>Ga0307469_10000081_pt1 | contig 36738 bp, 32 predicted proteins | sample atmos_gasesAM2C__FD_203084 | JGI IMG/M metagenome (GOLD analysis project Ga0307469, IMG submission 203084) | Hardwood forest soil microbial communities from Morgan-Monroe State Forest, Indiana, United States - atmos_gasesAM2C_515 | ecosystem: Environmental > Terrestrial > Soil > Temperate... | reverse complement strand
GCGAATCCGGTGATGTTGTCGATGCCGACGAGGCCTTGCCAGGCGCCGACCCCGTAGAAGCCACTCGGCGGAAGGAGGGCGGTAGTGCCTTCGAAGCCTGAACTGAACAACAGGTTCGCCGAGGCGGACGCGACGGGCTTGCCAGCGGCCTTTTGCGTACATTTATACAGCGTCAAAAAAAGAATGATGACCACCGAGGCAATTGCCGCGAGACGTAAGAAGAGTCGCATGCCGGTCTGAGGTGTCACAAATAGTCCAATTCTCCATCCATTTCCGCGAATTGATGCCAAACCTGCCAGCCACGCGGGCTAGGCCAAACGGACTAGATGGAGGGAGGCCGCCTCCCTTGCCGTTTAATGGGGCGCTGCTACGCTCGCATTGGAACTGGTAAATAAAACACCATTGGGGGCTGGGCATAGCGCCAGTTTGTGCCGACCGTCTACTTCGAAGACCTGGAGGTTGGGTCCGTGCATCTCGGCGGGGAATGCGTCTGCGATAAGGACGAAATGTTGGAGTTCAGCCGACGCAACGACCCTTGGCCCTTCCACGTCGACGAAGCCGCAGCCGCTCTTTCGCCCTATGGCGGTATCGTCGCCAGCGGCGGTTACATCATTACTTTGTGGTACCGCTCTCTCGTCGAGATCTACAACACTCCGAGAACGACCTGGGCGTTCCTGGGCGGTCTTGACTGGAAGCTCAAATTCCGCGCTCCGGTTCGTGCTGGCGACACCCTGTGCGCGAGAGTGACCGTGAAGGACAAACGGCTTTGGATCAAACCTAATCGAGGCGCAGTCACGCTCTTCAACGAGATCCTGAATCAACGATCCGAAGTGGTGTGCACGGTCGAGGTGATAGTCCTTCTGGCCTCTCGCCCAGAAGGCGCCGCCGCCGGCTCTATGAACCACGTGATCGCACCCCATGTCTGACACGCCTTTCATCCTCACGATCGACACCGAGGGCGATGATCTCTGGGCAAGCCCGCGGGAGATCACCGCCCGCAATGCCATCGCCGATCGGTAATGATTGATCACCGCCAGACCGGCGCGATTGCAAAGCTCAAGGAGATCTACTCTCTGTTGAGCCGCTTTGAGAAGACGCGCCTGCTTTTGCTGCTCTGCCTGATGCTGCTCCTAACACTGATCGAAGTTGTGGGCGTTGGATCCGTATTCCCTCTGCTTCAGATACTCTCGGCTCCCGATAGATTCACACAAGGGGCTATAGCTGCCTATTTCAAGAATATCGGATTTACCTCGACAAAGGAGATAGCGCTGTTTCTGATAGCCGTTTTTGCGATCTTTCTGGTGCTGTCCAATTTGTTGAGTGTCTTCGTATTAAGCGAGAGCAGCAAGTTCGCGTGGACCAACTGGCGCAATATTGCGACGAGGGCGTTCGGGCATTACCTGCTACAGCCCTACGAGTTTTTCCTCAGCCGCAACAGCGCTGACCTGACGAAAGTAGTCATGCAGGATTCCAACTACATTGGGAATGGCGTTCTATTGCCACTGTTGCAAGTTACAGCGAAGCTCCTGGTCATCGTGGCGTTGGGGTTGACGCTTACTGTATTTGAGCCCGTGACTACCTTGCTCTTGCTGGCGTTTTTCATCTGCGCCTACGGGGCTTTCTCGCTCTACTCGCACAAGGCCGTTCGAAAGTGTGCTTCCATCGCCCAGCGGGGACGTACCCAATCAACCAGAGTGGCGGCAGAAGCTCTTCGCGGCATCAAGGAGGTCAAGACCTTCGGCAGAGAGGACTATTTTGTTCGTGAGTTCGCGCGCGAGGCGGCTTCAATTCCGAACGCGGAGAAGTTGATTTACACCCTCGCGGGTTCTCCTCGCTATTATCTAGAGGCGGTTACGATTGCGTTTGTACTGAGTGGATTGGGAATTGCCATCCACAAGGAAGTCGATTTGGCGGTGTTGATCCCGAGCGTCGGCTTGTTTGTGGTCGCCGGCTACAGGATGCTGCCTCTTTTCAGTCAAGGCTACTCGAATCTGACTACCTTGGTCGCATACCTTGCCGCGGCTGATGACATGCTAGTGGACCTGCGGGCGCATCGTGTCGCTCCGGCCACTGTCGCACCCGCATCCGAGTCAGCAGTTGGCACTTCGCGTCCTGCGGAAATAGTTTTGGCGGACATTACCTACTCGTATCCCAAAGCTGCTGCTCCTACACTGAGGAAGCTTTCGCTTACATTCGAGCCTGGGAAAAAGATAGGCCTGCTGGGAGCATCTGGAGGCGGGAAGTCAACGCTCATTGACGTGATGCTCACACTTCTTGAGCCGCAGTCCGGTCATATTCGGATGGGCGATGTGCTCATCGAGAGATCGAATGCACATTGCTTGCGAAGTCGCATCGGCTACGTGCCTCAAAGTATCTTTCTCACGGACCAAAACATTCTCAGGAACATAGCGTTCGGAGTGGATGAGAAAGAAATTGATACGGAGGCCGTGATCAAAGCCGCCAGGCGGTCAAACATCCACCAGTTCATTGCTTCACTGGAGCTGGGTTACCAAACCGTGATCGGCGAACGAGGACTCCGCTTAAGCGGCGGTCAACGTCAGCGACTTGCCATTGCTCGCGCGTTGTACTCCGACCCGCCGGTGATCGTCTTCGACGAAGCAACCAGTGCACTGGATACGGAAACGGAGGCGGCCGTGATGGACGCGATCAATCATTTGGACAATAAGACCATCGTGATCGCCGCACACAGGTTGAGCACGCTCAAGAGATGCGATGTTGTCTATGAGGTCAAGAACGGACGACTGATGTACGTGGGTCGTGGTGAGACGCTCTCCCAGTATGACGCTCTCCCAGCATCACTGAGCCGTAGTCTCTGAATCCGGTCGCCATGCATCTCTCCTGCTTCGAGATAAGGAGCAATCTTAAGAGGGTCGGCTCTACTATGAGAATCTCTGAAGAGATCCTGGGTGGAGAGCGTTTCGCCTTTGGAGAAAACTGGGCACGGTTCTTGGCATTACTCGATGATCGACGCATCAGGGAGGCTGAAGAATCTCTGCAATCCGGGCTGAAGATGGAAAACCTCGCGGGCAAGAGCTTCCTCGACATCGGCTCGGGCAGTGGGCTGTTCAGCCTGGCAGCGCGCCGATTGGGGGCGCGGGTGCACTCTTTCGACTACGACCCGCAATCCGTGGCGTGCACAGAAGAACTAAAGCGTCGTTACTTCCTCGATGATGGAAGTTGGGTGGTGGAGAAAGGTTCTGTGCTCGATCAAGACTACCTTGCCTGCCTCGGCGTATTTGACGTGGTGTATTCCTGGGGGGTACTCCATCACACGGGGGCTATGTGGCAGGCGTTGGAAAACGTGGTTCCCTTGGTCAAAGAACGCGGACGACTGTTTATTTCAATTTACAACGATCAGGGGGGACCGAGTGCAAGGTGGCTCAGGGTTAAACGTAGCTACAATGCGTTGCCCAAGACGCTGCGCTGGCTAGTCCTCATCCCGGCTCTTGCTCAGCTTTGGGGGAAAAATACAGTGAGAGATACTCTTCGGGGCAAGCCCTTCGAAGCTTGGCGCAACTACAGCACGGCAGAAAGAGGCATGGATGCGTGGCATGATGTCGTAGACTGGGTCGGTGGGTATCCTTTTGAAGTTGCCAAACCGGAGGAAGTTTTCGAGTTCTACAGTAGTCAAGGCTTTATCTTGCAGCGTCTCAAGACCTGTGCCGGAGGGCTTGGGTGCAATGAGTATGTGCTCATGAAGAGCGACAAATGAAATATGTTCGTTCTCGCGCGATAGCAAACTCTCCACGCCTTCGTTTTGAGCGCTCCGCCACCTTGCGCGCAAGCCTGTCCGCGGACCTATTGGCACTCCCATACTGAACGAACGCGATTAGCGCTAGTGAGAGCTTCCGGCGCAAGCCGTGGTGCACGTCACCGCATACGGAAACGCTCGAATCGCGCGCCGGCGCTCCTCACGGCGCTTTTCTGAACAGCACGTGGAAGCCGCACTTCGGCGTTTCCGCCGAGTTGAGGAGCTTGTGCGAGGCGAACCCACCCTTCTTCGCCCAGCCGCCGATGACATCGAACGGAATCACCCAGTTGTAGAACGGCAAAAGAGAGTCGAGCACGCCGTGTTTGGAGTTCTTGGGCCTGCCAACCAGGTTCCGAACAACGTGCCTCAGGTTATCCCGGAGGGGGATGTCGGCCTGCCACCGCCGTTCACAGACGCGATCGACGTACCGCAGCCGTTCGTCAACCGAAGAGAGGCGGTGGAAGTGGCGACGCTGGCGGATAGTCATCTGGAATGCGTGCATCCCCTCCGGCCCGTAGACATAGAGGTACATGGTTCCACCCGGCTTGACGGTCGACGCGGCGCTCAGGAACGCCTGGAGCGGATCGTGCGTGCACATCGCCACACCCCAGAAGTTGGCGAAGTCGAACGCGCCGACCCACTCGGGGTGGGTCTGCGGAATCTCCATGATGTTGACGCGGGCCACGTGGGGATTGAAGCGCGCCACGCTTCTCAAGGCCGAATCGGATATATCGATCGATAGGACAGACGCCGCACCAAGACGCTGCATTGTGCGCGTCCACCGTCCAAGGCCGCAGCCGATGTCGATGGCCTTCTTGCCCGCAATCAGGACAGGATCCACCGACACGTCAAGCTTCCGATACCCCATGCTCCCGTCGGCGAAGCCGGTCAGCCCTTTGGGATGCTTCCCAGTCCATTCATAGATCCGATCGTCGATGTAAGGGTCCTCGGTGCAGGCTCCGGGGTTGTCGAAGTACCCGGGCCGCCCTTCGAGGGCCAGCTTCCATTCCAGATCGAACTGCTCGAGGTACCCAGTCGGCGGCGGAGCGTACCTACCCGAGTATTCGTCGCGCCAAACGACCTTGTTCTCGTCGAAATGCGGGTTCTGAATGAGCATGAGCAGTATTCTAGGGCACACACTCGCTACGCGATTCCGTCAGTCTGCTGATCCAGATGGACTACGCGCCGCCCTGAACACACTACGCGTGTCGACGAGCTCCCGCATGCAGATTCGCACCGGCCCCACGCCGCATATTGGTTCAACCAGTACCGACCCATGCGACCCGCGGGAATAGGCTGGACGGACTACGCGCGTGCACCTCGTCTCGGGCCGCGTTTAATGCGACCCCCTTAGTCTCCTAAAGCTATGAAGAATCTGCTTCGTCGGGCTCGACAATCTGCCGGTCCTGGCGTCTGCATACAGCGGCTGGACCCGTTGCGCGGGCATGCCCGCCCGATCACGTTGCGCAACGCACGCCATGTCTAAGACGGCTTTCATCATCACGATTGACACCGAGGGTGATGGTCTCTGGACAACATCGCGGGGATCGCGGGAGATTACCACCCGCAACGCGGCGTACCTGCCCCGTTTCCAGTCGCTCTGCGAGCGGTTCCGCTTCAAGCCGGTTTACCTTACGAACTATGAGATGGCGATGTCCGACGTTTTTGTCGAGTTCGCGCAGGGTGTGGTTGCCCGCGACGCCTGCGAGATCGGGATGCATCTCCACGCATGGAACTCACCGCCGCTCGACCCGTTGACCGACGATGATTTCTTTTATCACCCCTACTTGATCGAATACCCCGAACAGCTGATGAAGGAGAAGATCAGGACCCTCACCCGCCTCCTCGAAGACCGATTCGATCAGGAGATGGTCAGTCATCGTGCCGGGCGTTGGGCTTTCGACGGTCGTTATGCCGCCATGTTGCTTGAGGAGGGCTATCGCGTGGACTGCTCAGTAACCCCGGGTGTCGATTGGGGTGCGAATCCGGGTGATCCAGGCGGAAACGGCGGTACGGACTACACGGACTTTCCGGATCGACCGTATTTTCTCAACCCCTCTGACATCTCTGCGCCAGCGAGCGGCGAGCTGCTGGAGGTGCCGATGACAACCCGGTCAAGCGGCCTCTACCGAAACGTGCCTTGGGTGTATCGCATCCCGTTACTGCGCCAGGCTGCTCACAGGGTGTCGCCGAAGCTCAGCTGGTTGTGCCCGACCCCGCTTCTTGAAAAGCGTAACCTCAATGCAATGCTGCAGGTGGCACGCGCAGCGCGGGCTGAGCCTGTGGCCCATCTGGAATTCATGCTGCATTCCTCGGAGCTCATGCCCGGCGGCAGCCCGGCTTTCAAGGACGCGCCCGAAATCGAGTGCTTGTACGAGCATCTGGAAATTCTGTTCGAGGATCTTGCCACTTGGTGCTGCGGCATGACCTTGAGGGAGTTCTACGCCCGGTTTAGTAATGGAGAGCGCTTGAATGATCCGCATTAACGGATGGGGCGCGGTTTACGGGGAAGTCTGGTACAACGAGCAGCCGCCTCGCGATTCCGGAATGGATATCGTGCCATGCGGACGATGATCGCCGAAGACGCCTCCATCAAGCCCCTGGCGCGAAGTGCCCGAGTATGGACTCCACGGTCATGACGCGCGCCGCCGGCGCGGTGCGAGTGGAAGCGCCCGGTAGGCCCGTGCGGTTCTGCGTCGATGTCATCACGACCAGAGAGGACTTAGAAGATCTGGCAGGGGAGTGGAATAACCTGCTATTCCGGAGCTCGGCCTGCGACGTGTTTCTGACATGGGAATGGATTACGGCCTGGCTGGAAACGATCAATCCCCACGCGCGACTGTTCGTGGTCATCGTGCGCGACGAGCAAGGGCGCCTTGCCGCCGTGGGGCCATTCTACCAAGCACATTGCACCCTGCTTCGGCTCTTGGGATACAGGTGTTTGCGCATCCTGGGAGATACCGTCAGCGGATCCGAATACATCAATATCATTGCGCGGCGGGATGTCGAGCAAGACGCGACGATCGCCGTTCTCTCCTTCCTGGCGAGGCACACCGGTTCCTGGGACCTGATCTGGCTGCCTAACATGGGGCCCACAGGGGACGCGGCGCGGAGCTTGCAAGCAGCCGCCCGGCACGTGGGTTTTGCATTTCGTACTCGGGGAGCGGAGTTTGCTAGTATCCGGCTTCCCGAGAGCTTCGAGGCCTATCTCGGTGGGCTGCCCGCCAAAATCCGCTACCAGATGCGGCGTGGACTGGAAAGATTGGAACAACAGCATGCAGGCACCCTAGCGAACTGTGGGGAAAAGAGCGCTCTGAAGGCCTCCTTGGAGGATTTGTTCACGCTGCATCACTCTAGGTGGCGAGAACGGGGGACGTCCGACCTATTTACGGAACCACGGATGCGGAGCTTTTGTCACGCAATGGGTCTCACCATGCTCGAGAAAGGGTGGTTGAGATTGGACCGGGTAATAGTGGGTGATCGAGCAGTGGCTGCCCAAATCGGCTTCAGCTTTCAAGGCGTTTTTTACGAACTTCAAAGAGGATTCGATCCCACATTCCCGAATATTCCAGGTGGTTTGGGGACAGCCCTGCGATCCATGGTGTTACGTCGATGTTTTTCGGAAGGGATTCGAACTTACGACTTCCTCGGCGGTTTTACCGAAGCCAAGGGCAGAGCTGGAGCCGAGCGTACGAACGGGTGCGATATGCTAATTTTCCGAAACTCGATCGCCAACGAGTTGCTGCACCGATCGCGAGCCTGGCCCACGGGTAGGTATCTTCGTTTCTCCGGGTAAAGGGATAAAGGAAAGCACGCTGAATGATCCGACAGACTGCCCGGCATAGGAGGCCTCGATGTACGTCTGCCAGATTGTAAATCTCCACTCGAGCAAGGAAGACGCGATCACGGACAAATTCGGCAAGGAGTGCCGTTACGAATCAGGCACGCTGAAACGAAGGATGGACTTCGCATGGAGTTCATCACTGACCCGGGAAGCGGACTGGATGAATTGATTCCCGTACGTATCGGCCGTGGCATCCGAATCGCCGGCGATCAGGCGCGGCCGCTGACATAAATATCGGGCGATCGTCTCGCCCGCCGCTTGATGTCCCCGCTCGTTCCAGTGGCCGGACCCCAGTACATTCATGTTCATGCCCAACGTCCGCGTTTTGCCGGGAAATCCATGCAAAAACACGTTGTTCCGCCGCGCATACTCCGCCAAGGGGCGCGCCAGACTCAAAACTTCGATACCTCTCTGGGTGGCAAACGCATGCAATCTGTCGTCTGCGTAAAAAAGGTCCGCCACGCCGTACCTTTCAGTCAACTGGGAGGACCGTTTCAAGTCCGGATCTACTTGAATTCCGCTCGATAGCGTGACCAGCAGGAACCGCGTCGCGGTTTGTGCGGCCAAGCTCCTCATCTCCTCGATCAGTCTCTCAGCGATGTTCCATGCCTGCTGCCACTCCCGCGTGCGCGGCGGAGCGTAGACTCCAGCCAACAACCCCGGCTCGCCCGCCGTCGCTAGTTGCCCCTGCTTCTCTTCCCGATCCGCGGCAACGAAACGGTTGTAGCGCCACAGATCGCGGACGAAGAACGCAGCCTGTACGACCCTGGAAAAATCCGAGGCGCTCAATAATGCACGATAGATGATGCTCGACTTGATCCGGAAAGACCGCGCGCCCTCAAACGAACGGTCCCACGCGATCTGACCGCTGCCGTTCAGCGTTACGTACGGGCGGGACGCCAGGCTTGGGTCGAGAGCACGCACGTTGTCCGTAATATCGTTACCCGGAAGGAACGCCAGAACGACGACATCGGGCGCGTAACGAAGCACGCGGTCTTGCAGGAGCAAATACTCCTGGGCGGTGCCAAATCCGGTTACTCCGAAATTGAGCACTTCCACGCGGCGCCCGCCGCCCGCATCGCACCCGGCCAGCAGGCGCTCGATCACGGACGTAAAACGTTTATCCTCGGCTACCTGCAGCGCATCGGTATATGAGTCTCCAAGCACGGCTACACGCCAGACGTCCGCGGGTTTGATGATGCTATGCTCGCGATCTCTCACTCCAGCGGAGGAAATTCGAACTTCCGCGCCCCCCTCGTCGAGGTAGACGCCCTGCGCTCCCGGGCGCCCCGACCAGCCGACCAGTGAATCAGGTTCATAGAACACCGCTCGAGAGAAACCCAGGGCCCTTAGGGCGAGCTCCATTAAAAGCACGGTGAGGAAGCCGATCAGAATTGCGTTCCGCACAAACACCCATGCCGTGCCGGCGCGGTTTCTGTCCGACGTACCCATTCGTCAATGACCCTTCCCCGTCGAATTAGTCGAGCTCGAAGCGCTCCCTGTAGTCCTGCCTGAGAGAACTGACCTGGCGCTCCTTGCGAAGCAGGCAGTTTCCGACCGCAAGCATCTCGATCTCGGTGCCCATAAAGCAACGGAACGCGTCCTCAGGACTGCACACGATCGGCTCCCGGCGCACGTTGAAGCTGGTATTGACGATCACTGGATAACCGGTGCGACTCTTGCAACGGTCGATGAGCGCGTGATAGCGGGGGGTTCGTTTCGCAGTGCACGGGCTGGACGCGCGCGGAATAAGTCGACGTGCGTAAACGCGGGCCCGCGCGCGCCAATCCATCTGACCGACGGTAATAGGCTTGCGGCCCAACATCGTCGAAGCCGTGCCTACGATGAGACTCACCGTTTCCCCTCCAGAGCCTTGAGCGTACACGGTAGCGCCATTTCGGCGATGCGACGCGCTCCGTCGTCCGTGAAATGTATATCGTCGGTGAAGTACTCGGGTAAGGGCTCCATCCCTGCCGCCAGGTCACATAACGGATGCCCTTCCCGCGCGGCGAAAGACCTGAGGAACTCGTTGTAAAGCGAGGCGATATGGATCATCGACTCCAGGTCCAAGGTATATGTTGCTTCTGGCGGCGTCATCCAGAAGCGCGACAGAAGTTCGGCGGGAGTCGCCTTGGCGTACGCGTTTGGCTGGGTCATGAAAAGGCACGTCAGCCGGCTTTCCTTGCACAGGCGCGAGATCTCGCGCAGCGTCGCCGCATAGTCGGACGCCACCTCTGCCGGGCGAAACGTGTGCGTCACGGGCCGACGCAGGGACGGCTGGTTGCGCCAGGCCAAACCCCCGTCAACGACGCGGGCTTGATCCGCCCAGCTTTTTCCGGTGATCTTGCGCCGTACCGGTGAAATCACCTGGTCATCCACGATCATGCCCAACGCGCTGTAACGCAGCGAGACCGGCTTCCAGGAATTGCGCCCCGGCTCAAACCAATCCCGGATGTGCTTGTTCCAGTCATTTGCACCAAGGAGAAAGATAATCAGGTCGGGCTCGAGCCGCGCAACGACCCTGAGTGTGGCGAGATGGTTTGCGGCGCGCAGCCCCGACACGCCGGTATTGATTGCTTCGACTGATTTTCCCTGCTTTGCGATTCCCTCCTGCAGCAGATGGCTCCAGGTCGACTGATCATCGAGAAGGAGGTCCTCCGTCGTCGAACCGCCAATCGCGAAAATGCGCAATCCACCCTTAGCCCGGTAGTCGACCCGCGGATTCACCCGGAAGCCGCGTTCATCGGTGGTGATATGGCGAACACCCGGACGCACGCCCGGCAGGTCGGCTATCCGCACGTCGAGCGTGCTGCGCATCTGCGGCGGCAATGTAACGAAATCGCCGTGCAGCTGCGGGGTGAGGAGAGCCTGAATGACCAAGAACGCTGCGAGCCAGAGGGCATAGGTGCGAACCACCACCCAGCGTGTGCATTGCAGCGCTAGCGGTGCGGCAAAGAGCACTAGCGAGCCGACCGCCCATTTTGGCGCCTCGAGGTTAAAGGTAACGATGCTGTAGGCAAGCAGCAATCCGGCTACGAGCCATCGTGCGAAGTCGCTCGCACGGCAGCGTGCAACCTGCGATCCGCGCGCTGTTTCGACGTCCTCGGACATAGCTTCTTACTGTCGTGAAGCACGCCGCTGATTCGCGTCGTGGGGGGCTATCCTCATCAACGAAGAACCGGGTTTTAATCGAGCTCGAATTTGCTCTCGTAGTTCTGCCTGAGCACGGGGTTCTGCCGTTCCTTCTTGAGAAAGCAGTTACCTACGGCGAGCGTTTCTATCTCGGTACCCATGAAACAGCGGAACGCGTCCTCGGGCGTGCACACGATCGGCTCTCCGCGCACGTTGAAGCTGGTATTGACGATCACTGGATAGCCGGTGCGACCCTTGAAACGGTCGATGAGCGCGTGATAGCGGGGGTTCGTTTCACGGTGCACGGTCTGGACGCGCGCAGAATAGTCAACGTGCGTAACCGCGGGAATCGATGAGCGCGGAATATTCAGTTTGTCTATCCCGAACAACCGGTTCTGCTCTTCGGTCATCGGGATCCGGTGCTTCCGAGCGACGTCCGCGACCAACAGCATATACGGGCTTTCCACTTCGAGATCGAACCACCCGGCCGCGTCTTCGCTCAACACCGAGGGGGCGAACGGTCGGAAGGACTCCCGATACTTGACCTTGAGATTGAGCATCTTCTGCATCGTCGGCGAGCGCGCATCCCCCAAGATCGAGCGGGCGCCGAGGGCACGCGGGCCAAATTCCATCCGTCCTTGGAACCAGCCGAGTGCCTTCCCCTCCGCCAGCGCACCCGCGGAGGCGTCGAGCAACGCCTCGTCGTCGACGGTCTCGAAAACCGCGCCTGCCTGACTGAGCCGCCGCTCGATCTCGGCCTGCCCGTATTCGGGTCCGAGATATCCGCCGTGCATTCCATCGAGGGCGCCGTTGATGTGTCGTCCCTGCTTATTGAACAAGTGGTAAGCGACGAGCGCCGCGCCCAGAGCCCCCCCGGCGTCACCGGCCGCGGGCTGCAACCACAACCGCTCGAAGCATCGCTCGCGCAAAAGCTTGCCGTTGGCAACGCAGTTGAGCGCCACGCCCCCCGCGAGACACAGGTTTTTCTCGCCGGTTTCTCGTGCTACGCCCCGCGCGAGCATCAGCACCAGCTCCTCGATCACCGCCTGGATCGATGCCGCAAGATCCATTTCCCGCTGGGTAAGCGGCGCGTCGGGCTTGCGCGGCGGGCCACCGAACAACTCGTCAAAGCGGCCGTTCGTCATGGTCAGCCCCGTGCAATACTCGAAGTACTCGAGGTTGAGGCGGAAGCTGCCGTCTTCCTTGACGTCTATCAGGTGCTCCCGGATCACGTTCACATACCTGGGATCTCCGTACGGTGCGAGCCCCATCACCTTGTATTCGCCCGAGTTGACCTTGAATCCCGTGTAATAGGTGAACGCCGAGTACAGCAATCCGATCGAGTGCGGAAAATGGATCTCGCGGATGACTTTCAGGTCGCGCCCCTTTCCCAGGGCAAGCGAGGTGGTGGTCCATTCGCCCACCCCGTCCATGGTGAGCACGGCGGCACGCTCGAACGGCGACGGGAAAAAGGCGCTGGCAGCGTGACTCAGATGGTGCTCGGAAAACAACAGGCGCCGCTCCCAATCGACATTGTCATCGACCTGTTCGAGCTCCTTCACCAGCAGGCTCCGCTGGAACAGTTTTTCCTTGATCCACAGCGGCAGAGCCTGCCGGAACGACCCGAATCCGCGCGGCGCAAACGCCAGATAGGTCTCGAGCAAACGCTCGAACTTCAGGAACGGCTTGTCGTAGAACGCCACGACGTCGATGTCGCCGGGGCGGGTCCCGGACGCTTCCAGGCAGGAACGGATGGCTTGGTGAGGAAAGCGCGAGTCGTGCTTTTCCCGCGTGAACCGCTCCTCCTGCGCGGCCGCGATCACCTCCCCGTCCTGCACCAGGGCTGCGGCGCTATCGTGATAGTAGGCCGACAGGCCCAGGAAGCGCATCGCGCCCTTAAAACAACGTGTAGATGAACGGCGCCACCGCCGAGCCTTGGGCGAGCACCAATATCCCTCCCAGCGCCACCGTCATCAGGATGATGGGCAGCAGCCAGAACTTCTTGCGCACCCTGAGAAATCTCCACAGCTCTCCGATAAACATCATCCTGCGTCTCCTCAGAACTGGTCTCGAAAACTGTCGTCAGCCGGCCCTGGCGGGTCGCGCTTGATCCAGTAGGTCGAGGTCCCCGGTTCGAACCGCCGTTTCATAATGTCCCGCCCGGCCATGCGCATTACCAACCCGACCGGCGTGAACACGCCATAGAAGATGATGCCGAGGACGAGCGGACTGACGACGAGATGGAGCAGCTCGCCGAATTTCATCCAAGCTCGATTGAGCGGCGCAAGCCACTGCGGACTGATCATCGTCACCGCGGCCGTCACGCCGGCGAGCCCGAACATCCACGGATACACCGTGCCTTCACGCCACAGCGAGTAGACGCCAACCAGCGTAAAAAATCCCGTAAACAGCCACCCGAAGGAACGGTTTGAGGGAGATTCGTTCGTCATTCCGGCATTTCCCGGTCAGGTCCGTAAAATTAACGGGTGCGCCAGTCCTCTCGGCGGGCGGCTTCGCTGCTCGCAAATCACCCGACAAGCATAATTAAACGTCATTGAACGTTCGTGCTTCGCCTCCACCCCGGCGTAGTCCATTCGGATCAGTCAGATTCAGGATCGTGGGGTATCGGATCGACAACCACCCGACTATCGTTGGGGGTGTGCCTGAACCCCGCCGGAGGGGTAATCAGCAGCGGTGGCTTGCGGGTATTACTGTGAGATCTTGCGAGGTGAACATGGAGCGGCGGCCTCCGGCCGCACAGCTCGCGCTTGAAGACGGGGCATTTATCTTCCCCTTCGCGACGCCTGGCAGCGCCTGGAATCCCCTAGCCAGCCCGTCGGCTCGCCCGTGGAATAAGGAAGGGATAGTCATGGGTCGAATTCCGGTACGGCAAGCTTTCCTGTCGTCACGCGGGGTTCGGTAGGAGCAGCAGGGGGTCGCTCAAAGAGATCAATCCCGATCTTCTTCACCGCAGGCGTCCTGAACGAAATACAGCTTCCGAACCACTTCACACATCCCGCATAGCCAATTCTCCGCCTTCCCAAAAAGTTGGCTACCGCGAGGCTGGCAAAATTGCTTATCTCAACGAACCCTACTTCGGCGGCGTAGCCGCGCTCAAGGAGAAGGGTGTCGGCAAAGAACGTAATGGCAACATGGATGCGCCTACGCCGATGGGACGGCCGAGTAAACGCTTGGTATGAGTATTGATAGGGTCGATCGACCCTGACCCATAGACCCTCGGCATGAGGAGCGGAAGTGAATGTGCGCCACGTGTAGCCCACCAGGCGATCACCCTCGAATGCGCCGACCGCCATATCGCCTCGCGCCAGCGCACCCCGAACGAAATCGGGTTGCATATCAAGTTCTGGATCGTCGGCCGCCTTCAAGAGCTCCTCGGACTCCACGACGCGTAAGGTGATACCGCTCGGCAGGGCTGCCCCGGGGGGGCGCTTGACCAAAGACCTTACGTTTACTCGATAGATGCGAAGACCGGTGTGCCTTTGGAGCCTCGACATGACCCGAATAAACAGGCTCCGCTTCCAGCCCCAACGCCCGATGTCAGCCCGCAGGTTATCGAACTTCATAACTGGTCGCGGTTACGCTGACCGAAATTCATATCTTGAGGATGATAGCGGCGTTGTGGCCGCTCAATGGAATGGCAGTTACGGCCGGGAGGTCGCTCGGCGGCGATCGCAAATTATCGTGCGTCAGCTGCCGACATGGATTTGGAGTTGCCTGACACGCTTGCGGCAGAGTCACCGACGCCACATCGTTGGGGGTCGGGTTGACATATACATACCCCTTCTCGAACTCCCGCCAATAGACATTCACCGGACCATTTGACGTGTCAATCGGCGTCACGGCATAGGGCGCGACCGACCTGCCGAGGTAGATCATGTCGTATTCGTCGTACCACCAGATTTTGGTGTAACCGCTGCCCCCGTTGAACATGAAGTAGGACCTGTTGAGCTGATCGTTCTTGGTAAGGAGGAACGAGCCCAGCGAGTACCAAAGGGTCTGCCAGAAGGTAACGGGCTGGCCCCAGTTGTCTGTCCCGGCTTGGCCCTCCAAAAGTTTCGTGTGGCTGATCATGGCGACGCTGGAGTTCCTGATCGCGGCCATGGTGTCGACTTGGCGCTTCCAGTCCGACTCCGGGTAGAACTGAACGTCCCCGACGCCCCACATCACGGCGAAGGCGCCCTCCTCGAGGAGCACATCCGGAGGATTGGCGCTGGCATCGAGATTGGCCCACGCGGTGCTCCCGCCTGGAAAGAGGGTATCGCCCCTGTTGCACCAAAGTTTCTGGCCGTATCCATGCAGCCCGGCTGTGATCGCGCCCGCGAAGGAATTCATGGCGCTGCTCCAATCGACGTCGTTGGAATATTTGGTAGGGACGCCGGAATAAGCCCCGGAATCGATCGCTACGCAGCTATCAGCAAAGACGCCATCTACGACCCACGGCTGATCCACGATATCGGCCCTGACCGCCGTCAGCCAGTATGTCTGATAGATGGCGGAGCCGAAGTCCATGAGGTGCCAGTATTCGTTGGCGGCTGGGTTCGAGTAGGGCACGTTGTAGATGCGATTGCCCAAGGCGTCGAGCAGGAAGAGCTCGGGATGATCGCCGTTGAGGCTGCCCATGGGGTGTCCCCGCGAAACGCCGTAGCGGTCGATGTCGTTGAGGTACACCTGGGGCAGGCCATCGTGATAATTGGAATCGTCTGCTCCCGTCACGTAGAGGAAGATCTGCACATTGGGATTGTAGGATTTGATCTCCGCCCAGGTATTGGCATTCGGGCTGATCTCGTTGTACCGGAAGCGGTCGATTTCGATGCCGTCGAATTTCGCGAGCTTCGGCGCGTCGCCCGCGAGGAGAGCGGGGCCTCCGCCCAAATAGACGAGGAAGTTCGGAATGAACTTGCAGGATCCGGAAGAGGGGGTGGGGTTGGCAACGGTGACGGTGACCGGCGCCGAAGTGGTCACGTTGCCCGCTGCGTCTCGGGCCACCGCCGTTAGCGTGTACGAGCCGTTCGCGACTCCGGTCGTGTAGGCAGAGACCGCGTACGGAGCCGTGGTTTTCTCGGCGCCGAAGTCGATGCCGTCATACTTGAACTGTACGCCGACGACGCCGACATCATCGGAGGCGCTGGCCATGATCGGGACCGTGCCGCAGAGGGTAGCCCCTGACGGGGGAGAGACGATGCCCACCGTCGGCGGGGTCGTGTCGCTTTGGGCCGCGCACGGCAAAGCCGCGGCCGGCAAAACCGCAATCGTGAACGCGCGCAGCGCGCGAGTGATGGACTTGCGGCCCGCCGTCGTCCAAGCCGCAAGAAGTCTCAGGGTGCATCCTTTTGCTTGTACGGAATTCAGCGCCCTAGCTCCTTGTCACCCGCCGTATTCCCACGGCGACTCCGCTATGGTCAACGGCCTCACCTGGTCCCAGCATTCGGCCTCCACTACCCGCAGGATCACCACCGCATGATCGCCGTCCGTATCCACGATCCGCTCAACCTGGCATTCGATGTACGCGGGCAAGTTAGGCAACACGGGCGCAGCAGTTCTTCCCTCCATGAACGCTTCGCCGTTTATCGTTCCGCACACCGCATGGGTCGGGAAGAAGAACCTCCGGGCGATCTCCTGCTGCCGGTCGCCCACGATATGGAGCACAGCGGCCCGGCTTTCGGCCAAACATCTAAACACATTGCTTTCCCTGCGCACCGCGGCCATGATCAGTGGCGGCTTGAAGGACACCTGCGACACCCAGGAGACCGTCGCCGCGCCGTAGCGATCCTCACTCCGCGAGGTCAGCACGTACACGCCGTTCGACAGCATCCGGAGGGTCTTCTGCCTGACTTTCGCGTCCACCGTCTTTACCCCGGCTGAGCCAGACGCTCTTCGGAATCCGCTTCCCGATGCGATCTCTCGTTCCGGCGCCACCGCTCCTCGTCGAGCTCGCGATGTTCGGAGGCGAGGAGATCGAACAGCAAGCGATCGTACAGCCGGCCATCGATGTAATGGCATCGCCGCTGCCTGCCGATGAAGCGGAAGCCGAGGCGTTCTATGGTCCGGAGCGACGAATTATGGTCCACGGACCAGGTGTTGATCGCATGCAGGCCAAGATCGCGGAACGCAAGGGTCATAAACTTTGAACTGGCGATACTCGAATACCCCCGGTTGCGGAAGGATTTGTCCCCGGACACCCCCCAAAACGTCGCGGTTCTGAAAATGCGGTCGACGCTGTTCAGTCCGACGATTCCGATGGGAGTGTCGCCGTGATCCGATGTGTACGCCCTCAGAAAATGCGTTTCACGCTGCGCCATGATCTTGAGCAGGGCGGGCGTGACCAGTTGTCTTCCGTTGCCGAAATCCAGCCATTGGTAGTTCTCCTTCTCGGCGAGCCAGCCCGCAGCCAACTCAAGAAGTTCGGCCGTGTCCAGGGCTATAAGCTTCATCTCGTGGCAGTTCCTCTGGGGTCAGGCTTTCTTAACCAATCCATTCACCGCCGCGGCACGCCACGGCGAACGGTATCATTGCCGCACATCGACGCCTCGCGCAGCTGAATAACCAACCCGTGGACCACGGCATGCCCACGCGCCAGCCCGCGCAAGTACTGGTCACAGCATAGGAAGGGGTTATTGAAGCTCGTGATGCGACCGTAAGGTGGGGAGTAGTCCGATCGGATCACACATGATCTCGCTACGCAGAACGGTTTCGCCCGCCAAGCCGGGCCCGCCACGAAACGCTCGACATCGACGTCAGGATGGCCGTGTGAGCTGATCAATAAGCTGCTTGGTTTGCCGGATGTTGCCTTGGCTGGATGCGCCGAATACGATTGACCGGATGTTGGTCTGTTTACAAACGTATTCCAGCGCCTCTTTCGCCGGAATCGCGCCAGAAGCAAAGACCGACATGGCTATCGGGCGAAACCGGCGCGTCGCGATCACTTTCTCGTATGCCGCGACCCCGCCGCACATGCGGAAACCGATCTTGTTGATGTTCGCACAAACGATTGGATTCTCAATCGCAAGGCCGTCAAGCGCATCAAGCAGCCTTGGCAGATTCATGGTGATGAACCCGGGCTCGGCGTTGTAGCGGTGCTTCACATGCTCCGCAAAGATACGGAAAGCGTCGTTGAATCCGAGACCAAGCAGCAGATCTGTAACCACATTTTGCAGAAATATGATGGGAGTCCGCAGGCCATCGAACATCTTCATTTCAGCATCGATCAGCAGTTCGGCAAGACCTTGCAGGTCTTTCTTCGCCACCGACATGCCGCCCCTCAGGATGGCGCCGATGGCGCCATCCTCGGGAAGAAACCGCCTCAAGGCCTCGATCATTCCGTACTCCGTCACTGCGTTTGCATACTTATAGGCGTACGGCATGCACGGATAAAATTGAAAGTTCTCGTAATGCGCGCGATTGTTACGTACGTGATCGCATATATCGCTGATGCGCTCATGAGTAGTACACATGAATACCCTGATCCCCTCGTCATACGCCGCGTCCAGTACATCAATGATCGCTTTGATGTCTTGAAACCTGATTGACTGGGCACGCCCCTTTTCCTCGGACATGTGGTTTACGCCGAAGAACTGATTGTCCCCAAACAGAATTCTTTCCATGTTCTACTCTAGGGTCGTTTGCATTGAGACGAACCGCGAGCTATCTGCGGGAAAAAATGCGCCTTAGCAGACCCTCCGTCGCTCCTGACGCAAGCTTCGCCGTATCGGGCGCGTGGCCACCCGTGCGAGGCGACATGGAATCCTGGCGCATCATAGCCAGAACGTCATCCGTGCGCGCCGCCGACGCAAAAGGGCTTATGTTTTCTCCGGACCCTTCTTTGACGCACCGTAGGAAATGATCAATTTGTGTCGAGTACTCCTCCCCGCGAAGATAGAACCACACCTCTTTGGTTAACTCCGTTGAATAGCGCATGTTCCAGCCCTTGTTGAGCCCGTGTAACGAATCTCCACCATCACGGAGATAAATTTGTAACTCCTGGCGATCGCCGGAGATACGGCCCCTTGTTCCCCAGACGGTTACCTTCGCCGTAATCTTTCGATACGAGTCGTCGCTCCAGTTGGCAGCGATCTGCGCTGTCATTCCATTGTTGTAATAGAAAGTGGAATACACTTCGTCTTCCACGTCTCGTGAGAAGAGTCTATTGAGTACCGTGCCTCGTACCGCGTCAGGGGCTCCAACGAGGTAATTCACCAAATCGACCGCATGACTCGCATAATCGTATAAGCACCCGCCACCCTCCTCTTTGCGAGTTCTCCACATCGAACCTTGGGGGCCCAGCACCACTGAGCCATAGACCTCCGACCTGATGTGGTGAATTTGTCCGAGCACGCCCGCCGCGAGTAAGCGCTTCATCTCCTGGAAGGAGGCGACGAAGCGATAGTGATAGCCGACTTGAGTCACCAGATGTTTTTGTTCCGCGATGCTGGCCAATGCTTTTCCTTCAGCCGGATCCAGGCTAAAGGGCTTTTCGCAAAAGACATGCATGTTGCGGTCTAGAGCTGCCTTCACCATCTTCCCGTGAAAGCGCGAGGGGGTGGCGATGAATACGGCATCGGGCTTTTCCCCATCCAGTAGTGCAATGTAATCGGTGTAGCACCTAACGCCCGTGTATTTGTTCAATACGTCCAGCACGTAGGCCGTGGTATCACAAACCGCCACGAGCTCCGCGCCCGGATGGGTATTGATGATGGCGTGATGGGAGATGCCCATCTTGCCCAGCCCGATCAGCGCAACGCGAATCATGAGGTATTTTCAACCTTGTGAAATAGCGTAGAGACTGCGCTGTCAGCCATTCACAATGGCTGACTTGATCATCTCGTAGGCTCGGCGGCCCTTCTGCAGCAGGTCCTGGTTGGGAGGGCGCCGCGCAGATTGCTCAAGATATTGGAGCGCCTCGGTTGCGGTTAAATCGCGCCGGTGCAGGAAGGCCCTCTGAGCCAACAGATAGCGATCCACGTCGAGCAATTCGTCCTGATAGACCGAAATAGTCGGAATTCCAAGTACCGCCATCTCGCGCGTCATCGTTCCACCCGCGCCGATAAACAAGTCGCAGTCCGGCGCGATCTCCGCGATGTCGAGCGCCGTAGCTACCACACGAATGCCGCCGAAGCGAGGCTGAACGTAGTATTTCGCCTGTTCCCTATCGCGTGGTAGCAGTGTCACGTTGACTTCGCTCTTCAAACCGAGCAGTAAATCGTCGAGAAAGTTAAGGCGCCCCCTATAGTACTGGGCAGTCCATGGTTCCGGGCGAACGTAAACAGACCGGCGAAGTTTGCCACCTCGTATGTTCTGCGATTGAGCTAAGACATGGTCTAAGCGGTGAAGATAGACACCCTCCTTTACCCCGGGGTAGCGGACAAGCTTTCGGGGGGAGGCGTACTGTTTTCGCAGGTGCTCAGTCGACAAGAACTCCGGAACCATGATCGTGGATGCCGCCAGAAAAGACGGAATGTTCCCGAGCGCATATTCATTGTCGTTCATATAGATCGAGCGTGCCCCGAGAAGCCGCGCCACCACGGGTGAATGAAAGGAACTCTGTGAAATGGCCACGTCTATCTTCTTGTCCTTCAGAAAGTGCCACAATTGACCCACTCTGACGGGGTACCCATAGAATTTTGCGAATCCTCCAGCGCCATAGTGCTTGCCAACTACCGTGTGTGCAATCCCATGAAGCTTAAGGAGGTCGATGGTATTGGCAAGCGGCCGTGCGGTTACAACGACCTCGTGAACGCGCCGGAGATCATCGATCATCCCAGAGAACAGATTGATATGCGGGGAATTTGAGATTTCAAGCCAGATCTTCATCGAACGCTAGCGAACAGCAGTGACAAGGTGGCAAAGACCGGTCTCGATTGACGCCCGCCGGCTGCGACACCTCGAAAGGCCGGAATCACCGTTTTCTGGTGTTATCCGGATTCCGTTTCGTTTCACAAGACGCCCGTTTGGCGTGACCAGAGACAAAACGATGTGAGCGCAAACAACTGCCGGCTCCTGTCTCGCGTACCATTCACGTGCTCTCGCCAAAGGCCCTCAACGGCCCGCTTATTCAGCCATGCCCAGTGCGACGCCGAGGGATTCAATAAGACATCAGCTATCTGGTCCTTCCAGACAGTAGCAGCCCATGTGCCGAACGGCGCCAAGAACGCCTTCTTGGGACGGTTGACGATAGCGGGCGCGAGATGCCGGGCAGCGGCGAGCTTGTGGGCAATCTTGCCGCTACGCAGGGATACCCGGTATTCAATGGGCAGGCATTCCACAAATCTCACCAGTTCGATATCCAGCATCGGTACGCGCGCTTCGAGGGAATGGGCCATGGAGATCTTGTCGCCGTATAGGAGGAGGTCGTCCCCGAGTCCCATACGAGTATCGATCGCCATCATGGCTTCCACACCGGAAACGGAGGTTGAGCCGACCCAATCCAGCCAATAGCGAATCGCATCGGCGGCGTAACCCGGCTCGGACGTGCCCGTAAGCTGACGGCGCATACTCGGGAAACACAGCGCATAGGCCTCCTCGAAGCGCTGCGCACGATCGGCGACGGGGATTGAGGCTACAGCGCGCACCAGAAATTCCGGCACCCCCGGGAGATGGCGCACGACCGGACCCAGCAACGCCAGCAGGGATGGAAAAGGAATCCGGTCGCGCCAAATTTCGGCCTGGTAGCGACGGTAGCCTCCCCAGGGTTCATCGCTGCCTTGCCCCGTCAGCACCACTGTCACATCTTCGCGCGCTCGCCTGGCGAGATGCCACATGAGCAGAACCGAGGTGGTCCCCAGCGGCTCCTCCACCGCGGCGACGCAATTCTCGAAAGCGTTCCACAGATCCTCCGCCGTGACAGTCAAGGGACGGTGCTCGAGCCCCAGCACGGCTGCGGTCTCCTCTGCGTCTGCAAGTTCGCACTCGTCATGTCCCGGGCCAAATCCAACCGTATAGCACGGCAACTTCCCGACCTGTTCCGCTGCTAGCGCAGCCACGAGCCCGGAATCGACCCCACCGGAGAGAAAGATGCCAAGGGGCACGTCCGAAAGCAACTGCCTCTTGACCGCCCGAGATAGGAGCGCGTAATAGGCCTCTACTGCGTCATCAAGCGTCCCCCGGAACCGCTCCGATGGATATCGCGTATAGCATTGCACATCATCCTGCCCCGTTCCAAGCTCCCTCACGAGGAAATGCCCCGGCGGCAATCGCTTGATTCCCTCGAGCAAGGTGTTCGGCGAGGGAACGAACCTGAGAGTCAGAAATGCCCGAAAGGCCTGGATATCCAATCGCAGCGCATCGTTGGCGAGAGGGAGAAGCGCCTTTACTTCCGAAGAAAACGCGAGGCTGCCGTCGTTCGCCAAGGAATAGTAAAGCGGCTTCACGCCGAACGGGTCACGGGCCAAGTAAAGCCTCCCGGCCGCAACGTCGAGGGCCCCGAATGCAAACATCCCGTTCAGGCGCGGAAGCGTCCCTTCCAGCCCCCAGGCGGCAAGGCATTCGACCAGCGTTTCCGTGTCAGAATGTCCGCGCCAATCAAGGTTCAATTGTTTTCTGAGATCGAGGTGGTTGTAGATCTCGCCGTTGAAGGTAACCCACCAGCGACCGTCGCGACTCGCCATGGGCTGATGGCCGGCCGCACTGAGATCGAGAATCGCTAGCCGCGTGGCACCGAACCACAGACTTTGGCCGCAAGATTCGAGCCGTTGCTGGCCGAAACTGTCCGGTCCGCGATGAGCGAGCTTGCGCAGGCTTTCCGTGAGCCCCGCATTCTGGACCTTGCTTCCCGCTACACCGGCGATGCCGCACATTATTTTGCGCCCAGTTCAAAGCTTGCACGTTTATCTAAATCCTGCACCTATCCGGTGAACCTCGGCAAGTCCGGACGACGCAATCAGGCGCGCGTGCAGGCTCGCTGCGTCATGTTGCCATTGGTTTCATTGCCTGCGATCCTATGGAGTGCTTCGGCCATCGCGAGAAAAAGGGCCGTATTTGCGTGTCTCGGGTAAGTCATTCCTTCCAGAATTCTCGACAGATAGCGGTAGTATCGAAATTTGTAGAGACCGTCCTTGGTCCGCATGCACCCCGTGAGAAAATTCAGAATTTGATTCAGGCGCAGCGGCTCGTCAAACCGGGAAAGCACGCCTATTCCCTCAGCAAGGTCATAGGAGTCATGTTCGTAGATCAGGGGCTTGTTGCGAACGGAAAATGGAATAGGCACACCGTGTTCGTTGAGTAGAGCCCGGGTGTAATAACCATACCCGGCTTTTATTGCAGAAGATACTTCTTTCATGACAGAGCCGTATTCACTTGACCACTCGGCTGCCCGGGAGAGGACATCCATAGAGAACACTAGGTTCTTCAACACGAAGCAGGTGTGATAGCCGTCCACGAAATGCGCATCCGGGCTGTAGTACCATGAGCCGTCGGCGTTTTGGCTCTTGATCACAAATCTGACCGAACTCAGACCCTTGCGCAGGTATTCCGGGTTCCGGAACAACTCACCCGCTCGCAAAAGGATGCAGGCGCGATAGCTGATCGAATTGACGACGGCCCTTTTGTCGAGCATCGAGTACCCGGTGACCCACTCTCCAGTCTTGTCGTCGACAAACTCGCGGTAGTCATGGAGGGTATGTTCTGCGATCTCCAACAAGGTAGCCTTTGTGGTATCTCCAATACCGCATTGAAGCAGCCGATCCAACAACGCGAAAACATAGCTCGTCTGGGTATGGCAGGGCGTATTGGGCGGGATGTAGCCGCCCAAGTTTTCCCAATGCAGGTTGATCCCCCAACCGATACCGGACCTGGTGCGAACGCCAAGAGCCATCAAGTCATCGACACAACGTTCGGCGAGCTGAAGGTAGTCGGCTGACTCCTTGAGCGACGTTTCGCGCAATGTGAGACAGGCAAGGCCGAATTGCGCATAGCAGATCGCGTGTTTGCGCTTTTCGGCGATCAGATACCTTATCTGCGGAAAGATGACATCGATGATCTGCAGCGGCGCAGCAGCTAGGAAAGAAAGCTTGGTGCCCTTCCGCCACAACTTTTTGGCGGCACGCCCTAGGGGGGTGTGATAGATATCCCCCGGTTCGTAACCTTCCAGGCCGTCACGCAAGAAAGCCTTTTGCAAGTCGATAATACTTTTCGACAGGATAGGCACCAACTGTTCCGCGGGACTGATCATCGTTAGCCAAGGCTGGGCGCCGTATTAACCTGGTACCGATTGCCGATATCGATCTCTTCAGACAGATTCCTCACGCCATCGATCTCCCTGCCCCCGCCCAGCAACAAGGTCGCACCCGGGCACTCGTGCTCATCGAGAGGAACGCTCGCACCGACTCGCAGTGCCGTCCACGGTTTCGAACGAAGTACGGATGATAACAATCATCTTCGTGGGCCGCGAAGATCAGGGTTGGGCATTGCGGTTGCTATACTCCTCAGCACGTCCTTTATCACCTCGGTTACCTTTCCGCACCCAACCTCGATTGCAAACTCCCGCGGCGCGCGCGCTCGCACTCGTTCACTGATCCGACGGCGCAAGCCCTCGTCGGCCAACAGCCGGCACATGCGATCAGCCAGCTCCGGCGAAGCCTTCGGTGCGACCAGGAACCCATCTTCCCCGTCCTTCACGAAATCCGGGATAGCGCCCACGGTTGTGGCAATAACGGGAAGCCCTGCGGCCATTGCTTCCGGGATCACTAGAGGAAACGCTTCGGTCCACGATGGCACCACGATCATCTGCGACGTCACGAACGCGGCGGCCTTGTCGCGGCCTTCGACGGAACCCAGGAACGTGATGCGCGGTGCGATGCCGCGACGCTCGGCCTCGGCGCGAATCACAGGCTCCATCGCGTCGCTCTCGGCAACACCTACCAGCACGAAGTGTGCCTCGGGGTGGCGCTCGATCACGCGTGGGATGGCGTCGAACAGATCGTAGACGCCCTTGGGTGCGGACAGCCGCCCGACGAACAATACGGCCCTGTCGCCGCGCACAAGCCACGGAGCGGGCGTGCAGGTGGACATTCTCTGAAAGAGCGCGACGTCGGCCACGTTGGGTGCCCAGACGAGATCGTCGCGCTTCCACGCTTTGCCCATCTCCCGCTGATAGGTGGGGCTGAGCACGATCACGCGGTGCGCCGCTGACATTAAGAGTCGACCGATGGCACGGCCGCTTCGCGTTTCGCCTGAGGGGAAGCGTGCGTGCATCGTACCGTGGTAATGGCAGATGACTTTGGCGCCCGCGAGGCGGGCGGTCACCATGAACACCCAGTCGCGGAGAAACGACAGACTCGACGAGGCGTGGATCAACGCCGCGTCTGGTCGCGCTCGAACGATCGTCCGAATTAGCCGCGAGAAATCACGCACGAAGTAGAGCGGCGTTTTCCAGGTGGGGTTTTCGACTGCCAAGCGCAGCTGGCGTTTAGAGGTGTCCACCACGTGCAACTCGAATTCGCGCGCAAGGCTCGAGTGGACTTGCATGCTTACGATGTGTTGTACGCCGCCGAACGGCGGCGGCAGCAGCGGGCCGATGATAAGGAGGCGGGGGCGCGGCAGGGCACCCGGCGCGCGGGACGCCTCGCCCGCGTTTGCTCCTCTGGGCGGAGAACTGGTTTTCGACATTCACGTATCCATCGCCGCACCGCGGATTAGCCGATCCTGAACGGGAATTGCGGGCCCGCACAGCATGGGATCGCTTGCTTCGTTTTGCTCGTCGCGACCGTCATTTGCCCGTCCGCGAAGTGCCGAAGACGGTGCACAGCGGACGATACTGACGGATGATCGCTATCTCCGATCCCCGTCCGTGCAAGCGCTACAGCCGCCACACCTGCAGGCCTTCCTTGCGGAACGGCGTCGGATCGAACACCGACTTGACGTCGATGAAGCAGCCGTAACGCACGATCTTCTCCATGTAGGCTGACGCCGGCAGGTTGAGGAACTGACGATGGGAAACCGCCAGAATCAGCGCGTCAGCCGCCGGCAGGTCCTCCCACGGCCGCAGCCGGAGATCGTACTGGTGCAGAACTTCGACGGCATCGGCAGCCGGGTCATGCACGAAGGTTTCGACGCCGAACCCACGCAGCTCGTGAATGATGTCGATGACCTTTGAGTTGCGGACGTCGGGACAATTCTCCTTGAACGTGACCCCGAGGACGTTGACCCGTGCGCCCTTAATGTTGCGGCCCGCAAGGATCATCTGCTGTACCGTCTTGCGCGCGATGTGCGACCCCATGCCGTCATTGATGCGGCGGCCGGCGAGGATCACTTCCGGGTGGTAGCCGACTAGTTCCGCCTTGTGCGTCAGGTAATAAGGATCGACGCCTATGCAGTGGCCGCCGACCAGCCCGGGTCGGAAGTGTTGGAAATTCCATTTGGTGCCAGCCGCATTCAGGACTTCCAAGGTATCGAGGCCGAGCTTGTCGAAAATGATGGCGAGCTCGTTGACGAAGGCGATGTTGAGGTCGCGCTGCGTGTTCTCGATCACCTTAGCGGCTTCGGCCACCCGGATCGAAGACACCCGATGAACCCCGGCACGCACCACCGACGCGTACAGGTCAGCAACCTTTTCGAGCGTTTCCGGCTCGTCTCCGGACACGACCTTGACGATCCTGGCGAAGCTGTGCTCCCGGTCGCCGGGATTGATGCGTTCGGGGGAGTACCCGACGTGGAAATCCTGGCGCCATCTCATGCCGGACTGCTTCTCGAGTATCGGCACGCAAACCTCTTCGGTCGCTCCCGGATAGACGGTGGACTCGTAGATGACGGTCGCGCCCGGTTTCAGACGCCGGCCGACCGTGACACTAGCCGATTCGAGGGGCCCCAGGTCGGGTTGTCGCGCGGCGTTGATCGGGGTGGGAACAGCCACGATGACGAACTCCGCCTGCTCGAGCGCGACCGGATCCAGCGTAACGCGCAGGAACCGCGCCTCCTCCAGCTCGCTGGCTGACACCTCGCCCGTTGTGTCCGTTCGACGCTGGAGATTCTCTATTTTCTTGCGCGACAAGTCGAAACCGACCGTCGGACGGCGCTTTCCGAACTCTACCGCTAGCGGAAGCCCGACATAGCCCAAGCCGACTATGGCAACCTTAGCTAGCCGTTCGGCGCTCTCGGACCGGACTTCCGCCTGGAGATCGGATTTTTCAAGCAGTTCCAGCATGGCCATTCCTCGGGTCGAGGGCCTTGAAACAGGTCAATCCCGCTTGCCTCATGGGCGGACATCGAAAGCATCCACCACGATGTAGGCACTGCTCGAGGCCGCGTTCTTCTGGCCTGTCACTTCGATCGTCAACATATGGGTCCCGGCGGCAAGGCCCGACGCCGTGAAGACGGTGTCCTGGAGCCCATCCGTAGGGAAATACGTATCGATCTGGGCCCTGAAAACTCCATCCACGTACACGTTAGCGATTCCGGTCGTGCTTTTGCGGCTGCCGATCCAGCTGACCGACGTCCCGTTGAAGCTGAATGTGGCTTGCGCGCCCGGTTCGGGGGATGCTGCAATGGTCCCCATGCTCCACGCTCTATTCAGGTTACCCTGCGTCCAAGTGCCGGTGTAAGTGACAGACGGATCCGTCTCTTCGAAGCGCGTCCCCAACTTCCTCACTTCGAACGCATCCACCAGGACCCGGGCATCCGACGAAGCAGCGTTCTTGAGGCCTGTCGACTCGATCGTCAACGTATGGTTCGCGTCTGCCAGGGGCGGCGATGTGAAGACGATGGCCTGAATGCTAGCTTGCGGCTGGTACAGATCGAGCTCGCCGGCGAAGCTGCCATCCAGGATCACGCGAGCGATTCCTGCGTCCGGCCCGCGATACCCGATCCAGCCGATCGACGTTCCGTTGAACCGCAACGTGGCTTGCGCGCCCGGCGTGGTCGAAACAGTGGCGTACCCGCCACTCCATGATTTGCTGTTGTCCCCCGGGGTCCAACCGGCGGTGTAGGTCAAGTCTGGATCGGTATCCTGCAATTGTGAGGCGGCCTGCGGGGGTACGTCGAATGCATCCACCACGACCACGGCGAGCGGACCACTAGCAATAGCTTCCGCATCGTTCCTGTTCTTCAGTCCGGTCACTTCGATCGTCAACGTATGGCTGCTGTTGGTCAGCCCTTTAGCAACGAAGACGGGTACGTGGACCTCGAACGACCTCCCATACGTGTCGACGTCGGATACATAGACTCCATCCACGAACACTCGAGCGATGCCCTCATCGGGGCCACGCGCGCCGATCCATGCGACCGAGGTCCCGGTGAAGATAAAGGTGGCTTGCGCGCCCGGCGTCTGGGAATCCATGGCGAACCCGCCGCTCCATGCGAATCCCCCCGTATCCCGAATCCAGCTGCCGCTGAAGCTCACCGATGGATCCGTCTCTTCATAGCGCTTGACCCCCACCGGTGGCGGAGCATTGTTGGAAACCGTGATGGTGACTGGGTCGGAGGTGGTCCGGTTGCCAGCAGCATCGCGGGCCACCGCCGTCAGAGTGTATGTCCCGTCCGAGACATTGTTCGTGAACGCGGTAGCCGTGTAGGGAGGAGAGGTGTCCTCCCTGTCGAAGTTGATGCCGTTGTACTGGAACTGGACACCGGCGACGCCGACATTATCGGAGGCGTCGGCCGTCACCGTGATCGTGCCGGAAACGGTGGCTCCGGACGCGGGGGACGTGATTCTGACCGTCGGCGGAGTGGTGTCCGAAGGGCACGTTAAGCCCGGCATACACGGTAATGGTAATTGCGCGAAAGCCTCGAGGGGAATCCAGGTCAAGCCGAGAATGAGTACTAGAACTGCCACGTAGGCACGTCTCGCAAGTGTAAGCATGAATTCCTCCTGTTCGCCGAGCACCGCGGTAGAAAGTCTGATCCTTGGATTGTCGGACTTCACTGTGTAGTCCGTGCGCGGTCGCCATGGTCCGGATGGACTGTTGTCGCCTTACGGTCGCTAACCAGCTCCCCCAGCAACCCCTCGAAGCGTTCCAATACCTTGGAGGTGGAATGCATGCTGCCGAAATATTCGCGGCAGCGCGCGGAGGCGCGCGCCCAGTACGCTTCGTTGGAGAACAGCCGCTCGATCTCGCCCGCCGCTTCCTCCACTCGCTCGACGGCCTGGTAGAGCGGCTCGCCGCGCAGCCGGGCACCGGTGTCGACAAAAGCCACCGTCGGCACGCCTCGGGCCCACGCTTGAAGGAAAGTGTTCGGCATTCCTTCGTGAACCGAGGTATTGACGAGGACGCGCGCCCGGTCAAAGTACGGCTCGACGCGGGCCACCGGCAGGAACCCGGTAAACTCCACGTTGGGTATCGCCGCCGCCTCGTTGCGTATCCTCTCGAAACAGGCGTTGCCGACATCGCCGCCTGCGCCGCCTATCATGACGAAGCGCCGCTGCGGAAGACGCCGGGCCAACTCAAGAAAAAGCTCGGGTCGTTTGTAGTCGCGTTCACGCATGCTCGCGACCCACAGCACGCAGTCGCGCGTGCCCGACGTCACGCCGGCAGGTAATTCGTAGCAGCTCGGGATCTGGGTGGATTCACGGCCGTAATTGGCGCGGCAGTCTCGCTGCTGCGTTGCGTTTTGCACCACCACCTTGTCGACGCGCTTGAGGCCGTGCTCGAACAGCCAGCGGTCGCGGAAATAACGGATCGGCTGGCGTCCCGGCACAAAGTCCAGGTCGCATGCGCCGGCAAAGATGGAGTGCTTGCCGTAGAGACGGCAGAAACCCGCAACAACCCCCGTGAGCATGGAAGAGCAGCGCTGGTAATAAACATCGGCGTCGACCGCGCGCATCGCCCGCCACAGCGTGGTGACGCGGGGGTGTATGAAGCGCAGCACCCGCAAACCGGCATTGGGACGATAGGCCTTGTGCACCATGACGCCATCGAGCAGCACTCGCTGCGGCTGGCCGAAGTCGAGGCTGATCATCGATACGCGATAACCGGCGCGAACCAGGGCCCGCGCCAGGATGCTTTGCTGCACTTCCGCGCCGCCGATGAGTTCGTTGCCTGGGTCGTGCGAAAACACCGGCCAGATGTTCGGGGCAACAAAGCAGATGTGTGGTCGCGGCAGATCGTTGGCCGGCAGTAACGGCAGCGGGCCATCGTCGCGGCGAGCCTCCGCCGCAGTGGGTTCACGCCGATTGAGTATGGGACCCAGCCTGTACATGTTGGCGAGAGACGCAAGAGGCGTCGGTCTTCCGGGCGCGTTGACCGTACATCATTCCGATCGCCAGCCAAAGAAAGATCTGGTCGGGCGCCGGTGTGAGGTAACCGGCGCTGATGCCGCCGGCCAGAAGGCTTGCTAATCCGGCCGCTGCCCCTTGGTAGAATCCTCGTAAAGTGGGACTCAAGGAAGGATCGACGCCCAATGCGCGAAAACCCCTCCAGACATGGACGAAATAGGCGCAAACGAGAACCAGGCCGGCAATCCCCATGTCGAGGACAGTCTCCAGGTACGCGTTGTGAGCCTGCGCCACCCCCGGAATACTGACCCCGACTCTCGTGCGCATGGCGTCGGACCAGAGAATCGACCCGAGCCCGTTGCCGTAAATGGGGCTGCGCAGTACGTCGGGCAGGAGGGGCAGCCAGATCCCTTCGATGCGCCCGGCGCTGATGGCGTCGAGTCCGCGTCCGAACCCGCTTTCCACGCGGTCGTATACTGCGCCGGGAAGGAGAAACACCGCGATCCCCGCCACGAGCCCGAAGAACATCAAGGCTTTTGCGTTGCGGCGCCAGACCAGGAACAGTACGTTGACCACGATGAAGCCGAGGAAGGCCCCGCGCGAAAACGTCAACACCAGCGCCACCACCACCATTCCCATAGACGCCAGCAGCGCGAGCCTCAATCCCGTGTCCTTCGATTCGGCCCACGTGAAGAGCAGCAGTGCGTAGGCAATCGCGTACAGGCGCCCCAGTTCGTTGGCGTGCAGCCCGAGCGGCGAAAGGAATACGCGCGAGTCGTCGCTCGCCAGTTGGCCGAGCGCGACCCCGGACTGGGAGACGAACACGATGACCATCGAGCCCATCACCCAGATCGATATCAGCGTAGGCACGAGGAATTTTTCTGGTTTCTCCGATTTCGACACCGCGGCCCCGACCAGCAGGGCGAATATCACCAACGACAACGGCTTGGCCACGAGGTCGCGAAGGTAGCCGGCCGCGTCGTGGAATTCGAGCTGGTCGTACATGAAGAAGGCGGGCGCAATGTCGCCGACATGACGCGAGCCCAGCGTACCGGCGACCAGGATCGGCAGGATATACAGCCACAGTAGCGGGCGTGGCGCAAAGCGACGGAGGCTGCCGTCCGACACCCCATGAAGCAGACACGAGCCGAACGTCCCGACCAGCAACAGGTTCAGGGGATTGAGGCCGGTAACGCCGAACATCGCGTGGGGAAACACCCGACTGCTCGAGATCGGCATCAACAGGATGAGCAACACCACCCCGATGCGAAAGTCGAGCAGGATGAACGCGCAGCCGATCAATGCGATGCACAAGTACAGCGCGTTCAGCTCTGCAACCGCAACGACGGACCCCCACAAGGCTCCGAGCAGCGTGATACCCGCAAAGACCGAAAGCGTGAACGCGATACGGCGGCTTGACCGTGGGTCCTGTGAAAAGCCGACGGTGCGGAATACCGCGGCGCACCGCCGCCGGAGGGCCGCCGACCCAGGCAAGACCTGCTGCTCCGGAACGGAGGACATTCCAGCCGGCCTGGTTCAAAACGCGTTGAATACGGTACCGACGATGCGAGCGCCCGTATCGCTCAACCCCCGGATGACGCTGGTCGCATCGGCAAGACGGGTGTGATCTTTGCGGGCGAGCACCATGACACTGCCTGCGCGGAAAGCCAGGCTCTGGGCATCCGCGTAGAGCGTCGCCGGCGGGGTATCGAAGAGGATGACGTCGAAATCAATACACAACTCGTCCAACAAAGCGGCAAAAGAAGGACGCAACAGCAACTCCTGTGGATTGGGCGGGCACGCGCCCGCCGGCAAGAGCGAAAGTGACCCGAATTCCGAGACCGGCACTATCGCGCTGCGATCGGCACGGCCGGAGAGGACCGCCGAGAGGCCGATCCGGTCGGGGACGTTGAAGATCCGATGCTGTCGCGGTGTGCGCAGATCGGCGTCGATCAGAAGCGCACGTTCGCCGACTTGCGAAAAAGCCACGGCAAGGTTGGCGGCAACGTAGCTGCGCCCTTCACCGGGGCCTGGACTGACGATCGCCAGCACCCGCTGTTTGACCCCGGCCTTGGACCAGCGAATCAACAGCTGGGTGCGCAACGCCCGCAGCTCCTCGGCGCGGGGGTGAAACGGCTCGTAAGCTACGACGAGTTCGCTATTGATGCGCTCGTTGCCAGGTAGCATGTGGGGAAAATCGTACTGCTTCGCGACCGCCCAGCGCAGGTCGTCCGCTGTAATCAGACGTAAGCTAAGCGCAGCTTCACCGAACCTGATTCCCTCGATGCGTTGCAGCTCTAGGACGCGCTCGATGTCCCCGGGGGCGAGCTTTCCGAACTCTACGAGGATGCCGCCGAGCTTGCCGTCTTGACGTGCAATGACGCGGCTGGATCCTTCGATCGGAAGGACATTTTCCTGAGCGTTCATCAGCATTCCTTAGTGTGGGTTCGGTAACGCGCGTCCGGCGCCGCTTGGCCGGCCGAGCAGAGGGATTCCGGCGGGCTGCCAAGCGTTGAGCACGCCGAGCAACGGCACGTTCCATGCATTGTCGAGATCGTTGCGCGAGCGCACCCGGCGGTCGAACATTTCCAACAGAATCACGATGCCGATGCCGAGTATCGTTCCGACCACCACCGACAGGGCGATGTTGAGGAAGACTTTGGGTTGGGAAGGCGTGCTCGGCACGAATGCCGAGTTGAGCACGGTGACGCTGGTCTGGCTGGCGCGGCTGTCAACTTGGCTCACGACGGAACGCTGCATGGCGGTGTCGTAGGCACGTTCTGCGGATTCCACGTTGCGCCTGAGCACCGTGAATTCATTGCGATTCTCTTTGAGCGCGAGCAGCCGTGCGCGCTGCGCCGCCATCGCTTTCATGAGATCCGCCTCGCGTTGGCGGCTCTGGCGCGCTGAGCTGTCGATTCCGGAGAGGATCTTCCTCATTTCGGCGTCGAGCCTGTCGCGCAGGCTCTGATTCTCGGAGACTTGACGCTGATACTGCGGGTGGTTGGCTCCGTACTGCGTGGCCATCTCCTCCAGCTTTGCTTCTCCGTGAAGGAGATCGGCCTTCAGCTTCTGAATGAACGGATTGTCGAGAACGTCCGGCAGTCTGTCCGGGGACCCGCCCTGCTCCAAAAATCTGCGCGCCTGCTGCGTCCGGCTGTTCCATTGGAACGTCTGTTCCTGCGCTCTCGCCACCTGCTCGGAGAGCACCCCCAACCGGGTGTTCTCGACATCGGAGCGCTCGTCGGCCGAGACAATTCCCTCCCGCTGGTGATAATCCGTCAGCTTTGCCTGGGCATCCTCCAGATTGGCACGCAGGGTCTTGAGCTGTTCATCGAACCATACCGCCGCTTCCCGCGTGGGCTCCACGCGCAACTCGAGCATCGTGTCGATATAGGCCTTGGCGAACCCGTTGGCGACCGACGCGGAGAAGCCGGGATCGGCGGCTGAAAAGCTGGCCTGGATGACGTTGCTCTGCGAGGTTTCCACCTTGAGCTTCTTGAGAAGGCTCTCGACCAACCACTCCTCGATCGACCCTTTGCCTCCCTCCGCTTTCTCGAAGGCTGCCCGCGTCGAGGGGCTCTCCGCGAGCTTCAGGTCTTGCACGACCTTGCGCGCGACTTTCTTGCTGGTAATGATGTCCATCTGCGTCTGCAGATAACTGAGCCGCTCCTGCGGGGCAATGAGGGGACGCAGGACGTTGCTCAGCGATTGCTCGTCCTTGGCGTCCACCAGCAGCGACACCGTCGCCTTGTAGGATTTCGGAAGCAGCAAGCTTGTCACGGTGGCAGCCAATACGGTGGCGGCGAGCGCCAAGCCAAACACGCCGAAGCGCGCGCGCAATGCAAGGAGAAATTGCTGGATGCTCATGAAGTTTTCGATGTGCCTGGTCGAGTTCGCGGACCGCGCAGGGCGTGTCCTCTAGAACAGACTCTCCCGAACGTAGATCACATCATCCGGCTCGACTCGATCGGTCAGCTGCGCGTCGATCGTCCGGAAATTCCCGTCCCCCGCCTTGCGGCGGATCTTCAACCCGCGATCTGTCCCGCGCGGCGTCACACCTCCGCCGACGGAGAGCGCCTGCATCACGGTCATGGCCGGCTCAGCGCGATAGGCTCCCGCGCGCTGGATCTCACCGTAGATATAGAAGACTGGGGCGCGCTGCACGAAAATCGTGTCGCCGCTCTGCAACTGAATATTCTGCGACAGGTCGCCCGTGCGGTACATGGTCGGCACGTTGATTTCCAGTTTCGCGGTCTTGCCGTTGCGCGTGACCATCACGATGACGTTGTCGTCGCCGGTCGGGGCGATTCCGCCGGCAAGCGCCAATAGGTCGGTCACGCTCGAACTGGTGTCATCGAGCGGATACCGCCCCGGGTGGGCGACTTGGCCGAGCACGGAAACCTGCCGGCTGCGCACTCGGACTACGTTGAGGCTGACCTGGGGCTTCAGAACGAACTTCCCTTCGATCAATTGCCGGGCGATCCGGGCCTCCGCTCCCGCGGGCGTAAGCCCCCCAAGCGCGACCTCGCCGATCAAGGGAAAGGTGATGGTGCCCCGCTCGGAAATGCGCGTCTCGGTCGTGAGGTCAGGGTTCTGGAACACGGTGATGCGGATGGAATCACCTGCCCCAAGGGTCTCGCGTGATTGGCCGAACGCCGTGGCCGGCAGCAGCATCGCTGTGACACAAAGCAAAGCGACGAGCGGCCTCGCAGCCGCGAACACTGTCCTTTGCAGATGAATCACCAACCGCATAGGGCGGCAACATAACCGTCCAAGGTTTATCGATGATTTCCCGCCCTGAGCCGATCGGCCTATACGAAACAGGATCAGACTCAAATGAATTCGACTGCGCCTGACGACTGTCCGCGGAAATACATCACGCAGAGTTCGCTGCAGATCGCGTTCGCCAACTGATTTCTTGTTCCCGGTTTCGCTCTTGAATCTTCGAGAGAATCGGAAACCTTTTCAGGGACTCCCTTAGCTTTTTCAGGAAATTCTCAGGTCCGATTCAAGAACCCGGTGATTTATGACCTCGTCATTATCCGAGCGCTCGTCATGATGCAACTACATCTCGTCACGATTTCACTACGCAGAGGGCATCATGATGAATCTTTCGAACCATTTCGTGTTCCGGTCGCATCGGATCTATCGCGTCGCGAGCGAATTTGGAGTCCGCGCCGTCTTTGCGCTTGTCCTGGGCGCGCTTTTCTCGGTCCAAGCGTTCGGGACTCCGTTCTCTGGAACGCCTATCGCAGTGCCCGGAACCTTCGAGGCGGAGAACTTCGATCTCGGCGGGGAAGGCGTTGCCTACCACGACAACGTTCCAGGCAACGCCGGCGGACAGTACCGGCTCAACGAGGACGTGGACATCATTCTGTCTTCGGACTCCCTGGGCGGCGGCTACGTCGTGAACAACTTCGAGACCGGCGAGTGGCTCGCCTATACCATCAATGTGGCGGCCAGCGCCCAATACAGCATCGAGTTGCGCGCAAGCAGCGCGTTCTCCACCAGCGCCTTCCACATCGACATCGACGGCCAGAACGTGACCGGAACCGTCAAGGTGCCCAAAACCGGCAACTGGAACAATTTCCGATGGGTCGGCAAAACTGCTGTGCCTCTCACCGCCGGCCAGCACCTGCTGAAGATCGTCGCGGATCAGCAGTACTTCAACTTGAACTTCATTAGGGTGACGGCTGCTCCCGCCTCTACCCCCTCTACCCCCTATTCCGGAACGCCCATCGCGGTGCCCGGAACCTTCGAGGCCGAGAACTTCGATCTCGGCGGGGAAGGCGTTGCCTATCACGACAACGTTCCCGGCAACGCCGGCGGCCAGTACCGGCTCAACGAGGACGTGGACATCATTCTGTCCTCCGACTCCCTGGGCGGTGGCTACGTCGTGAACAACTTCGAGACCGGCGAGTGGCTCGCCTATACCATCAATGTGGCGGCCAGCGTCCAATACGACATCGGACTGAGGGCGAGCAGCGCGTTCTCCACGAGCGCCTTCCACATCGAGATCGACGGCCAGAACGTGACCGGAACCGTCATCGTGCCCAACACCGGCGACTGGAACACCTTCCAGTGGGTGAGCAAAACGGGTGTGCCCCTCGCCGCCGGCCTGCACCTGCTGAAGATTGTCGCGGATCAGCAGTACTTCAACTTGAACTCTATCAGGGTGACGGCCGCTCCCCTCTCTACCCCCTATTCCGGAACGCCCATCGCCGTGCCCGGAACCTTCGAGGCCGAGAACTTCGATCTCGGCGGGGAAGGCGTTGCCTACCACGACAACGTTCCGGGCAACGCCGGCGGCCAGTACCGGCTCAACGAGGACGTGGACATCATTCTGTCCGCCGACACCCTAGGCGGCGGCTACGTCGTGAACAACTTCGAGACCGGCGAGTGGCTCGTCTACACCATCAATGTGGCGGCCAGCGCGCAATACGACATCGGATTGAGGGCGAGCAGCGCGTTCTCCACGAGCGCCTTCCACATCGAGATCGATGGCCAGGATGTGACGGGAACCGTCAGCGTGCCCAACACCGGCAACTGGAATATTTTCCAGTGGGTCGGCAAAACGGGTGTGCCTCTCGCCGCCGGCCAGCACCTGCTGAAGGTCGTCGCAGATCAGCAGTACTTCAACCTGAACTCGATCATGGCAGTCGTCACACCCGTGCCGTCCCCCTCCCCGAACCCCGTGCCGCCCGCCTCGGCGAACCTGTTGTTCAGTTCAGGCTTCGAAGGCACTACCGCCCTCCTTCCGCCGAGTGGCTTCTACGGGGTCGGCGCCTGGCAAGGCCTCGTCGGCATCGACAACATCACCGGATTCGC
>Ga0307469_10000080_pt1 | contig 36747 bp, 33 predicted proteins | sample atmos_gasesAM2C__FD_203084 | JGI IMG/M metagenome (GOLD analysis project Ga0307469, IMG submission 203084) | Hardwood forest soil microbial communities from Morgan-Monroe State Forest, Indiana, United States - atmos_gasesAM2C_515 | ecosystem: Environmental > Terrestrial > Soil > Temperate... | reverse complement strand
GTCCTCCGTTCACATCGACGATCCCCGCCGCTTTCGAAACGTTGCCGTAAGCGACAAACACCCCGGGTACGTTCGCGGCGTGCTCCGGAAACTCGTTCCCCTGATCGTCCTCGTCCTGACGACGGTCGTGCCCTTCAGCTCTCAGGCGTCGACCCGGACGCCGCACATCAACCGCGTCTTCATCTACGTGGTCGAGAACGAGAGCGCGAGCGCCATCCTCGGTAACCCGAAGGCGCCGTACCTCAACTCGCTCACGAAGCGCTTCGTCTACGCGACGAACTACACGGCGACCGGACATGCGAGCCTCGACAACTACATCGCGATGACGAGCGGCCAGCCGCCGAACCCGGCCACGATGGGCGACTGCGCGTTCTACGGAACGCCGCTCTGCATCCAGAACGTCGCCAACATCGGCGATCAGATGGAAGCCGCACATCTGTCGTGGAAGGGCTACATGGATTCGATGCCGGGGCCGTGCGCCCACACGAAAGAGAACACGGAGGAACCGAGCCAGAACGGTTACGCGCCTCGTCACAATCCGTTCGTGTACTACGCCGACATCGTCCACACCCCGGCGCGTTGCAACGCGCACGACGTTCCGTTGACGCAGCTCTGGAAGGACCAGGCCTCAGGACACGTCCCGCGCTACTCGTTCATCACGCCCGATACGTGTCACGACGGACACGACACGGGGCCGCCGTGCAAGGAGGGCGGTGGGATCCCGGAGGCCGACAAGTTCGCGTCGAGGACGATCCCGAAGATCCTCGCCGATCCGTCGTGGAAGAACGGCGGCCTGCTCGTGGTCACGTTCGACGAGGGCGGGGTCTCGAGCGACTCGATCCCCGACGCGACCTCCGGCAGCACGGACTTCGGCGGCCGGGTTTTCACGGTCCTCGCCTATCCGGGCGCCCCCGCCGGACGAACCTTCACCGAGCGCTACGACCACTACGGGCTGCTCAAGACGACCGAAGACATCTTCTGCCTGCCCTACCTGGCCGGTGCGTCCCTGCCGTCGACGAACTCGATGCTTCCGGCGATCGGGCAGACGCGCTGCGCGCCGCTGTCGCCCGCCGCAGCAAGCGATCCCGGCGGGGGTGGCGGAGGGGGATCGCACGGCGGAACCGGCAGTCGAACCACGGTCGTGGCCGCGGCGACGGCTTCGTCCGGAGGCGAGCTCCCCCGGACGGGACCCGACGACCGGCTCACGGTCGCCGTCGGCCTCGCCCTCGCGATGCTCGGCCTGTTCACGCTGGCGCTGGTCGCTCGCGGGCATAAGTAGCGGTCCCGAACTTTTTCCCCCGCTCCGGCGTTAGTCTCCCCGTATGCCGCGGAGGGGAGTTGTGTCCGTGTGCGTGCTGGCGCTCGTCGCCGGTGCGTTCCCGCTGGTCGCGCGCGCAGCCACGCCGACGCCCGGCACCCCCTCGCTCCCGCAGGACCGCAAGGTCGAGCCCGTCGTGCTGACGGGGTCCCAGTTCCCTGACTGGTCGGCCGGGCCCGACCTCTCGGCGAAGCTACCGGCGGCGTCCCCTTCGAGCTCCTGCAAGCCCGACCCCTCAGACGGCATCGTTCACAACTGCTCTGAGCAACCTGAGGTGCGCGTCCCGACGACCCCGCTCCGGACGGGTGTCGCGATCGACAAGCTCATCGGCTACCGCTTCGACCGAGCAGCAGGGCGGTTCGTCCAGATCCCGTTCCAGGTGGACGAGAAGTTCAACCGTTACATCTCGAACTTCGCGTCGAACTGCACGTCGGTCGGACCCTTCTGCGTCGGGTTCGGCGCGTATGCGGGGACCGATCAGCAGCCGACCTACGTGTTCGACCGCGACATCTACAAGTACACCGGCGGAACCTGCGTCGCGACCGCGACCGGCGGTCCGGAGCAGGACCCGATCCCGGGCCTCGACGACAACGACGAGATGGCGTTCCTCGCGAAGGACGCGGGCGCGCTCGCACCGTCGGAAGCTGCCCCGCCGACGGGCATCACGCAGATGCGTGCCGTGCGAATCGACGATCCGAGCGTCCCAGGTTCGTCGCCCGTGTACGCCTACGTCGGCGTATCGGACGGATCCGTGAAGCGCGCGTACGACGCGACGAACGGATACATGCGGTACGTCCGCGATGCGGATTCGTTCAACTACACGCAGACGTCGGACAACTACGGCAATGCGCCGAAGGGGACCGTCTGCGACGACAGCGGCAACGTGATCGCGACGAACGTTGCGCGTCGTCCGAAGGACACGGCATGGATCCTCACGCCGCGTTACGCGTTCCGGTACGCCGGCCGCTGGGAACTGCGCGGCGTGCGCGTCAATCCGGACCGTAACGCGACGCAGCCGCTCGCCTCACCGGATGCGTACGGCCCGCCGCTCGTCGATGAATGGAAGGCGCGCGCGTACGCGCAACGTCCGGGCGACAAGGTGCCGTGCTGCGGCTTCGAGAACGAGTCGAACGACGACTGGGGTGGTTCGTCCGTCACGATGGGCGAGAAGGTCGGTCCCGTCCGGGCGATCCGCACGACGTGGGGCGCCGACTCCGGCACGAACACCGTCCGCACCGAGATCTTCTATCCGGAGGAGATCGTGCAACAGACGTACCTGCGTGTGCACCCGATCCCGCCGCTCGGCGGCATCTTCTCCTACTGGGATCACACGGCCGGCGTGATCACGAAGTACTACAACCCCGAGCAGTCGGACGGTGTCGCCGTCGATGGCGTGAACGACGAGGTGATGGGGACCGACTACGTCGCGCTGCACTGCACGAGTCCGCAGCCCATCCCGAAGACCGACTGCGCGTCCGGTTCTCCGAGCGGCGGTGTCGAGCTTCGTGACGACGATCCGGCGTTCAAGGACCACCCGATCCAGCTCGGGTCGCAGGACGGATGCTTCACGGAGTGCACCGACCTCGATGTAACGGACCCGACGGTCAACGCGACGGGGACACTCGCGTGGGAAGAGGTCGCCGGTGCGTCCGGGTCGATGGTGTTCAGACAAAGGCTCAACACCGCACCCGACCATCTCTCGCCGGGCGATGCGCAGAGCGTCCTCTCGATCCCGTACTACCGCGACGACAAGTGCTTCGACGACGGCACCGGCATCGATCCGGGTCCGGCGAGTAAGAACCCGACGCGACCCTGTTGGGATCCGAACGCACCGACGCCTCCGGGGGGCTGGCGACAAGGCCTCTTCGGCGCCCACGGCGTGCAGGTGCTGTTCACACCGGAATCCGACAACGGGGGCCCGGTCGGAACGGTGCCGGTGACCGAAGTCGATGCGGAGACGCGCATGGTCGTGCTGCCCGGCGACGCCGGCAACGTCGGTGAGAGCTACGGCCACGCGGCGGACGTGCCGCTCGTAGCGACGCCTCTCGCCACGGCCGCGCCGGCAGCGCCCGCCGTCGATCAGACGTCCATCGCGATCGGCGGTGACACGTCCGGCATCATCGGCACCGCTGCGCACCTGTCGGCGACGCTTACGGACCGATCCGGTGCGGTGTCCGGCGCGACGCTGCACTTCACGTTCCAGGGGCTCGTCTACGACGCCACAACGGATAGCCACGGCGTAGCGACGGTCACCGTGCCCGTGAACGAACCGGCGGGTTCCAACCACGTCGTCGTCGACTACGACGGGGACGGAGCGCTCCGTCCGGCGGCGGAAGCGCAGGGCTCCTTCGTCGCGAAACGAACCGCCGTGCTGAGCTTCCAACCGTCGAGTGCTTCGTCCGGAACGATCGGCGACTCCTCGACGTTCGTCGCGAAGCTTTCCGATGCGGCCGGGCCGATCGCCGGCGCGACGCTGCACTTCGACTTCCAGGGCGGAACGAAGGACGCGACCACGGACGACAACGGTGTTGCTTCGACGAGCTTCAGCGTGAGCGGGCCGGCCGGATCGTCACCCGCGTTCGTGCGGTTCGACGGCGACGATCTTCGTACGGACGCGACGGACACGACGTCGGTCGACGTGAGCAAGCGCGCGAGCAAGATCGCATTCACAGCCACGAGCGGGAAGGGCATGTCGGTCGTCGTGAACGTCACGCTGACCGATACCGAGAGCGGGGAGGGCCTCGGGGGAGCGAGCGTGGACGTGACCGTCGCCGGTGTGAGCAAGGCGACGATCACGACGGCGGCGAACGGCAGCGGTCGCGCGACGTTCACGTACAGGTGGCCGAAGGGCAAGAGCTTCGGCGTCAGCTACGCGGGTAACGACACGTACGACGGCAGCTCCGCAACCGGAACCTACGGCAGGACCGGAGCGTCCGGCTCGTCGTAGCGCTACGTCGGTTCGCGCGGGACGGGAGTCGTCCAGATCGAGCTGTGCGCTGGATGCAGCGTCCGCTGTACGACGTCGCGCAGCTCCTCGGTGAGGGTGTCGATGTCGATCTGCTCGCGTAGACGGAGCGCAAATGCCTCGAAGGTCGCCGCGGTGTCTGCCCGTGCGCGATCGAACCGCGCGTCGACGTGTTGCTGCACGCGCTGAAGGACCGGACGGAACACCAGTGCCGCGATGAGGACGCCGCCGGCGACGAGTGGTGCGGGCGTTCGTCCGCCGCCGAGCAGCGTCGTCGGCATCACGACGACAAGGGCGTAGATAGCGGCGACGATGGCCGAAACCACGCCGTATGACAATGTGCGACTGATGAGCCGGTCGATGTCGTACAGCCTGTAGCGCAAGATCGCGACGAGCACGGCCGGAGGGATCAGTCCGAGCGCGACGCCGCTCATGTCCTGCACGGCCGAGATGAACAACCCCGGGTGCGGTGCGTGGTCCTGCCACGCGATCGACGAGATCACGAACAGGACGAAGAACGATGCCCCCGCATACGCCATCCACTTGAGTTGCGCACGGCGTTCGACCGTGGCTCGGCGATAGCGCAGGAACAATGACGCGACCGACGCGACGATCTCAGCAACCAGCAAGACCATCAACACGTTGAAGGCAACGGTTGCGAACCGGAGCGCGGTGCCGTGCGGAAGAACCGGATTGTGCGTGCCGGTGAAGAACGCCACCGTGCGCGACGAGAACACCACGGCGAAGTGGAGCAGGACGAGCGTCGCTGCGGCAGCCCACGCGAGCGGGCGCCACCGCGGCGATGGGAGATGTCCGTCGGGAAAGAGCAGGAGGAAGAACGTGCCGAGCAGGCCGACACCTGGAACCCATGACGTCCAGGCTCCGACCATCGCCGCACCCGGCAGTCCGCCCGGACCGGTCGCGCCGTAGGCCGCGTATGACAGCTGGAACGTGCTGACGAGTTGCGCGCCGCCAACGAGGAGACACAACCATCCCATGCGGTTGTTCGGACGACGTGCAACGAGGATCGTCCCGACGATCGCGAACGAGATGGACGGGATCGCTTGGACGATGATCGCGCCGGCACCCGGGCCGACGCTCCCCGGTCGTGTTGCGTGGCTTCCGAGCACCGCGAGGGTGCACGTCCCGACGAGCAGTGCGAACTCGGCTGTGGCGATCCCGACCGCCACCGACGTCGCTCTCCGAGCCGCCATGCGCTCAGTGTACGGACGCATCACCGCATACGAACGGCTATCAGTTCGCCGGCGTGGAGAGCCGCGACAGGTGTCCGTCTTCCATGTAACCGGCGATCGATCGCCGGATCACCGCCTCGACATGATCGGCGTCGATCCCGAGGACCTGACCGACATGGACCGCCCAGACCTCGGCGCGCAGGTTGTTCTCGAAGTCGATCTGGCTGCGAACCTCCGAACGTTCGGCTTGGCGGTTCTGGCTGATGAGGATGAACGTCGAGAGGAAGATCGCTTCGAGACTGACGACGAGCGTCAGGAGGCCGAATGGGAAGTGGTCGAACACGAGCGAGGCGCCGAAGACGCCGGCGTTGATCGCGATCCACAGGACGAACCAGACGCTGTGGACGTAGACGAACGGCATCGATCCCGAGAACGTCGTGATGCCGTCGGAGATCTTGTCCTGCGTGTCGCGCACCTTGCGAATCAGTCGCCGCTCGTCACCGATCCGCGGGACGAGCGATCGATAGAGCCGTCCGTCCTCGACGCCGTCCGCGAGGTCGAGGACGCGGCAGGCCGGGCAATCGTGTCCAACATCAGATCTGAGCATCGGGGCACCTCCGCTTGAGTCGTCGACGGCCAGCACACCCATTCCCTTAGCCTTTGACGTAGGAGAGCTTCTCGACGATCTTCCCGTTGCGGATCGTGTACACGTCGACCGCGCGTACGTGACCGTCACCCCACGAGTAGAGGCAGCGCTGGATCACGCGCTCTCCCGTAACGATGGTCTCCTCGACATCCAGCCTGGTTTGCGGATCGTCGAAGATCGGCTCCCATAGCGCACGCAAGGCATCGTGGCCGATGATGAGCTCGCCGTCCGGCGGTGTGGTCGAATCGAGAACCATGTCGTCGGCGCAGAACGACAAAGCGCGTTCGATGTCGTGCGCGTTGCATGCATCTCCGAAGCCTGTGACCACGGCCAGCGGATCAGCGTTCATCGAGGTGCGTACTCTAGCGGAGACACACTGGGTGGAAGCACCTTCCGCGAATGTTGGCAAGCGGTTGGCAGCGCAAACGCCCTTAGCGGAGGCGGACGGGAATCGAACCCGCCCGACGAGGATCGCTCGCCGCACTGGTTTTGAAGACCAGGCCGGGCACCAGCCCAGAAACGCCTCCGCGAGCGAGCTTACTTATGCCGGCTTCGCCGACGCACTCGAGTCGAGGTACGCCTTCGAGGCGTGGTAGGCGCGCTCGATCAGTTCCGGCGAGCGCGTGAAGTCGTCGAAGCGGAGCTTGCCGACGTCCGGCGCGGGGAGGCGAACCAGTTCGACCTTCTCCGGAACGTTGTCGCGCTCGATGCGGTAGCGGTGTGCGCGCGCGATGCTCACGGCTTGCATCAGCACTTCGTACGGACGCTTCGCCGTCGGACGCTCGCGTTCGAGGTTGCCGACGTCGAGCACGTAGACCTTGCGCGCCTTGAGTTCGAACGCCTTGCTGATCGGCACGTTGTTGACGACTCCGCCGTCGATGTAGTCCTGACCGTCGATCGTGACCGGCGGGAAGACGCCGGGCAGTGCTGTCGACGCGAGCAGTGCTCCGGTGACATCGCCGTGGTTGAACCACTTCTCCATCCCTTCGCGGAGCGATGTAGCGACGACCCAGAAGGGAAGCTTCGCTTCTTCGAACGTCTTGAACCGCAACCACGAAACGAGCTGCCGGACGCCGCTGTCTTCGTAGGCGGAGAGTCCGTTCCGGACGAACCGCCACGGCCCGCGGCCGAGGGACGACGACGGGAAGATGTCCTTGCCCGAGAGCCCCCGCCACAGCAGTTCGAGGCGACCGACGCCGTCGAGCGACGGATCGTCCGCGATGGCCGCACCGTTGAGCGCGCCGACGGAGCAACCGATGACGACGTCGGGGACGATGCCCCGCTCGAAGAGGGCGCGGAGCTGGCCGACCTGGATCGATCCGAGGTTCCCGCCGCCGCCGAGCACGAACGCGTTCCCCGCTCGGTGCCCGAACAGATTCCGGATCGTCATCGCACAGCCTCCTCATTTAGAGGAACGGCCATTTCTCAAAGGCTCAAACGACATGTCCTGCCCATGTCCGGACACCCTCCCGGACTAGTTCCAGGGTAACTCTAGTGTTGCGTTTGTTAACTACTGTTGAACCAGGTGAGGATGCGCGACGACAACGGGGTTACGTCGACGTTGGGGTGGGCGCGGGGGACGCCGACGGTGAGGGCTTCGCCGTTGGCGAAGCTGTGGGCTTCGCGGTCGGGGACGCCGTCGGGGTGACGGTGGGCCTCGCCGTTCGCCGCGAGCGGATGACCGGTTGCGCCGTGGGGATCGTGCCGTTCGACGTGCCGATCTGGTCGGCGACGAGGACGCAGTCGGAGCTGAGCGCCGACCCCGGCGACGAGCTCGGGCTCGGCGACGCGGCGCCGACCTGGTCGCTCGTCTGCGACGCGGTGAAGACCCGTCCGACGACGCCGACGGATCGTCCTTCGAGCGACGACTCGAGATCCGAGCCGAGGAGCGACGTGTCGAACTGCGTGTCGGTCGTCCAGTAGACGATCGCGGATTCGTCCCGCGCCGCTCCGCAGTTCGTCTTCAAGGAATCGGACGCGTCGTCGAGCATGACGCGCATCACGCCGCGCTCGGTCGGGTTGCCGAACGTGGTCGACGTCGCTTGCGTCGGCGCCGGCGATTCGGACGTGGGGGTGGTTCCGCTCGTATCGATGCCCGGACCGACGCCGACGAACGCGTGCACCGCGCGTCCGACGAGTTGGAAGTCGGCGATCGACTGCGAGCTCGGTGTTGCGGTCGGTGCTTCCGTGGGCGACGGCGTCGGCGTGCTCTTCCCGATCTTGCAGCCCGCGCTCAACATGAGTGCGAGGATGAGGAGAGCTCGGAGGGCGCGCGTCATCAGCGTAGGCAAGCATCTACCCGGACGAAACGCGTCCTAAACGTCGAGCAGTCCGAGACCGAGTTGCGCCATCCGTCGCGCCGAACTCACGGCGTAGTCGCGGTAGCAGTTGTTCATCAGCACGTGCACCTCACGCGCGGTATCGGCCAGATGTTCGATCTTCGGTTCCCACTCCGTGAGTTCGGCCTGTGAGTAGTCGTAACCGAACTTGTCGTGCGTCGTGATGTTGCGGCTGCCCCACGTGTCCTTCCGCCGTCCATGGAAGCGGACGACGGCGAGCGGTGCCGTCGCCTCGGCGACCGGGGGTATCGACGTCGGGAACCCCTGCGGCATGTCGACGCAGACGTAGGCGAGTCCGTGTTCGCGGAGCAGCTCGAGCGAGCGCTTCTGACGCTCGTCGTCGCGCATCCAACCTTCGTTCCGGAATTCGACGGCGCACGCGACGCCGGGAAGCTCGGCCGCGACACGATCGCCGGCTTCGACGAGATACGAGCGGTTCGCGCGCGACGGTGGGAACCACTCCGGGAACTGGAAGAGGACCGCGCCGAGCTTGTGTCCCGCGTGCAGCGGACGAAGCGCCGCGAAGAAGCGTGTCCACGTCTCGTCGATGACTGCGGGTGGGAGATCGCGTGGATAGATGCGCGGCTTTTCGAGGGTTTCGTCCGGCAGTGATTCGCGGAGATCCTTCGGGAGTCCGCGCGCGTTCGTCGGGTGCTGCGTCATGAGCGAGAACGCTTTGACGTTGAACAGGAAGTCGTCCGGCGTGCGCGCGACCCACGCTTCCGAATTCTTCTCGGAGGGGAGCGCGTAGTACGTCGCGTCGACCTCGACGATGGGGAACTGCTCCGCGTAGAACGCGAGCCGCTGCTCGGGCTTGCTCACACCGGACGGATAGAAGAGGCCGGGCTCGAGCAGTGACTTGTCCGTCCACGACGCGGTTCCGGTGCGGATGCCCTCCTTCCGGAAGAGATCCCACGCCGGCGAACCCATCGGGAAGAGCGTAGCCGGAGGGCTCATGATGACCATCCTCGCGCCGTCGTCGTGACGCTGCGTTTTCGCTGGTAGAAGGCCTGTCGGCGCCCCCTGCTACGGTCTTGGAGGTCTTCCCCAGCCGACTTCCCCCTGAGGTTTCCGGAGGTCTTCGTGTGGGGTCGATTCCGTAGGTTCCTCGCCGCGCTCGTCCGGCGGAGCGAGCCGGCCTGGGTGGGCATCGTCCGTGCGAAGGCGGGTCTGTAGATATGGCCCTCCGCCGCGAGGATCAGGCGCGCGAGTCTCTCGTCGCCGAGGTCGGACGCCAACTCGGTGGAGGCACCGCCGTCACCATCGCGAGCGTCGAGGCCGCACTCCGAGACGTCCTCGCGACTCGACGCGTTTCGTGGCGTCCGGAGACGACGCGCAACGCGGCCGTCGCGATCGCCGACGAGCTCGGCGGTCTTGGCCCCATCGGCCCCCTGCTCCGCGACGCGACGGTGACCGAAGTGATGGTCAACGCGTCCGGCGAAGTCTTCGTCGAACGCGTCGGATGTCTCGAGCGCACCGCGATCCGTTTCGCGGACGAAGCCGACGTCCGTCATCTGATCGAGCGCGTCGTCTCACCGCTCGGCCTCCGCGCCGACGCGAGCTCGCCGTGGGTCGACGCGCGTCTCGCGGACGGTGCTCGTTTCCACGCGCTCCTGCCGCCCATCGCTCTCGGGGGCCCGGTCGTCACGATCCGTAAGTTCGCCGAAGCGCTCTGGTCGCTCGACGATCTCGTACAGATGCATGCGCTGGACGAACCCACGGCCGTTCGTCTCGCGTCCGCCGTCAGAGATCGCGAGAACGTGCTCGTCTCGGGTGGCGGTGGAACCGGGAAGACGACGCTCGTCGGTGTCCTCGCACGGATGGTCGATCCGCGCGAACGGATCATCACCATCGAGGACGCTGCCGAACTCCGTCTGGGCGAACGACACGTCGTTTCGCTCGAGACGCGTCCACCGAACGTCGAAGGACGCGGACAGGTCACGCTGCGCGATCTCGTGCGCTGCGCGATGCGCATGCGCGCCGACCGGATCGTCGTAGGCGAGGTCCGCGGCTCCGAAGCGCTCGACATGTTGCAGGCGCTGACGTCCGGACACCACGGCTCCATGGCGACGGTGCACGCCGACGGACCGCGCGAAGCGTTGATGCGCCTCGAGATCATGGCCCTTCTCGCCGCGCCCGGACTGTCCGTCGCTGCGGCGCGTCGTCAGATCGCCGCCGCGTTCGATCTCGTCGTACACCTCGCGCGCCAGAGCGATGGGAAGCGGTGCGTCGCCGAGATGTGCGAGGTGAAGGTCGGTGCGTCCGGACCGATCCTGCGTCCGGCCATCCGCGGTGCCAAGTGATGCTGCGCCGGCGCCGCTCGCCGCAGCAGACCGTCGTCGACGCATTGAACGATGTCGCGGACGCGCTCCGGTCCGGGTCGTCGCTTCGCCAATCGATCCTTTCCACCGCAGCGGAGCGGTCGCCTTTCGCGCCCGTGTCCACGGCGCTCGTCGCGGGGCGGCCGTTAGCGCAGGCCCTCGCGGCCGCCTATGCCCCGACGGTCGACGACGCCGACCTCAGCTCGGCGCTGTGCGTTCTCGCCGTCCACGCCGAGGCGGGAGGCGATCCGCTCCCTGCGGTGAGGTCACTCGTCGCGACGCTGGCGCGCCGTGCGTCTGCGCGGGACGAAGCCCGGGCGCTCACGACGCAGGCGAGGCTCGGCGCCCGCGCGATCCTCTGCCTCACACCGGCCTTCCTCGCGCTCGTCGCGTTGAGCGATCCGCGCGGCGCGGCTCGGTTCGTGACGGATCCACGGACGCGCGCCGCGATCGGCCTCGGCCTCGCGCTGCAGGCGCTCGGCGCGATCTGGATACGAACGATCGTCGGCGGCGCGAGTGGTTCGTCCGGACGCTTCGCAGATCTGCCTGTGCTCCGCGCGGTACGCGCCATCGCTGCGGGCCGGGCGCGGCCGACGATCGACGTCGAGGTTGCGGAAGCCGCGGAGACCATCGCCTTCGCGCTCGATGCCGGCCTCGCTCCGCTCGGAGCCGTGCGCGCCGTCGCGCCATTCGCGCGGGGTTCGTTCGGCGACGCGCTCCGTCTCGCGTCGCGTGTCACGCATGCGCCGATGCACCTCGCGCTGGCGGAGGTCGCGACGAGCATCGGCGACGAAGCCTGTCGACGATTCGCGCGAGCGTTCGAACGTTCCGCGACGCTCGGGGTTCCGCTCGCGCCGGTGTTGCGATCGCTCGCGAGCGACATCCGCGAGAGGGCGTCGATGCATCTCGCCGAGGACGTCCGTCGCGCGAGCGTCCGCGTCCTCGTGCCGCTTTCGGTCCTCGTGCTTCCCGCGTTCGTACTCGCGTGTCTCGTCCCGTTGTTCGTCGGCGGTCTGCAACGGATCGCCGGGTGAAAGGAGAAACGTCATGAAGCAGCTGTACCGGTTCGGTTGGACGATCCGCTTCCGCCTCGACGAGTTCATCGTGTGGCTCGGCTCCCTGTCGCGCGCGACGGTCGTGCGCGTCAGATCCGATCGCGGCCAGACGGTCGCGGAGTATGCGCTGGTGCTGCTCGTCGTCGCGGCGATCGCCGTCGCGTTCCTCGTGTGGGCGAAGCAGTCCGGCAAGCTCGACGGCTTCTTCAACGCGATCTTCGACAAGCTCGTGAACTCCGTCGACCCGAGCGCGAGCCCGACACCGACGCCGTGACCAGGATCGGCCGGCAGGCCGCCCCTCCGATGGATCGAGGTCAGACGACGCTCGAAGCGGCCCTCGCGATGCCCGTCGTGTTGCTCGCGCTGCTGTTGATCGTGCAGGTCGGCATCGTCGTCCGGGACGCCCTCGCGCTCGACCAAGCCGCGCGCGAGGGGGCCCGGGCGATGGCGATCACGGCGTCACCGGACGAAACACGGGCCGCGGTGGAGCGCTCCGCCGGTCCGCTCGACGCCACGCGCATCGCGACCGACGTATCGACCGCGAAGAAGCGCGGTGATCCCGCCGACGTCGACCTGTCCTACGTGGAAGAGCTGCACATCCCGATCATGTCGAAGATCGTCGCGCTCCACCTTCCGCTGCGCGCGCACGCGACGATGCGCCTGGAACGCGATGCGCCCTGACGGTGGGTTCGCCTCTGCGCTCCTCATCTCGCTGCTTGCGCTCGCCGCGCTGCTCTGCCTCGTGACGGCCGACGCCGCGAACGTCCTCGTGTCGCGCGCGCGGGCTCAGGCGGCCGCCGACGCCGCAGCGCTCGCCGCCGCCACGGCGGCGTGGCCATTCACCGGCAGGGGCGAAACACCAGAGCAAGCAGCGTCACGGGTTTCCGCCGCGAACGGTGCGACGCTCGAGTCGTGCACGTGTCCGATGCGCGCGACCGCTCGTGTCGTCGTTTCGATGCGCACGCGGATCCGGATGCTCGGCGTTGCGCCGTCCAAGGTCAGCGCTACGGCCGCAGCGACGCTCGACGTGAACCGGATCTTCGCGCCGCAGAACTAAGGGATCAGACGATCGCGTAGCGCGAAGACGACGGCTTCTGTCCGGCTCGACGCGCCCAGTTTCGCGAGCACGCGTGAAACGTGCGTCTTCACCGTGTGCACACCGATGCCGAGTCGCCGGGCGATCTGCTTGTTCTCGAGCCCGAGCGAGAGCATCCGGAGGATCTCGCGCTGACGCGGTGTGAGCGCGGTCGTCTTCTCTTTACCGTTCGCGGCGATGCGTCGCGCAACCGCCGATGCTGCGTCCGGATGCAACACGGTGTCGCCGGACGCGATCCGTCGTACGGTCGATTCGAGTTCCTCGACGGTGATGTCCTTCAAGGTGTAGCCGTCGGCTCCCGCTTCGAGCGCGCTCTCGACCTGCATGTGCGGCGCGCGCTCCGCAAGCAGCAGCACCCGACTCGCTGCGCGTGTCTTGAGCGTGTCGATCACGCCCATGCCCTCGTCCGCCGCGAGCTCCGCATCGACGAGCACGACGTCGGGGTGGGTCTCATTCGCGAGCCGGACGCCGTCGGCCGTTGCGCCGGTGTGGCCGACGACCTCCATGTCCTCGATCGAGTCGACGATCCGGACGAGGCCGAGCCGCGGCAGCGAGTGGGGCGAGATCAGGACGAGCCGGACATGGGCGCGACCGTTCCCGTTCCCATTCCCGTTTCCGTTGTGGTGCCCGTTGCCGCTCGCTCCCGATGCCATCGATGGAGTGATCGGCGTGAGTCGCCCGGAACTTGAACCGCGTTCAGTGGGCGGCGGCGAATCGTCGCTTGGTCCGCTCACCGACGAGGAGCGGATCCAGGCCGAGCGCGAAGGCCCGCGCCGCCTCGCCGGCCTCCCAGGCGTCGGCATCGCCCGCGGCGCGCCACTCGGAAACGAGCAGGAACCCGTCCTCGACGCCGGCCAGATCGGCCCAGAGCGCGCCCGGTGCCTCGCGGATCGCCTCGAGCGCGGACGCCGCGAGCTCACGCAGCCGCTCCTCGCCCCCCGGCACGACCACGAAGCGCTCGAAGGCGAGGACCGTCACCGCTTGCCGCTCACTGGCCGGCCGGCTTGTTCCCGATGACGACGTTCAGGTTGATGCGCTTCCCGCCGCGGATCACCCCGACGGCCACCTTGTCGCCGACCTGGTGCTCGCGGATCGCGACGACGAGGTCGTCCATGCTCGTGATCTTCTGCCCCGCGAACGACACGACGACGTCGTTCGCCTTCATGCCCGCCTGGCCCGCGGGTCCACCGTTCGTCACGGCGACGATGAACGCGCCGGACGAGGTGCCGAAGCGCTGAGCGGTCTCCGGTGTGATCGCCTGTCCGCTGACGCCGAGCCACGGATGCGTCGCGTGTCCGTTCGCGATGAGTTGTTGCGCGACGGCCGTTGCGATGTCGATCGGGATCGCGAAGCCGATGCCGGTGCCGCCCACATCAGGTGCCGTCGCGATCGCGGCGTTGACGCCGACGACCGAGCCCGTCGCGTCGACGAGCGCTCCACCGGAGTTGCCTTCAGTGATCGGCGCGTCGGTCTGCACCATGTCGACGAGCGGTGGTTGGTTCGTCCGGTCGACGCTTCGTCCGAGCGCGGAGATGATGCCGGCCGTCACCGTCTGTTCGAGTCCGAGCGGCGAACCGATCGCGACGGCGAGCTCGCCGACCTGGAGGTTCTTCACGCTGCCGAGCGTTGCCGCGGGAAGTCCCGCGCGGTCGACCTTGACGACGGCGATGTCCGTGTCGGTGTCGACGCCGACGGCGTGTCCGGTGAGCTTCGATCCGTCGGCGAGCGTCACGTTGATGGACGACGCATCGGAGACGACATGCGCGTTCGTGAGGATGTAACCGTCGGATCGGATGATGACGCCGGAACCTGTACCGGCCACGGGGACCGATCCGAACGGCGTCTGTTGCGACGAGGAAACGTCGATGTTCACGACCCACGGACGTGCCTGCGCCGCGATCGCAACGACGGACGCACCGCCTTTCGTTGAGCCGCCCGCGGCCGGAGGCGCCGACAACACACGCTGTTCGATCGCCGGCGCGGAGTGCGACGTCAGACGCGCGACGGGGAACGCGACCGCAGCCGCGACGATCGCGCCGACGATGCCACCGGCGAGCGCAGCACGCATCGTGGACTTCCGCTGCGTGTTGCTCGGTGTGCGCTCCGCCGTCGGTTCGATCCACTCGCCGGTGCGCGGGTCCCATACCGGGCCGTCGTGCAGCGGGAGTTCTTCGGTCGTCGTCGCTGTCGTCCACGGATACGCCGTGGTCTGTTCGTCGCTTCGGTCGTCGGTCGTCATGGCCCGTCTATCGTGACGCAGGCACCTAAGAGGATGCTGAAACCCCCTCGGTGCTGCGAAAACGTCCGTCCGCAGCCGATACTGAATCGTGCCCGGCCCCCGCATCGAGATCGGATCGCCCGAGGCCGACGCACTGGTCCGGGACGCGATCGATGGCGACACCGACGCGTTCGCGTTGCTCTTCCGCGTGACGCTCCCGTCGGTCTACCGCTACCTCTTCGGACGATGCGGGGACGCGGCACTCGCCGAGGATCTCGCGCAAGACTCCTACCTCCGCGCGATGCGCGCGGTGCGTTCGTCGTTCAACGGTGGGTCGTCCGAGTTCCTCGCGTGGCTGATCCGTATCGCGCGCAACCGCTTCCTCGATCACGTGAAGTCCGGACGCGTCCGGTGGGAGGTCGTCGTCGAGGAGACGCCGATCACGATCGCGACCGGCGATCCCGAGACCGAGGCGCTGTCGACGGTCGAGAGCGGCGACCTGAAGCGCGCGCTCGCACGACTGACCGCCGACCAGCAGGAGATCCTCTACCTCCGGTTCTTCCAGGGGCTCGCCATCACCGAGGTGGCGACGGCCACGCAGCGCACGGAGGGCGCCGTGAAGGCGCTGCAGTTCCGCGCGCTCCGCGCGCTCGCCCGCATCCTGCAGGCCGAGGGCCTGCTCGGCGACGACGAGGGCGAGATCGAGGCGAAGCGATGAGGAGAGAACCAAGAGCGCTTCTGAATCGTTCTCAGTACATTGGGCCGGCCATCCTCGACGAGGCCGGCGGAGGATGCGCCGACGAGGCGCCCCCTCACAGAGGAAGGGACTATGACGGACGACACACCGAAGAAGCCCGCGCGCGGCCGGAAGCCCCCCGCGAGCAGGAAACCCACGCCGCGAACGACGCCTCTGCCCAAGGCGACGCCCCGTCGGGCGTCCGCAGCGAAGGCCGACAAGGGGAAAGCCGCCGACGCGATGACGGCGACGCCGGTCGCGGCGTCCTCGTCGCCACGTCCGGGCCTCCCCGAATGGCGCCAGAAGCTCTACCGGCTGCCGGTACTCGGCACGATCGCGTACGTCGTCTGGCCGCCGCGCAAGAAGTCGTCTTGGGTGCGCCGGAGCCTTTCCGCGGTGCTTGCCGTCGTCGCGATCCTCGGCGTCGGCATGGCCGCGTACCCGTGGGCGGGCGGCAGCTATCCGAGCTTCTACCGCATCCCGATCGAGAAGCTCATCGACTGGTCGAACTTCCTGTCAGACCTCCAGCACAACAAGCTGCAGGGCCAGCTCGCGAGCGAGTTCGACAACCTGCACGGCCTCGCACTGAAGGAAGGCGACCCGCTGACGCGCATCGAGATCCCGGCCATCGGCCTCGACACGATCGTCGTCCAGGGGACGTCGCCGTCGGCGCTCCGCGCGGGGGCCGGCCACTACCCGAACACACCGCTTCCCGGACAGCGCGGCAACGTTGGGATCGCGGGTCACCGGACGACGTACGGACGCCCGTTCAACCGCATCAACGAGCTGAAGCCGGGCGACTCGATCATCTTGACGACGCCCGTCGGGCGCTACACCTACATCGTCTCGCGGCCCCCGTGGATCACCAACCCTTACGACTGGTCGGTGGTCTCGAACACGAAGGACCCCGAGCTCACGCTCACGGCCTGCCACCCGAAGGGGAGCGCCAACCAGCGCATCATCGTCCGGGCGAAGCTCACCAAGAGCGAACCGGTGACCCATCAGGCAGCCTGACCTGCGCAGATAGGTTCGGCCGACCGGTAACCTGCGCGGTGTCTACCTCGTTTGAAACGTGGGAGGCTTGATCCCTGCATGATTCCGTTTTCCCGTCATCGGACTGGTGCGCAGGCGCTACAGGACGCTCTGGAGCGCTATGACACGCTGCTCGAAGGCGGTTCGAGCCCGGACGAAGCGCGCCGTGAAGCCCTGCGCTCGCTCGACGGCGAGTTCCGTGCCGCCTTTGTCCTCGCGACTTCGCTGCCTACGGCGGAGGAGGCCGTTCCCGACCCCGCCTTCGCGGCCGCGCTCGAGGCGAAGATCCGCGCCGCGAAGTTGCGGGCGCGTCAGGTGCGGCGTCCGCAGCCTCGGTTCGGGTTCGTGCTCGCTGCGGCGGCGACGATCGTTGTGCTCGGTGGCGTCCTCGTGCCGGCGATGCACAGCCTTCCCGGGGATCCGCTCTACGGACTGAAGACCGCGTCCGAGGACGCGCGCGTGCTTATCGCGACCGGACCGGGCGAAGCGCGTCTTCGTCTCGACCTCGCGAACGAACGCTTCCGTGAGGTCGAAGGGCTCGTCGCGCGCAGTCGCCTGCGCGCGGTCGGTTTCGGCACGACCGCGGCCGGCGCGCCGATCGGGAACAGCAACATCGATCCGAAGCTCGCCGCCCTGATCAGGACGACGTTGGAGAACGCAGCACGCGAGGTCGCGCAGGCGGCGGCGATCATCATCCGGCAACCGGACGACGTGAGCGGTCTCGATCAACTCGTCAAGGTCACGCAGCGCGGGCAGAGCGTCGCCGCGAACGTTGCCGCAGTCGTTCCGCATCAGGACAAACCGCCGGTGCTCGACACGCTCGTCTCGCTCGCGAAGATCGAAGCGCAGGCGAACGCCGCACGTATGACGATCACGCCCGTCTCGACACCGTCGCCATGCGCGACTCCGACACCCGCAGCGAAGGTCGCGCGGGACGAACCCACGCCGACGCCGACGGAGTCGCCCACACCGACGCCGACGCCGACCGCAACCCCGACGGCGAAGCCCACGGCGACGCCGACGTCGACGCCGACCGCGTTACCGACGGCGACGCCCTGCGTCAGCCCGACGCCGTCCCCGAAGGCGACGCCGGGCGCGGACGACAACGTGACCACGACGCCCGAACCGTCGGTTTCACCGACGCCGGCTCCGACGAAGACGCCCGCCGCGGATCAGTCGAACGCCCAGACGAACGCACAAGGGCAATCGTCGGAAGGCGGGCCTGGGATACTGGCCGGTAAATCCGGCTGATGAACGTTTTCCGTCGAGTTGTCCTCATCGGGTTCGTTGTCGGCGTCGTCTTCGCGACGGCGTCCGTCGGGTTCGCCAACCCGACGGTGGCGTTCCACGACTGCCCGGCCCCGAGTCCGTCACCGTCACCCACCCCGGCGGTGTCGCCGCCGGTCACGGCGCCTCCGAACAGTGCCGCGCCGACGCCGACACCATCGCCTCCGCCCGACAACTGCACGCCGATGAGCACGAGCGTGCTCCGGGGGACGCACACGCTCGCGTTCACGGTCTCGTCCGATGGATTCCAGCTGATCAAGAGCGTCACGCTCGTCGTGCTCGCGGACAACGATAAGAGCGCGCACGACGCGAGCTCTCCGCTCTTCAACAAGACGTACGACTGCAACAACCAGCCCCCTCCGACGTCCATCCTTGTGCCGTGGGATACGACGAAGGCCACGCCGTACAACGGGCACTACAAGGTGTCGGTCACGGCGATCGCCTACGCGGATCGGCTGTGCGACTCGTCGAACCATCCGAGTTCGGCCACGGCAACTCGCAGCGGTCTCATCGTCGACAACCCGCCGAGCGCGGTGAACGCGCCACGGATCATCGCGACGACGGCATCGACGGTGTCCATCGGCTGGGACGCGTCGACCGCGCCCGATACGGCTCGGTACGAGGTCTACCGGGCGGTCACGAACTCAGCGAAGAGCAAGCCCGAGACGAAGGACTTCCAGCCGTGGGGGTACTCGACCAGCACGTCGTTCCGCGACAACCAGGTCGGGCCCGGCACGTACTGGTACTCGGTCGTCGTCACGCGACGCAGCGTCGTCACGCCGGATAGCGGGATCTCATCACCGCTGAGTGATCCGTCCCCGCCGGTGACCATCGCCGCGCCCCCGGTCCCCTCGAACCCTGTGGGCGGCGCCCCACGATCGACGGTGCGCCGCTATATCCCCTTGAACCCCATCGTGTTGCCCCCGAGCCAGGCCGCAGTCAACCCGCCGGTTCCGGACGCTCCGTACTCGGCGCAACTGCCGTACGGCAACGTCCCGGAGGCTGGGCCGGGCGGTCTGAGCGGCAACGGGAGCAACAACAGCGAATCGGGCGCGACCGACCCTCGGGGGCCGGTCCTGCCCGTCGCGGTGGGGGCGTTCCTGGTGTCGGCGGCGCTGGCGCTTGGACGCATGCCGTACTAGCGGGGAGTACCCCGGGGCGCGACCCTTCGTCGAACCCGGATAGAACAGAAGCTGTGCCGGCTTCCGAGCGGAGGGGCAGGCATTGGACGAACGACGTGCGCGGAACATCGCCGACCGCTGGTACGGCGGTGCTGGTGTGGTTCCGCGCGGACCTCGACGTGTGCTCGCCGTCGTTCCCGTGACTCTGTCCGAAGTCGAACAGCACACCGGACGTCGCACGCTCGACACCCCGACGCTCTGGCGCATCGAGGTGAGCGGACGGTTCCTGCAATCGCAGGGCACCGTGTACCCCGGCGGCGTTCCGTTCCCCGAGGAACTGCACAGCCGCACCGCTGTGATCGCGAACGAGGTGTGGCTGTACGCGGACGATGACGGCGATGTCATCGGCGCGTACTGGTGGCCCGATGCAGTCCGCAAGCCGATCGCCTCGCAGCCGACGGCCGACTTCTACCCCGACGACGTCGTCGAACCGTCGGAGGTCGGGCAGGGCATGGACGTCGCCGTCAAGATGCCGAGGAAGCCGTGGGAGCCGACGATCGCCGTTCGTCTCTCCTCACAGGAAGCGATCGTCTTCTCGATCCCCGGACGCATCCCCGATCCGCTGAACGAGATGGTCGTGTACGAAACCGGCGGCGTGTCGCTCCGCACGCGAGTCGAGAAGGTTCGTCCGGATTTCGAAGCTTTCCTACGCGCGAACCAGCCACCGTTCCGTCGTGTGAGCGTCGCGCGCAACGCCGGTGTCGGACGAGACCCCGGACGGATGCTCGGCCCCCAGACGTGGCCTTGGCCGGGCGAGCTTCGCTGGTGGGAGAACGGCGTGTCTTACGAGCTGCGTGGGCTCTTGCCGCTGACGAAACTGCAAGCGGTCGCTAGCTCGTAAGCAAAAGGTCGAGCACCCGTACCGCGCCTTTCTTGTGCAGCGGTTCGTTCCAGTTCCCGCACTTTGGTGACTGGACGCACGCCGGACATCCACTCGCGCACGGGCAGTCGTGCACGTGCGTCCGTGTCGCGGTGAGGTGATCGTGCGCGACGTGGAACGCGTGCTCCGAGATCCCCGCACCCATCGGATAGCCGTCGTAGATGAAGATCGTCGGTTCGTCCGTCTCGATGTGGAAGTTCGTGGAGAGACCGCCGATGTCCCAGCGGTCGCACATCGCGAAGACGGGCAGGATGCCGATCGCCGCGTGCTCGGCGGCGTGCAGGGAGCCGAGCAACGCGTCCGGCTCGGGGAGGTCTCGCATCGCGCGCAGGAGCTTTCGTTCGCCGATCGTGTACCAGACGGCTCGCGTGACGAGCGTCGACGGCGGCAGGTCGAGGTCGCGGACCTCGATGGTCTCGCCCCCGGGGAGCTTCTTGCGCTGATACGCGACGACTTGCTCGGTGACCTCGACGATCCCCCGGAAGAGGCCGTTGTCGCCGATGCGTGATTCTGCTTCGGTCTCGAGGATCGTCATGTCGGTGTCGGTACGCGGCTGCGTGTACTCCTCGACGCTCTCGGCATCGACGAGAGCGACGCGCTCGTCGATACGGAGGTCTCGCACGCGGTAGGTGTCGCCCTGGTGCAGGTAGATCGCACCGGGATGGACGGATCCCAGCGCACGCGCGGCGTCCGTCGTGCCGATGAGGCGTCCGGTGGAGGCTTCGACGATGCGGAAGGGATGGCCGCCGGCGGAGCGGATGTCGACGTCGGGCGCCGGTGGGCGCGGCCGCGCCCAGTACAGGCGTCCTCGCCGCTCGCGGAGGTCACCGGCTTCGAGCATCTCCTTCGTGATCGCGTCGAGTGCATCGCCGCCGACGACCGAGCTGTCGCTCACGATGAGCGGCATCTCGTAGGCCGCGCATGCGATGTGCGGCGCGAGGATGTGCGGGTTCATCGGGTTCGTCAGTGCGGCCTCGTGTGGTTTCGCGAAGAAGTCGTTCGGGTGCTGCGTGTAGTACTGGTCGAGGGGTTCGTCCTGCGGGACGACGACGGCGAGGCTCGGCCGACCGGACCGTCCGGCTCGCCCGGCTTGCTGACGTGCGGACGACACCGTGCCGGGGAAGCCGTTCGAGATCACGACGTCGAGACCGCCGATGTCGATGCCGAGCTCGAGCGCGTTCGTCGCGGAGACGCCGGGGTAGCGTCCTTCTTGCAGTCCGCGTTCGAGGTCGCGGCGTTCGCTCGCGAGGTAGCCGGCGCGATATGCGGCGATGGTGTCCGGTGGTGCGTCGACGCGGTCGCGCGCGTATTTCGCGACGAGCTCCGCGCTGACACGCGTCTTCGAGAACGCGAGTGTGCGCTCGCCGGCGTTGACGAACTCGGCCATGAGCCGCGCCGCTTCGATGTTCGACGAACTCCGTCTGCCGTCACGCGCATCGGCGAGGAACGGCGGGTTCCAGAAGGCGTACTCGCGGGTGCCGACGGGTGCACCGTCGTCGGTGACGGCCTCGACGTCGAGACCGCAGAGCATCGACGCGTGTTCGTCCGGATTGCCGATGGTCGCCGAGGCGAAGGCGAACGTCGGTTGGGCGCCGTAACGCTGCGCGATCCTCCTCAGCCGGCGCAGAACGAGGGCGACGTGGGAGCCGAAGATCCCGCGCAGCACGTGGGCTTCGTCCACCACGACGAACGCCAGGTTCGCGAAGAACCCGCGCCACAACTCGTGGTGGGGAAGGATCGAGATGTGGAGCATGTCCGGGTTCGTGAGGACCACGTTCGAGCGGCGGCGTATCGACGCGCGCACGGATGTGGGTGTGTCGCCGTCGTAGGTGTCGGCCCGGACGTCCGGGAGGTCGAAGCGCGCGATCTGACGGAGCTGATCCTGGGCGAGGGCCTTGGTCGGTGAGAGGTACAGGGCGACGCGTCCGTCTCCAACGGCCTCGAAGACCGGCAGGTGGTAGGCGAGCGTCTTGCCGGACGCGGTGCCCGTCGCGATGACCGTGTGCTTCCCGTCGCGGAGGCGATCGATGGCTTCGGCTTGGTGCGTGTAGAGACTGGTGATGCCGGCGCGATCGAGTGCGCGGGCGAGGTGGGGCGGGAGCGGCTTCGAAAGCTCTGCGTACCGTGCGTCACGCTCCGGCATGCGCCGGCGGGCGGCGATCTGTCCCTCGTAGTCGGTGCGCCGTTCGAGGTCGTCGAGGACGAGCGCGGGGTCCATGCAGTCAAGCGTATGGCCGCGACGACGTCGCTTTCCGGGGTTCGTCGTCACGATGGGAGGGTTACTCCCGCATAGCGGGACGAACCCTCCCACGGCGTGGGTTGCAGCATCGCCGGAGGTAGCATGCGCGGATGCCTCGCGCACTCATCACCGGGATCACCGGACAGGACGGTCAGCACCTCGCGAAGTTCCTCAAGGGCAAGGGCTACGACGTCTACGGGCTCGTCGCGGGGCAGGCGAACCCGAAGATCGACGACGTCCAGGAGCGGCTCCCGTACGTCGAGCCGCTCTCCGGCGACCTGCGCGATCTGACATCGCTGATCGCCGCCGTCGAACAGTCGCAGCCCGACGAGGTGTACAACCTCGGCGCGATCTCGTTCGTCGCGTTGTCGTTCAAGCAGCCGGAGCTCACGGCGGAGATCACGGGGCTCGGTGTGCTACGTGTGCTCGAGGCGATCCGCATCGTCGGCGGGATGCAGAACAACCCGATCCGGTTCTACCAGGCGTCATCGAGCGAGATGTTCGGGAAGGTCCGCGAGGTGCCGCAGAACGAGCAGACGCCGTTCCATCCGCGCAGTCCGTACGGCGTCGCGAAGGTGTTCGGTCATTACATGACGACGAACTACCGGGAGGCGTACGGCCTCTACGCGTGCAGCGGGATCCTCTTCAATCATGAAGGGCCTCTTCGCGGTCCGGAATTCGTGACGCGGAAGATCAGCAAGGCTGTGGCGCGCATCAAGCTCGGCCTCCAGGAGAAGGTCGCGTTCGGCGACCTCTCGACGCAGCGCGACTGGGGCTATGCGCCGGAATACGTCGAAGCGATGTGGCTCATGCTGCAACAGCCCGAACCCGACGACTTCGTGATCGCGACGGGCGAGACGCACTCCGGCCAAGAGTTCCTCGAGCGTGCCTTCGAACATGCGGGGATCGACGACTGGCAGCGCTACGTCGAGTTCGACGCGCGCAATCTCCGGCCGGCCGAGGTGAACCAACTGATCGGTGATGCGTCCAAGGCGAAGGAGAAGCTCGGCTGGGAGCCGAAGGTCCGCTTCGAGGAGCTCGTGCGGATCATGGTCGACTCCGACCTGAAGTCCGAGCAGTCCCGCGCTTAGAGCGTCGCGTCGTTCCGCACCTTTCGGAACAGGTCCTGCGCGTCGGGTGCGAGGAACACCACGCTCGCACCTCCCGCATTCCCACCCGCACCCGGTGTCACGACGTTCGTCATGTGACTCGGGTCCATCTCGCGCCCGAGGTCCGCGAGCTTGATGAGCTGCGCGATCGGAACGTTCGAACGCACGAGTGAATGGAACGTCCGGAAGTAGTCGAAGATCCGCAGCGGTGATGTCGCTTCGTGGTGGAACTTCGCGAGCGCCGCGAGCAGCAGCCGGCCTTGGTTCGCCGACCGCGTGAAGTCGCCGTCCGAGAAGCTGTGACGGTCGCGCGCGAAGGCGAGGGCCGCCGCGCCGTTGAGCGTCTGTATCCCGGGGTTGAAGTCGGCCGTCGAGAACGAGTCGTGCATCGGGAACGGCACGTCGATCTTCACGCCACCCAGCGCGTCGACGAGTCTCGTGAAACGCGAGAAGTCGATCAGGGCCCAGTAGGAGATGGGGATCCCCGTGAGTTCTTTGACGGTTCGCACCGTCAGCGCCGGGCCGCCGAAGTCGAGCGATGCGTTGATCTTGTCGATGCCGTGTCCCGGGATGTTCACCCAGCTGTCGCGTGGGATCCCGATGATCGTGCCGCGTCCGGTGCGTGTGTTGAAGGCGACGATGTGCAAGCTGTCGGAGCGTCCGGCGGCGGGATCACCGGAACGCACATCGCTCCCGATGATGAGCGCGAAAAACAGCGGCCCGCTCGGTGACTCGGTGAAGGTTGCAGACGACGTCCGGTTGATCATGATCACCGGCTCCGGTGCCTTGTCCGTCGACTGCACGCGATAGGTGGCGACCGTACCGAGCGCGATCGCAGCAGCGACGACGAAGGCAATACGCTTCATGTGGGCGTCGGCGTGGGCGGCGGCGGTTGCAACGCGAGCTTGAGATCGAACGACCGGACGAACCACCCGGTTTCCGCGCGTTGCAATGTCATGGTCCCGGATTGGCTGAACGTGACGACCGTGGTCGTCTCGTGCGTACGGGATCCGGTACCGGTGAAGGAGAGCGCGATCAGCGCGGTCGCGACGCTGCCGTCATGCGTGATCCCGCCGTTGTAGGCGACGTGGCCCGTGAGGAGATCGAGATGGGGGCCGAGGGCGAACACGCCCGGCTCGGACTCGAGCTTCGCGCGTGCGCCGGGAGCGAAGAGCGGAGCGATCGTGCGGAGCGGTGCATCGTCCGGCGCCGGTGTGGGTCCCTTCGCTTCGGGCCGGACGAACCCCAGCGTGTACAGCTTCTGAAGGAATGCCGAGAGATCGCTCTCCGTCGTCAATTGCTGAGCAGGCGTCGTGCCGACGAAGGCGACGGTGCCGTGCGTCACCGTGACCGTCCGCGTGACCGTCTGTGGCCGGTTGACGGTGGACGAGCACCCTGGCGTCACGAGGACGGCGGCGATGACGGCGATGATCACGTGATAGCGACGCATGTTCCTCCGGGGGAGGGGAAAGCGCAGACCATCGTGCGCCTACGGCGCCGAGTGTACGCTGCAAACCGGATCCAACAAGGAAGATAGAGCGATGGACGACTGCGGAGCGCTTCAGCGCGGAGCAAGCGAGAACTGATGGCTGTCGAAGCTGCCGACATCCGCGTCATCGAGCCGGGCACGAAGGTCACGACGCGTATACGCGACCTCATTCGCTATCACGAACTGATCGTCAACCTCGTCCGCAAAGAATTGCGCGTCAAGTACAAGAACTCGGTGCTCGGGTTCGTGTGGTCGATGTTGAACCCGGCGATGACGATCGCCATCTTCTGGATCGTCTTCGTGAAGTTCCTCAACAACTCGATCCCGAAGTATCCGATCTGGATCCTCTGTGGGATCCTCGCGTGGAACCTGTGGCAGGGCTCGCTCGGCTCGTCGGTCGGTTCGTTCATCGGGAACTCGAGCCTCGTGACGAAGGTCTACTTCCCGCGCGAGGTGCTCCCGCTCGCGTCGATCGGCGCGAACCTGATGCACTTCTTCTTCCAGTTCCTCGTCCTCCTGGGCTCACTCGTTCTGTTCCGGATCCCGATCACGCTCGCGACCATCGAGCTCGTGCCGGCCGCCCTCGTGACGGAGCTCCTCGTCTTATGCGGCTTTTGTCTCATCGTCGCGGTGATGAATGTGTACTTCCGCGACGTGCAGCACCTGCTCGAGCTCCTGCTGCTCGCATGGTTCTGGATGACGCCGATCGTGTATCCCGTCGCGCTGCCGATCCAACATCTCGCCAAGCTCGGCAACATATTTCCGAAGATCTTCATGCTCAATCCGATGACGTCGGTCGTGCTCGCGATCCAGCGTGGGGTCTATCAGCACACCAGTTACCGAGCGGCGGGGGTCCACCAGCAGCTCCTGCTCCATGTGTCGACGCTCTGGTACCTCCGCAACCTCGCGATCGTGAGTGCTGCGTCGATCGCCCTTATCGCGATCGGATGGGCGATCTTCCGGCGTCTCGAGTGGCGTCTCGCCGAGGAGCTGTAGTTGGCGACCGCCGTCAGCATCGAGAACGTCTCCAAGACGTTCCGCGTCTACCACGAGCGCGCGAACTCCTTGAAGGAACGCATCGTCAACCGCCGGCGGGCGGAGTACGAGGAGTTCTGGGCCCTGCGGGATATCTCGATCGACGTCTCCACCGGACAGACCTTCGGCCTCGTCGGTCCGAACGGCTCCGGCAAGAGCACGCTGCTCAAGATGATCGGCGGCATCATCCTGCCGTCCGAGGGACGGATCACCACGCACGGGCGCATCGCGTCGCTGCTCGAGCTCGGCGCCGGTTTCCACCCCGATCTCACCGGACGCGAGAACGTCTTCCTCAACGCATCGATCCTCGGTCTCTCGCGCAAGGAGACCGAACGCAACTTCGACGACATCGTCGCCTTCGCGGAGCTCGAAGAGTTCATCGACATGCAGGTCCGGCACTACTCGTCCGGTATGTACGTCCGGCTCGGGTTCGCCGTCGCGATCCACGTTGATCCGCAGATCCTGCTCGTCGACGAGGTGCTCTCCGTCGGGGACGAAGCGTTCCAGCGCAAGTGCATCGACCGGATCCGGAGCTTCCAGCGGCAGGGACGCACGATCGTATTCGTCACGCACGCGGCAGACAGCGTCCCGAAGATCTGCAACGCCGCCGCATTCATCTTCAAGGGGCACCTCGCGGCGATCGGCGACCCCTCCGAGGTGATCCGCGCGTACCGGAAGCAGTTGTACGGCGAGGCGCACCTCGAAGCCGTCCCCGGTGAAGAGCGCGGAGACAAGCAGATCCGCATCGATCGCGTCCGGATCCGGGACGGCGCCGGCACCGACCGCAGCGTCTTCCACTCCGGTGACGACATGCACATCGAGGTGGAGCTCGACGCCACGAGACGCATCGACGACGTGATGGTGGGGATCGCGCTGTACGACGAGGCGGACACGCTGCTCATCGGGACGAACACCGATCTCGAGGAACGACCGATCGACCACATGCAGGGGCGTTACCGCGTCTCGTTCGCGTGCCGCAACCTGCCGATGCAGGAAGGTCGGTACACCATTACAATCGGCGTCACCACGCGGGATCATCGCCACGTCTACCACTGGATGGAGAAGGCGTTTCCGTTCAGGTGTGACCGGTCGAGCCTGGCCGTCGGTGCACTAGCGATCCCCGTGACCGTCAACGTCGAGCAACTGTCGGAGCAGCATGTCGCCGAGGGGTAACGCCATGGACTCGCCGCCCGAGATGGTCGTCGGCGCCGACATCGACGTGAAGAAGTTGATGCAGGACATCCACGAAGAGGTCAAGCGCAAGCGCGAAGCGGGCCTCTACCCACCGGACCTCCTGTCCGATCTCGACATGGTCGCGGGGATCGATACGTCCGATCCGGAGGACGAGTTCAACCGTGCGATGGAGCTCTTCCGTCAGGCGGCCGCCTTCACGTCGCGCGTCGAGACGGGTTCGCGGCTCCCGGTCGTGGCGCCGCTTGCGACGGTCTACAAAAGGGTGGTGCAGAAGGGCGCCGGCTGGTACATCGGCGCGATCCTCGGCCAAGCGCAGAACTTCGCCGGACACACCAACCGCATGATCGGCATGCTTGCCGATCGCATCCACGAGCTCGATGAACGCATCGACTCGGTGCAAGACGCGCAGAGCGCTGCGACCCCGCAGGCGCCCGTGCCGGACGCCGAAGTGACGAACCGCGTGGAAGCGCTCGAAGCGGAGTCGGGGACGGTCCGAGCGCGCGAGCGTCTCGCGCTGCTCGAGCGGTCCGTCCGGGCGCTCGAACAGCGTCTCGCCGAAGGCGGGACGCACCCGCAGCCGGACGTGACACCGACCGCCGACACCGGCTCGGAGATCGAGCTCGACCTCGACTACGTCGACTTCGAGAACCTCTTCCGTGGGAGCGAGGAGTCGATCCGTGAGCGACAGCGCTCGTACCTCGATCTCTTCCGGAGCGTGCCCGGCCCGGTCGTCGACCTCGGTTGCGGGCGCGGCGAGTTCGTCGAGCTCCTCGTCGGTGCAGAGATCCCGGCTTACGGCGTCGATCGCAATCCGGGGATGGTCGCGCGTTGCCACGAGAAAGGCCTCGACGCGCGCGAGCACGATCTCCTCGAACACCTTGCGTCCGTGCCGAAAGCGTCGCTCGGCGGCGTGTTCTGCGCGCAGGCGATCGAACATCTGAGCGTCCGCGACGTCCCGCGTCTGTTCGAGCTTGCGGCCGACGCGATCGCGCCGGGCGGACGCCTTGTGATCGAGACGATCAACCCCGAGAGCCTGTTCGTGTTCGCCTCTGCGTTCTACGTCGACCTCGGGCACCTCCGTCCGCTGCATCCGCTCACGCTCCGCTTCCTCGCGGAGAAGAACGCGTTCAAGGACATCGACGTGCTGTACAGCTCGATGCCGGACGACTCGATCAAGCCGAACGCGATCGAGCTCACGGGGACGGAGCCCCTCGACACGGTCATCCGCGACGTGAACGAGAACATGGGGCGCGTGAGCAAGATCGTCTTCGGCCCCCAGGACTTCGCGATCATCGCCACGCGGTGAATCGACTACGCACGTCGCTCCCCGACGCATGAAGGTTGCGATCGTCATGCCGCGATTCGGCGAGCACCTGTCCGGCGGGGCGGAGCTCCTCGGCCGATGGTTCGCGGAGCGCCTCTCCGAACGTGGCGACGTCGTCGACGTGTTCACGACGTGCGCGACGGACAACATCCACTGGCGGAACGACGTCGAGCCGGGGACGGAGCAGTACGGACGTGTCCGCGTCATGCGGTTCCCGCTTGGCCCCCGGGACACCGACCTGTTCAACGAGCTCGACGCGACGATGCGCCAGGGCTTCGACCTCGGCGACGACATGGAGCTCGTGTGGCTGCGGAACCACGCGGCATCCGAGGAGCTCGAGGACGAGCTGTACAGCCGTGCGGACGACTACGACGTCATCCTCGCGCTGCCGTACCTGTTCGGAACGACGTACTTCGCCTACGAGACGTGTCCGGACAAGACGGTCCTCATCCCGTGCCTGCACGACGAGCCCGCCGCGCACACGCGCTTCGTCCGGCGGATGCTCAGTGAGGTGCGCGGGATCATCTTCAACAGCGACGCCGAGGCGCGTCTCGCGAGGCGCCTCGTCCCGACCCTCGCGCCGTGGGCGACCGTCGGTGTCGGCGTCGAGCGGAACGAGGAACCGGCGCCGAAAGGGCGTCGCCGCCCGAGCGCTCCGTCGATCCTGTACGTCGGACGGCGCGAGGTCCACAAGAACTACCCGCTGATGGTCGAGTACTTCACGCGGTACAAGGCGCGTCGCCCGAGTGATCTGCAGCTCGTGTTCGCGGGCGGGGCCGGGGGCCCCCTCCCGGAGCGCGACGACGTCGCCTACGTCGAGCCCGATTGGGGAACCCTCGACGTCTACCGAGACGCGACGATCTTCTGCCATCCGGGTGTGAACGAGTCGTTCTCGATCGTGCTGCTGCAGGCCTGGCTGGCCGAGACGCCGGCCATCGTCCACGCCGAGTGCGACCCCACGCGAGAGCACTGCGAGCGGTCGAACGGCGGTCTGTGGTTCCGTTCGTATCCGGAATTCGAGACGATCCTCGACCGGCTCCTTGCGTCACCGGACCTGTGCGCGAAGCTCGGCGCCAACGGCCGTGCGTACGTCGAGCGCGAGTTCTCGTGGGACGCCGTGCTGAAGCGCTTCGACGCGGCGATCGAGCGACTCCTCAGCGAAAGAGCCGCCTGATGCCGCTCCGACGGCGGAAAGCATCGGCGGCACCCGAGGTGCATCAGTTCGTCCCGAGCCTCGGCTACCGCGATGCGACCGGGAACACCACGCTCGAGATGCAGCGCGCGCTGCAAGCGGGCGGGTACGGCGGCGACGTGTGGGCCATCAGCATGCACCGCGAGGTCGAGGGCCGCGCGAACCTCTATCCCGAGTACGCGAAGGTCGCGCGTCGTCCGGGGAACCGCGCGCTTCTGTACCAGTGCGGGACGGGGGCCGAGGAGATGGTGAACTTCTTGCTCGACCGTCCGGAGAAGAAGTTCATCTACTACCACAACATGACGCCGGCGCATTTCTTCGCGCCGTACGATCCGGCGGCCGCTGCGCAGATGAACGCCGGACGATCCGAGCTCGTCCGCGTCTGCAAGAACATCGAGCTCGCGTTGACGAACTCCGATTACTCGGCGAAGGAACTCCGGGGGCTCGGCGTGAACGACGTCCGCGTCGTGCCGCCGTACCTCCTTCCGCGCAAACCCGCGAGTCGTAGCTATCTGGCGCGGCTGCGCCGCGGGAAGACGGGGATCGACGTCCTGTTCTGCGGACGCGTCGCGCCGAACAAAGGTCACATCCATCTGCTCCGTTCGTTCGCGGCGCTCCGCGCGGGCTGCGATGTGCAGTCGCGGCTCTTCATCGTCGGTGGTTTCGGCCCCCACATGTACATGTCGACGATCCAGGCGATGCGTCGCCGCGTCGGCGACGAGGGTGTCGTCCTGACCGGTTCGGTCACGGACGCCCAGTTGCAGGCGCACTACGAAGCCGCGGACGTCTTCCTCTGCCTGTCGGAACACGAAGGGTTCGGTGCACCGCTCGTCGAAGCGATGCGTTCCGGGCTCCCGGTGATCGCCTACGACGAAGGAGCCGTCGCTGAGACGCTCGGCGGCGCCGGGATCCTCGTCAAAACGCTTGACCCGTACGTGATCGCGGAGACCATCTACCGCGTCGCGTCGGACGAAGCCCTCCGGTCCTCGCTCATCGACCGGCAGTACGAGCGCGCCACGGAGCTCGAGAACTTCCCGCGTGACGAACGCATCGTTGCGGCGGCGCAGACGGTCCTTGGCGAATAGCGTGCGGCCCCGCCTGGTCTGGGCGGCGGTCTTCACGACAGCCTTCATACTGACGCTGGTCGTGATCGTCGGCCCGCATGACTTCGCGTGGTCGCACGGGTTCATGCTCGGCGGGAGCGGGGCCACGAACGTCAACGGTCACCCGCTCGCCCTCGGCGACCACTTGCAGGGCACCTATTACATGTGGCTCTGGTGGCATGGTCTTCTGACGGGCCACCTGCCGTTCGTCGATCCCTTCCAGTTCGCGATGACCGGCCATCACGTCCTCGCGCTCGCAGGTTGGCCGCTCGTACTCGTGTTCATCCCGTTCACCGCGATCGCCGGGCCGGTCGCCGCGTTCAACGCCGTTATCGTCGCGAGTTTCCTCGCGACGGCGGTCTGCACCTACCTCCTCGCACGACGCCTCGGTGTAACGAGCGCCGGGGCGACGATCGCATCGCTCGCCTTCGCGTTCGCTCCGTTCCGGCTGATCCAAGCCGGACACTTCGGGACGTACCTCGGCTTCTTTCCACCGCTCATCCTGTACCTGGCCGACCGTGCGCTCCGCGACGAGCGCCACAACGTGCGGTGGGCGTGGGGGTGCGTCCTCGCCTACATCTCGATGATCGCCGGCGGTGAGTTGCACATCGTGCTCTATTCGACGGCGATCTTCGTGACGTTCGTCGCCGTTCGGTGCATCGGCGTGCCGCGCGAGCGACTACGCGCGCTTCTGCCGGTCGCCGTCGTGCTGGCGGTGTGTTCGGCCCTCGCGCTCGGGGTCGTCTACCGTGAGATCCTCACCCCCGCGTCGAAGAACCCGAACGCGGTGAACATCAACCTCGCGCCGTCCTACGCGCCGCGCATCGCGAACCTCTTCCATCCGCGCCATGGGACGGAGCAGTACGACTACCCGGGCATCACGATCGCGCTGCTCGCGTTCATCGCATTCATCGCGTCGCTCCGTTCTGCGAAGTACCGCATCCTCGCGCTGTGGCTCGTCGCGCTCATCGCGATCGCGTACATCGTCGCGATGGCGCCGGCGTGGGGTCCGGCCTTCCGCGTGTTCAAGCAGCTGCCCCTGTCGGGATTCATACGGGTCCCCGGACGCATCCTGCTCATCTCGTCGCTCGCCTTCGCGCTCCTCGCGGGGATCGGTGTCAGCGTCCTCGAGCACAAGTGGTCGCCGTGGGTCGTCCTGCCGATCGTCTTCGTGCTTGTCGTCGCCGACGTGCATCTCGCGGCGGGAGCGTTCGTCTACACGACCGCAGGCCACGATGAGCTCGCATCGGTGCCGAAGGACGCGGCCGTGATGGATCTGCCGCCGTTCCCGCCGTTCCACCACGGCTCGAGCCGCTACATGCTCGACCTCACACGCCATCCCGGTCCGCGCGCGAACGGCTACGACGTGCTGGCGCCCGACGTCGTGTGGCAGGAGCAGGCCAAGACGTGGCCGCTCGCGCACCTGCCGGTCGATCCGTGCGTCTGGAAGCAGCTCTCGTCGCAGATGCGCTTCCGGTACACGGCGGTGCACGCGGACCTCTTCGGGCCTCCGCCGTTCTGGCCCATCGCGGGACAGCCACCGGTCACGGCCGCAGCGCTCGTCGCCGCGCTGGATACGACCCCCGGCTTCCACCGCCTCTCGACGGTCGACGCGACGACCGTGTATCGCATCGCACCCGCCGAGCTGCGCTGCTGAGCGGCGTCCCCCTCGGTAGCCTGCAGAAGTGAAGTCGCTCTCGGTCATCCTCCCCTCGTACAACGAGGCGGAGAACCTCCCGGAGGTCATCGACGAGCTCCGCTCGGTCCTCGAGGCCGAGGGACTCGACTTCGAGATCGTCGTCGTCGACGACGGCAGCACCGACGACACGACGAAGGTGCTCACGACCGTCTGCGGCCTCGATCCGCGCGTCCGGAGCGTCCGGCTCCGCCGGAACTTCGGGAAGTCCATCGCGCTCTCCGCAGGCTTCAAGGAGACCGACGGGAGGGTCGTCCTGCTCATGGACGCCGACGGCCAGGACGATCCCCACGAGATCCGGAAGCTCCTCGCGGCCCTCGACGGCGGGTTGCACCTGGTCACCGGACGACGCGCGACGCGCGAAGACCGCTTCATCAAACGGAGCACGTCCGTGCTCTTCAACTCCGTGACGTCACGCGTGACCGGCGTGCCCGGCAGGGACTTCAACAGCGGGCTCAAAGCGATGAAGCGAGACGTCGTCGACCAACTGAACATGTACGGCGAGATGCACCGGTACATCCCGGTGCTCGCGCACTGGGCGGGATTCCGCGTCGGTGAGGTCGACGTGAACCATCGTCCGCGCAAGCACGGAACCACGAAGTTCGGCGGCGCGCGGTTCCTGCGCGGCTTCCTCGATCTGCTGACCGTGCAGTTCCTCACTCGTTTCACCGCGCGCCCCTTGCATCTGTTTGGCACGCTCGGGATCGTCCTCGGTGCGGCGGGAAGTGCGCTGCTCGGATGGATGGCGGTGCTCAAGATCATGGGACACGGTGTCGGGAGCCGTCCGGCGTTGCTCGCCGGCGTCCTGCTGATCGTGGTCGCCGTGCAGATCTTCTCCGTCGGTCTGCTGGCGGAGTTCCTCGCGCATTCCCGGGGGCGTCTCGACGTGACACCGATGATCGATCACGACCCGCCGATCTGATGCGAGCGGTACCGGACGTCGTCGCGTTCGGAACGTACGACCCCGTGAAGAACCCACGCATCGCCGTCCTCGTCGAAGGCCTGCGTGCGCACGGCTTCGTCGTCGAGGAACGGTTCGTCCCCGTCGGCTTCGACAGCAAGATGCGGACGCGGATGCTGCGCCGGCCGTGGCTCCTCGTCTTGTTCGTGCTGCGCTTGATCGCGTGCTGGACGAAGCTCTGGCGCTCGTCGCGAGATCTGAAGTCGGCGCCCGTCGTCGTCGTCGGCTGGATGGGCTACCTCGACGTGCATCTCGCGAAGCGGCGGTTCAAGCGCGCGACGATCGTGCTCGACCATCTCACCTCGCTCGTCTCGACGTCGGGCGACCGCGATGCGGGAGACGGATCCATCCGGCGCATGCTCGCGCGGATCGACGACGGCGCGCTCAGAGTGTCGGACGTGATCTGCGTCGATACCGACGAGCACCTCGCCGATGTGCCGCAAGCCTTCCGCGCGAAGGCGCTCACCGTCGCCGTCGGCGCCGGCGACGAGTGGTTCCGCGCGCCGCGCCGCAGTGAGGACGATCGCCTCCGCGTGATCTTCTTCGGCCAGTACACGCCGTTGCAGGGCGGGCCCGTGCTCGGTGCGGCGCTCGCATCAGCGGACGTCGACGTCACCATGATCGGCGACGGCCAGGAGTTGGAAACGACGAGACTGGCGGCGTCTGCGGCATCGCGAGCGCGCTGGATCACGTGGCTGACGGAACCGGAGCTGCGATCCGCGCTTGCTGCGCACGACGTGTGTCTTGGGATCTTCGGCGCCACGCCGAAAGCGCTCGCCGTCGTGCCGAACAAGGTTTACCAGGGGGCCGCGTCCGGACTCGCGATCGTCACCTCCGACACGCCGCCGCAACGCCGCGCGCTCGGCGACGCCGCCGTCTTCGTTCCGCCCGGTGATGCGAGCGCGATCGCGGACGCGCTGACATCCCTCGCGAACGATCCGGCCCGCGTATGGGCGCTCCGGGTCGCCGCATCCCGTCGCGCCGAGGAATCGTTCCGTCCACGCGCTGTCGTCGAACCGCTCGCGCAGCTGCTGCGGGTGCGCGTGTCGTGACCGAGGCGCAACCGAAGTCACGCCGGACGAAGCTCCTCCGCTTCCTCGTGCAGTTCGTACTCGGCGCCGCCGGGATCGCGTTCATCGTGATCGAGCTGCGCCGTGCGACGCGCAACGGCTGGCACGCAGTGATCCCGTCCGCGCCGCGATTCGCCGTCGCCGAGGTGCTGCTCGTGGTCGGACTGCTGACGTCGGCCGCCACGTGGCGTTACCTGATCGGCCCCCACGATCGTCCGTGGTTGATCACTCGCGGGTTCTTCATCGCCGTGCTCGCGAAGTACGTTCCCGGAGGGATCTGGCAGGCCGTCGGACAGGCCGGGAGCGCGACGCAGACGGGTGTCCCCGCGCGGCGCGCGGTGACCGCCGTTCCCGTGAATGCGTTGATCCTCGCGGTCAGCGGTGCCGTCGTCGGCGCGGGCGTCGCGTTCACGGCGACGTCGATCGCCGTCGTCTGGCGCGTTCTCGCGGGAGGAGCGCTGCTGTCGGTCGTGCTGCTCGACCGGCGGTGGATCGGAGCGGTACTGAACCTTGCGAGGCGGCTCGTGAAGCGTATCCCGCAACCCGACGCGTTGCCCGAGCAATCGTGGATCCTTCGGGGCTTCGTCGTGAGCGTGGCGTCGGTCGTCGCCCTCTCGGCCGCCTTCGCCGTGCTCGTGCACGGAGGTCTCGCGGAGCTCTTCGCGTTCGCGGCGGCGTGGACGATCGGTTTGATCCTGATCCCGGTCCCGAACGGACTCGGTGTTCGCGAGGCGCTCCTGCTCGCGCTCGTCACGAAGCCGAACGCGATCGTGATCGGCGCTTCGATCGCGATCCGTGTCGCGATGATGCTCGCGGAGGTTGCGACGGCCGCGATCTCGTCGGCGTGGGCGGCGGCGCGCGATCGGCGCGCGCTGACGATGCGCGCTTAGCGCCGTGTGCGCGCGAAGGCGACGAGCCCCGTCCCGAGCTTCGAGTTCGCGAACGGACGCTGCATCACGCGGAACGGCGCGCTGACGGCGCGAGTGATCCACGCAGCCCCGTCCGGCGGCTGCAAGAAGCGTCCGCTCATGGCGGTGCGCGACTCGTTGGTCTCTGCCATCGGCAGCACGCGCGCCGCCGCGTTGCGCGCGCTCTCGAGCGCGAGATCGATCAGGAATCCGTAGGTCACGACCTCCGGCTCGACGAACCCCGCGTCGCGGAGCTTCGTCCGCATCTCATCCGGCTCGTAGCGGCGGAAGTGTCCGGCCCGGACGTCCCACTTCGAGAATCGTTTCTGGAACGCGGGCACGCTCAGCAGGACGCCGCCGCCATCGGCGACACGTTCGCGCCACTCGCGGAGCGCGCCGATGTCGTCGCTCAAGTGTTCGAGCACCTCGAACGCGCAGACGAGGTCGAAGTCGTGGCGGGTGACGTCAGTGAGCCGGGCCTTGATCTCGCCGTGACCGTTGGCGGCGATGCGCGCCTCGGCCGCAGAACGGGACTGATCGTCGAGCTCCACCCCGGTGTACGTGTAGTGCCGGGAGAGCCAGGAGCCGAGCCCACCTTCACCGGCACCGATCTCGAGCACTGTGCTCGGCTGCGCGATGCGTAAGGACTTGCGAATGGAGTCGAAGCGCAACCAGGCGTTGGTGGTGAGCGTGGGGAGGGTCGGTAGCGAGGCGTGGCGATCGCCTTTGTCGCGATCCTTCGCGTTGGTCGAGCCGGCGCCGCTGCGCACGGGGAGCCCGTACCGACCGAGCAAGGGCAGTGCGATCGCGGTCGCAACGACGCGGTCGCGCGGCTCGATACCGCGGCGCCATTCCTCGTCGGGCTCGATTTTGATGGCGCCGCTCGTCATCCGCACTGGGTTTCCGCCCACTGAATGGGTCGGCGCGATCGTGGCCGTCGCGGACGTGAGGAACTCCATGTCGCCGGCGGACTCGCCGACGAACTCGGCCAACTGTCGCAGCACCGCCGCGGGATCGCGCGCCATCGCGTCGTACTGCACGATCTCGACCGGGCGTCGCCGGCGGATGGCCTCGACCACGAGGTTGCGCGCCAACCAGCTGGTGGTGGAATACGACGCACTGAACTTCGGCATGTACTCGCCGGTGTCGCGGTCGGTGGT
>Ga0307469_10000079_pt1 | contig 36939 bp, 28 predicted proteins | sample atmos_gasesAM2C__FD_203084 | JGI IMG/M metagenome (GOLD analysis project Ga0307469, IMG submission 203084) | Hardwood forest soil microbial communities from Morgan-Monroe State Forest, Indiana, United States - atmos_gasesAM2C_515 | ecosystem: Environmental > Terrestrial > Soil > Temperate... | reverse complement strand
ACTGCCTACAGCCAGGCGCCACTCTTCGCGGGCGTTCCAGAGCGCATTCTGGAATTCAATCCGGAGGCGAAGTTCATCTACATCATGCGCGACCCGGTTGAGCGCACGCTCAGTCACTACTGGCACCTTGTGCGGTGGTGGGGGGAGCGTCGCCAGCCGCTGGCGGCGATCCGCAACAATCAGGTCTATCAGAGTGCCAGTCACTATGCGCATCAACTGCGATCCTACCTGCAGCATGTGCCCAGGCAACGCATTTACGTCCTGACATTCGAAGAGCTCATCGCCGATCCGCTGAAGAACGTGCAAGCACTGTACGCCTGGTTGGGCGTCGAGCCCGCGTTTGCGCCGGTGCTCGATTACGCCCCGACAAATCCAACTCCCGCGACCGTCGAGCAGGTGCGCGGCTTCGGCGCCTTGAACCACATCCGCAGGTCCGCCCTCTACTCCCGGTTTGAACCCTGGCTTCCTGCTTCGCTGCGCAAGCTCGCCCGCAGGTTGGCCGTGCGCGACGTCCGGCCGGCCGATGCCTGCGTGGAGGCTGTCGAGCACTACCTGCGCCCGATCCAGACGCGCCAGACTGCAGAATTGAGCCAGCTGCTTGGGCGAGAGTTCGCGGAATGGGCGACGCTGTTCGCGACCCCAAGCGCCACTCGCGCCGGCAGACTACCCGGCTCGCGGCGTCCAGGTCGCGAGCGTGTCACCCCGGACAAACCGCAGGGCAGCGACGGCAAACGCTGCGTTGCTCATCACGAAGTATGTCGGTAGAGCGGTGAGCGCCCGCAGCGCGCGCGGCAACCCGCGCGCCAGCCCTATCAGCGCAAACAGGTAGAGCAGCAATTGCGCGAGCAGCAGCAGCGTGTACAGGTCGCTGCGGGTCGCAAGCAGCGCATTGAGGACGATCGCACTGCCAAGGAACAAGAAGCCGAGGTAGCGGAGAATCTTGTGGGACAGTATGCAGAAGGCGGGCAACGGACGCCGCGCAAGGTTCAGCGCCTGCCGCGCGTAGACCATGCCACGCAGGGCGCGCAGAGCGACGCGCACGCGCATGCGGAACTCCGAGCCCATCTCCTGGTTCGCCCGCTCGCATGAGTGAGCGCGCGCGTCATAGACGACACGAAATCCCGCGGCGATGACCTGCAGCGGCAGCACGAAATCCGTGATCTGATCGACCGGCACCGCGGAATACAGACTCCGCCGCATGGCGTCGACCCCGCCGTTCACCCCGATGACCGAATCGACCTGCGTTTCCAGGCGTCGCAGCCAGTTCTCGTACCTCATGTAGCCGCTGCTGCCCCGCCCGCTGGTCTCGTCCGCGTGCGTGTAGTGCAGCTGTCCGGTGACATAGCCAACCAGGGGATCGCCGAAATTCTCGACGAGTCGCCGCACGGTATCCGGCGCAAACTGAGAATTTGCGTCGCTGAAAACGAGGATCTCGCCGCGCGCGCGGCGCACCGCTTCGTTGAGGGCCGCAGCCTTCCCCTGGCGAGTGACCTGGCGCAGCAGCTCCACTCCCCGGGGCGCGTAACTCTGCACGATGCCGTCAGTTCCATCGCTGGACGCATCCGACACCACGATGATCTGTAGCTTGTCCGCCGGGTAATCCTGCTCGAGCTTGTTCTGGATCGTCGCGGCTATGCAGCTTGCCTCGTTGTACGCCGGGATCAGGACTGTCACTTGCGGAGCCGACGCCCGGCGCGCGACAGCCCGGGGTCGCAGTGCGGCGATGACGCATAGCACCAGCGGGTAGCCCACCAGCGGATAAAGCGCGGCCACGACCGCGGTAATGAACAGCCCCTCGAGCATGACGCCGGATCCTCCCCGATCGATCAACCCGTTGCGGCGGTCGCAAGTGTCTGCGCGCCGCGGCGACGGTACCCGAGCACGCCCGCACGAGGCATGTCGACCACGATCGTTTGAACTCCGTTATTGGTCTCGTCTGCGAGCACGGCACCGCCCTCGATGCGCTCGAGCGCAGAGCCGGCCTCCAGCTCGATCGTGAATTTGCCGGTCGTTGCCGGACCAGCCTGACTCCACAGCCTCAGCTCGGCCTTCGCGTCGTCAATCTCGAGGGCGCCGATCGGTCCGCGGACAAGCTGCACCGGACCAACGCGCGCACGCAGATCTGCGACGCCCGACACGTCGACGTTTGTCAGCTTCAGATGCCCGGCGGTACAGATCTCCAGATCGTGGGGCGCATCCAGTGTGTAGAACGCGTGCGTCGGTGGTCCAAGGCAGAAATCCCGCCATTCGGACGGATTGCCACCCTTGCCGTGCTCCGCGGCCTTGACGATGTTGAAGGCCTGGCGGGCCGTCACGTAGTGCAACCGGTAATGACGGCCGTCGTTGTAGCGCTCATTCAGCTGCCGGTGCATCGCGAAGGCACGCTCGCCGAACAGTGCGTCAAAATCCCGCTCGATCGCACCGTGCGCATGCAACTTCACGAACAGCCACTCCGGCCGGCCTCGGACCTGGATGTTGCAGTCCAGCCAGCATCGAATTCGATCCGCACGCCCCCAGTTCGCGGCTGTAAGGGCCGCGTTCTCGATGCGTGGATATTTGGGGGCGCGCCAGTTGATGCCGAGCGGCCCCTGCAGCAGCAGCAAGCCGGGAGTGTCCGTGACGCCGACGCGCGCATCGACGCCGCGATCGTGAGCCTTGGGTCGCCGTGCATCGCTGCTCGCGTAGTAGATCGAGTTGATCTTGCGCGTCTGGCAGAGGTTCCCCGACGGCATGGTGAAGTCGGCCCAGCATCCCAGCTCGCGCAGGATCGTGATTTCGTCGTTGACGCCGCAGAGCTCGCCGCGGCAGGAGTTGTTGAGCGCCCAGTCGCCGTGAATGAAGCCGAATGACTGGCGCGGCGGTGCGCCGGCCTCGAGCAGCATGCCCCACCGCCGGTACTCGGCCAGCGTGCTCCTCAGGCCCTCGCGCAGCGTTTCCTCCGTGTCATCGCGGTGATGATAGTGGAGCTCGACCTCGCCCAGGCCCGCAAACACCATCTCCGCGAGGCTGGCGAGGTGCTCGCTCCCGTGGTGCGGGGGATAGAACCAGGTGTGCAGCGGCGCGCTGCCGAAGGCATCGAGGCAGCGCTGCCTGAAGGCCGCGTACTCGCTGACCCATCTGCGCAGCCGGTCGAAGGCCTGCTGCGGGCTGGTGATGCCGTGGCGAGGCTCGAAATGGTCGCAGATGAGGAAAATGATGTCCGTCAGCCGCCGGCGCCGGCGGAGCCTCGCGTAGGTGCGCGTGGGCGCTGACCCGATGTAGGCCGGGAGCCAGATGTCGGGGCGTCTTTCAGGCATCGTGCCTCACTGCCGCTGCGTGAGAAAGCAGGATCTGCTCGGCGTTGCGCGCCCAGGTGTGCGTTGCCAGCACCTCGCGCCGGCCCTGGTCGCCAAGACGGTGGCGCAGCTCCGGGTCGCGGGCGAGCCGCAGAATCTGCGCGGCCATCGCCTGCGCGTCCCCGGGCGCGATCAGCAGCCCGGTCTCGCCGTCGCGCAGGATCTCCACAACCGGGTTCACGCTCGGCGCGATTACCGCCTTGCCCATCGCCCAGTACTCAAACACCTTCATAGGCGACCCGTATGCGTTTGAATCGAGCAGCACGCCCACATCCATGGCCGCCAGGTAGCGCGGCACGGCGGCGTGCGGCACGCGACCTGCAAACACCACCCACGGCAGGTATCCGCGCCCCGCGAGCTCGGCGGCGAGCGCGGCCCGGCCTTCGCCCTCGCCTACGAACAGAAAACTCACGTCGCTGCGGGCCTTCACCACTTCCTCGACGACCGCGGCGAAGCCCGCTATGCCCTGCCAACGGTTCATCGTGCCGACGAATCCGATCACCAGCGACTTGAGACCAAGTCGCTCCCGCAGGTCATCCCGCTGGTAACGCTCCGGCGCGAACTCCGCCGGATCAATCGCATTGTGGCACACCGTGATCCGCCCGGGCCGGACCCCCTCCTGCTCCAGAAGCCTGCGCTGCACCGAGGTGACAGTGATGATCCGATCCGCGCGACGCACGACATACCGCTCCGTGGCCCGCGCCAGGCGCGGGAAACTCAGGCCATAGTAGCGAGCCCATGCTTGCGCATAGAGTGTATTGACCTCGAGTATCAGCGGTACATGGAACAGACGCGCCGCCAGCAGCCCGGCGACGTTGTAAAGCGCGTAGCGCTCGTAGATGAATTGGTAACTGCCGCGATGCAGCGCGCCTAACAGCTGCCACAGTGCGCGCACGTTATAGACGATCTGCGCGAGCTCGACGCCAAAGCGCGGCAGCCGCCGCTTGATGCGGCCGAGCCGGGTGCTGCGCACCGCATGACGCGAGACCGGCGCTGGACCGACGACCAACACCTCGTGACCCAGGTTGCGCAGCGCCTGCACGATGTTGGCGATGTGGACGGACTCGGGCTCCTCGCCTTGGGTGCGGTGGTGATACAGAACCTTCACGAGTCAGATTGCCGCGAAGCGCAGGCCAGCTCCCAGCCAGCGTGGCAGTATTTCGTCCAGGGCTTCAACCGTGTGCGGGTTGTTGTCGTGCAGCAGGATGATGTCGCGCGCGACCGGCGGCTGGGCCAGGACTCGCTGCAACAGGGCTTCGCGGCCGTCCTGCAGGTAGTCGCTGTACGTTCTGCTCCAGTGCACCAGACGGTACCCGAGCGAGCGAATCCGCAGCAGCACCAGCGGACTGATGCGCCCGCGAGGCGGCCGCACGAGATTCGAGTCCCTGCCGGTCATCTCCCGCAGCAGCTTGCGGGTAGCAGCCAGCTCCCACTCCAGTTCCTCGCGCGTGAGTCGCGGCAGCTCGCGGTGCGTGTAGGTATGCGACGCCAGGCCGTGCCCTTCTGCTGCGATGCGTGCAACGAGCTCCGGACAGCGCGCCGCTCGTTCGCCCACGAGAAAGTACGTCGCCTTCACGCCATGCCGGGCCAGCACATCCAGCACGCCCGGAGTGTGGATCGGGTGCGGACCGTCGTCGAAAGTCAGCGCCACCTGGTCCCCGGAGCCGAGGCGCCACTGGAACGAGTCGCGCAACAGGGCGGTCTGCAGGAGCTCCTTGGTCATCGCTGCGATCAGGGACATGAAGCCTCCAAAGCCCCATCGCCAATGACGCGCGAGTACAGCTCCGCATTACGTTGCGCCAGCGCTTCCCAGGTGTAGCCCGACACCGTCAGGGCGATCTGCTCGGAGCTCCACGAGCGTCCAAGTGCCCCGGAGAGCCCCCGGGCCATTGCGTCTGCGTCTCCCGGATCGACCAACAAGCCGTTCACGGCCGGTCGAATCAGATCGGGAATCCCTCCGACGGCGCTCGCCACCACCGGCCGTCCGCACGCGAGCGCCTCGATTACCACGTTGGGCGTTCCTTCATTGCGGCTGGGAAGGCAGAAGACGTTCGCGGCGGACAGCCAGGTGGAGAGCTCCTCCTGGGACACTTCTCCGGCAAACCTCACCAGGTGCGCGACCCGCGCTGCTTGCGCCTCGCTCTGCAGTGCTCGCTTGAGCGGGCCCTCGCCGAGCACGATGAGGCGATCGGTGACGTCAACGTGGCCGGACTGCGCCAACTGCCCCCAGGCCCGAAGCAGCGTTGCGACGCCCTTGATGGGGACCAGCTCTCCCGCGAACACCACGATCCGCGCCGCCGGCTCGAGCCCCAGGTGGCGCCGCGCGAGTGCCTGATCGCGGACCCTGAACACCGAGGGATCGGCCGCGGCGCACGGAATGCACACCACCCGTGATCCGAGCGATGGCTCAAGCGCTCGAATCCTCTCCTCGATGGCCCGGCTTACTGCGATCACACCCGCCGCGCGGCGCAGCGCCCCGCGAAGCTGCGGCCGCACCGCCGGCTTTTCCGCGTACACATTGATGTCGCTGCCGTGGGCTGTGATCACGAACGGCAGGCGCAGCGCCGTGGCGGCGGTCGCCACGCCGACCGCGTCCGGGTATGCGCAATGTGCGTGCAGCAGCTCGATTCCCCGCTCGCGCACTAATGACCGCAGCAGGCGCAGGACTCCCAGGCCGTAACTGACTCCATTCAGAGCTTCCAGCTTCGGCACCGCGACAAAGCGCGGGTGGTATACCGTCAATGGACCGTCCTGCGCTCGCGACTCGATGGAGCGCAGCAGTTTCCAGCGCGAGACGCCTGGCACCGGCGGGGCAAACGGCACCGGGGCTACCACGGTCAGCGCCACCCGTTTCTCCAATGCAACCGCAAGATTCCGTACGAATACGGCACGGCGCGGCATGGCGCGATTGGGGAAAAACGTAGTCACCAGACAAATGCGCACGCTCGCCTGCCACCGCCGGCCGCGCTACCGCCGCCCGTAGATCATCGGGCGGACCGGCGCTGGCGCGGCTCCGGCGGCCGCGGCTGCCGCGGCCAGCGGCGCCTCCTGGGGTGCTCGTCTGGCAAGGAGGGTGGAGCTGACGATCGCGATCACCGTCAGGGTATAGAAGCTCCAGTCATATTCCTTGGCGTCCAGGAAGGCACGAAACAGGATCGACCACAGGCTCACCCATGCAGCGAGCTGCGTTTGCGCAAGTCCGTCGTCGCTCGCTCGCACGACCCGCGCGCCGCGCAGCGAGCGGAAGACTCCGCGCAGCATCAGCAGGAAGGTACCGAGACCCAGGGTGCCGGAGTCCGCCGCCAGCTCAAGATAGGTGTTGTGGGCGACCTTACCGAGATCGTCGTGCCCGAGCTCGCCGTAGCGCTGACTGAATTCGGCGAAGCGCCGGCTGCCAACGCCCAGAATCGGGTTCGAGAGGTAGGCGCTGCGCGCCGCACGCCACAACTCGAATCGCTCCTGCTTCGCCTGCTCCTCGCTATAGGTTGCACCTTGGTTGGCCTCGCGCGCCGCGAACTGGTAAACGACGACTGCGCCTCCCAGCACTGCGAACACGGCCAGGGCAGCTACCCGCCGCGTCCCGCTCGTCTGCAGCCAGAGGATCATGCCGCATTCGAGCACCAGCGCCATGGCACCGCCGCGTGACAGCGATAACACCACGCCGCAGACGCAGCCGACCAGCAACGCGAGCAGGAACAGTCTGGGGAGAATCCTGCGAGTCAGCCCGAGGTAGAAATAGGCGAACGGCAGCACCTGGACGATGAGAAACGTGTAGTCGTTGTGGTTCTCGTACATTCCGTAGGCACCGGCCCGCCCTCCTGCCAGGGTAGACAGGTGCGCGGCCACCGCGTACAGCCCGAATCCGACGACCACTGCCGAGCCGAGCATCATCCCCCAGACATAACGTCGCAGATCCGCCGCGTCGCGAACGATGAGCAGCGACACGGCCGCGAACATCGGATACACGACCCAGAAATCGAGCTCCTCCAGCATGTTGCGCACGCCGCTGTAGTAGACCGAGAGCACCTGAACTGCCATGAACAGGCACAGCCATATGAAGGCTGGATGCGCCAGGAAGCCGCGCCGCGGATCGGTGTTGTCGTTCTGCATCAGCGCCCTGATGCCAATCAGTCCGGCGAGCACGGATATGACGAGCATGGGTCGATAAGGCGCCAGCACCGGGAACAGCACCCCCGGCTGGAGGAAATTGAGAAACGGATAGAGGAACGCCATGCCCGTCACTGCGCCTGCACGATGAAGCCCGCCAGCCGCCCCTCGCTGATCTCGTCATCGACACCCACACGCCGCAGCTCGAACAGCTCCTGCCCCCGCGCGGCACCCGGCTCGGCTGACAGCGCCGCGGAAAAATGTCGCCGGCAGAATTCCACGGTCTCGTCAGTATAGTCAGTGCGCTTGCCGTTCGGATAACAGAAGGTCGGGCTGCAGTGGCCGACTTCGGCGACGATCTGGTCACGGCTATCGATGATTTCCCGCTCGGCTTCGTCACGCGGTACCCGCGACAGCAGCGCGTGATTGACCGTGTGAGCGCCGATCTCGAAGCCCCCCCGCGCCAGCGCCCGCACCTGATCCCAGCTCATGAAGCGGTAGATGCCAGTCGGCGCGCGGCCCCGGAGCCCCAGGGCGTGCTCGATCTCGCGCGCGCGTGCCTCGGCGTCCTGCCAGTGCAGGCGCTTCAGTTTGCTCTTGATCTGCCGCAGGACGGCGATGCGCTCGCGCATCTCACCGAGCCGCAGCACCTTGCCGGTCGACGGAATGACGAACTCGCCCGCGGGCGCCGCATCCAGGGCGGCTTCGAGTCGGTCGTTCCACATCCAGCGTTCATTGCCAATGAATCCCGTGGCGATGAAGAATGTCGCGGGCATGCGGAACTCCGCCAGAATCGGCGCAGCGCACGTAAAGTTATCGAGGTAGCCGTCGTCGAAGGTGATCGCCAGCATGCCGCGCGTATCGGTGCCGCTACGCAGTGCCTCGAGCAGCTCTGCGAGTGCCACGACCCTGCGGCGACGACGAAACATCTCCAGCTGCCCCCGAAAACGCTCGGCCAGCAGATGCTTGCCGTCCAGGGCGGCGAGCCCCTGGCTCGAGGTCGTCACACCGTGGTACAGGAGCACCACCGGTGCATTGGCGTCCGCTTTCAGCAGGCGCGATCCCAGTCCGACCTTGCAGAGCACGCGCACGGACAGCCGGGTCAACGAGCTCATCATGCGGCGCTTCTCCGGTCGGACTCGTGGCTGCGCCTGCCGACCCGCCGGTAGAGCGAGGCGTAGCGCGCCAGCATCGCTTCCATGCTGAACTCGCTGCGCGCGCGCAGTGCGGCCGCATTCCCGAGCCGCGCTCGCAGCTCGGCGCTGCCGAGCAACCGCGCGAGCTGTGCGGCGAGCGCGCGCTCGTCCCCCGACGGAAACAGCACTCCGGTGCGCTCGGATTCGATCAGCTCGCGGTTGCCACCCACGTCGCTCGCCAGGATGGGCAGACCCGCGGCCATGGCCTCGAGTACCGTATTGGACATTCCCTCGCTGAGCGAGGTCAGCACGAAGATATCGAGGTCCGGCAGTAATTGCGCAACGTCATCGCGATGTCCGCTGAACTCGACCCGGTCCGCTAGCCCTAATTGTGCCGCGAGTTGGGTCAACGCCGGCCTCTCGGGGCCGTCCCCGATGAGTACCAGCTTGCAGGACGGTGCGTCCGGCAGGCGCGCCATGGCGCGCAGCAACAGCGCATAGTTCTTGACAGCCGCAAGCCGCCCCACGCTGCCGATCACCAGAGCGCGCGCAGCGTCCGGGCGGGAGCCGTGCGCCGCTTCGCGCTGAAACCGCCCGACGTCCACGCCGTTGTAGAGCACCTCGAAGCGGTCCGCGGGCACGTGCAGCTCGCGCATCAGATCCGACCGCAGCTGCCCGGAGACGGCGAACGCCGCATCGACATGGCGCAAGAGCAGCCGCTGCGCCAGTGCGCGCCACGGCTTCTCGGGGAATACCCGGCCGTGCTCGCTGTGCACCACCGCCGGCACGCCGGCCAGCCGTCCGGCGAGAAAGCCGTAGAAGAACGGCTCGGCGTTGCGGGTATGAACGATGTCGACGCCCCAGCGCCGCAGCAGCCGGGCGACGCGCAGCGGCATCCAGGGATCGTTGCCGGGCCGCAGGTCCATCGAGGCGATCGCGACGTCCGGCCTCATCCGGTTGGCGAATTCCCCCGCCCGCTGCAGACAGCAGACGGAGGAGCGGAATTCCACGGGATCAAGGCCGTTGACGACGTTTACCACGCCATTTTCCAGCCCGCCGGGCTCGAGACTCAGGACGATATGGCAAATGTGCAGCGGGCGCATGGATTGCAGCATGGCTGGCCGACGGTCCGGCTGATTGCCCGCCCCGAAGGGCGCGCTCGTTGTGCATTTTCTGCCGGATCCCGAGACCGCAGCGCCAGTGTAGTCAGCCGTCTCGGCCACGCAAGTGACAGTCCTCACAGTTCCCGGGCGGCGGATGCTCGGCCGGGTGCGCCCGGCAGCCTCCCGCGCCACCGCCGGCAGGAGCCGCGAAAACGGTATCATTGCGCCCCTATGAGCGCCGCGCCCGGGGACCACGTCACACCGTCCGCACTGCGCGGGCGGCTGCTCGCGCTGGTGGCCCAGATCCTCGGCAAGCCCGAGGCCGCGGCCTCGCTGCCGGCGGACGGCCCGCTGAGCGAGCTCGGGATGAGCTCGCTCAAGATGGTGAACCTCATGTTATCGGTCGAAGTCGAGTTCAACGTCACCATCCCGCAGAGCGACATCACTCCCGATAACTTCCGCTCGGTCGCGTCCGTCGAGGCGCTGCTGCTGAGGCTCGGCGTCAAGCCGCAGCCGTAACCACGAGCGCGCCCACGAGCTCAACGACGTCCTCAGCCCGAGGTCGCCGCCGCCAGCGCCTGCTCGAGGTCCTCGAGGATGTCGTCGATGTGCTCGATGCCGACGCTCAGGCGAATCGTCTCCGGCCCGATGCCGGCCTGGCGCTGCTCCTCGGCGGACATCTGCCGGTGCGTGGTCGAGGCCGGATGACAGGCGAGCGATTTCGCATCCCCGAGATTCACCAGGCGCTTGAAGAGCTTCAGCGCGTCGTAAAAGCGCGTGCCGGCATCGTAGCCGCCGCGGATCGCGAAGGTCAGGAGCGAGCAGGCTCGCCCGCCGAGGTACTTCTGACACAGGGCGTGGTAGGGATTGTCGGCAAAGCCGACGTAGCTCACCGATTCGACCCGGCGGTCGCCGCGCAGGAACTCCGCCACCTTCCGCGCGTTCTCGACGTGCCGCTCGACCCGCAGCGACACCGTCTCGATGCCCTGCAGCAGCAGGAAGGCGTTGAAGGGCGAGAGCACCGCGCCCATGGTGCGCTGAAAGACGCTGCGGGCGCGGCCGAGAAAGGCCTTGTCGCCATAGTGATCGGTGTAGACCAGCCCGTGGTAGGACTCATCGGGCTCGGTGAATTGCGGGAAGCGCGCGGCGTGCTCCGTCCAGCGGAAGCGTCCGCTGTCGACGATCGCCCCTCCCAAGCTCGTGCCGTGGCCGCCGAAGAACTTGGTCAGCGAGTGCACCACGATGTCGGCGCCGTACTCGATCGGCTTGAGCAGCACCGGAGTCGCGACCGTGTTGTCGACAACCAGCGGGATGCGCGCGCGGCGCGCGATGGCCGCCAGCGCCTCGAGATCGCAGATATTGCCGGCGGGGTTGCCGACCGACTCGCAGAACAACGCGCGCGTATTCTCATCGACCAGCGCCTCGAGCTCGGACGGCCGGTCGGATTTCGCGAGGTGCGCCTTGATGCCGAGGCGCGGCAGGATGTGAGCGAACAGCGTATGGGTGGTGCCGTAGAGCTGCGGCACCGAGACGATGTTCTGACCGGCCGCGGCGAGATTCAGCATGGTGTAGTACATCGCCGTCTGCCCGGAGGCGACGGCGAGCGCGTCGATCCCGCCCTCGAGCATCGCCACCCGGCGCTCGAGCACATCGACGGTCGGGTTGCCGATGCGCGTGTAGCGATAGCCCTCGGCCTCGAGGTCGAAGAGCGCCGCGCCGTGCGCGGCGCTGTCGAAGCTGTAAGCGACGGTCTGATAAATCGGCACGGCGACCGCCTTGGTGGCCGGGTCACCGGCAAAGCCGCCGTGGAGCGCAATCGTCTCGGGCCTCATGTGCCGCCTCATATAGAATCGCGATTCGCATGATGACAGTTAGGCGCGATGAAAGCATGCGCTCACCCCTCAAGGCGTGGGTGCGTGCGCTCGAGCGCACGGCCACGATCGGCCGTGATCCCACGCTCACCCTGCCGGTGGTGATCGAGCGGCTCGCCGCCGGCCTGGGAGAGGCTCCGGCGCTGCTCGGCCCGCAGAGCCGGCTCTCCTATCGCGCCCTCGCTGCAGCCGCCAACCGCTTCGCCCGCTGGGGCCTGGCTCAGGGTCTGGCGCGGGGCGACGTGATATGTCTGCTGATGCTGAACTGCCCCGAGTACCTGGCGATCTGGCTCGGCTTAAGTCGCATCGGCGTCAGCGTTGCGCTCGTCAACACCAACCTCACGGGAGAGCTGCTCAGGCACTCCATCGATATTGTGCACCCGCGGCAGGTAATCGCGGGGGCCTCGCTCGCGAGCGTACTCGCGGCCGTGCGCACCAGACTCGCCGCGGGCGTGGTCTGTTGGAGCTACGGCGACGGTGACCACGGCCTGCCGCGCCTCGAGCGCGAGGTCGAGAGCCTGCCCGGCGCGCCGCTCGGCGCAACCGACTGCCCCCTGCCATCCCTCGCCGACCGCGCGCTCTACATCTACACGTCCGGCACCACGGGCCTGCCCAAGGCCGCCAACGTGAGCCATATGCGCCTCATGCAGTGGAGCCACTGGTTCGCAGGCCTCACCGACATGCATAGCGGCGACCGGCTCTTCAATTGTCTCCCCATGTATCACAGCGTCGGTGGCGTGGTGGCGACGGGCGCGGCGCTGGTCGGCGGGGGCGCGGTGGTGCTGCGCGAGCGCTTCTCGGTGAGCAGCTTCTGGAAGGACGTGATCGCCGAGCGCTGCACGGTGTTTCAGTACATCGGCGAGCTGTGCCGCTATCTGCTCAACGCGCCGCACGCGGCGTCTGAGACCACCCACGAGCTGCGCCTCGCGTGCGGCAACGGGCTGCGCGGCGAGGTCTGGGAGCCCTTCCAGCGGCGCTTCCGCATTCCACATATCCTCGAGTACTACGCCTCGACAGAGGGCAACTTCTCCCTCTACAACTGCGAGGGCCGGGTCGGCGCGATCGGCCGTATTCCCCCTTTCCTCGCGCACCGCATGCCCGTGGCCGTCGTGAAGCACGACCTCGACACGGGTGCGCCCGCGCGCAACGCGCAGGGGCGCTGCGTGCGGTGCGACCCGGGAGAAACCGGCGAGGCGATCGGTCAGATTCTCGACAGCGACGGCGCGACGCGCTTCGAGGGCTACGCCGACCCCGAGGCCTCGGGCAGGAAGGTCCTGCGCGATGTTTTTGCCGCCGGGGATGCCTGGTACCGCACCGGCGATCTCATGCGGCGCGATGAGCAGGGATTCTTTTATTTCGTCGACCGCGTGGGCGATACCTTCCGCTGGAAAGGCGAGAACGTCTCGACCACGGAGGTTGCGGCCGCAATCTCTGCCTGCCGCGGGGTCGCCGAAGTCGCCGTCTACGGCGTCGCGGTGCCGAATGCCGACGGGCGCGCCGGCATGGCGGCGCTCGTCGTCACCCCCGACTTCGAGCTGGCGGCACTGCGGCGCACGGTGGCGAGCGCACTGCCGGCCTACGCGCGGCCGGTGTTCGTGCGCATCGTCTCGGCGCTCGAGATCACCGGCACCTTCAAGCTCCGCACCCAGGAGCTCGCCCGCCAGGGCTTCGATCCGGCGCAGGTGAGCGATGCGCTCTACCTCGATGATGCCGCGCGCGGGGAGTACCAGCGGCTCGATGCGCCGCTCTACGAGCGAATCGTATCGGGAGATCAGCGGCTCTAGGCTGTATTGCCCGCATCCACGGTCAGCGTAGTGCCCGTGATGTTCTTCGCCTGATCGCTCAGAAGGAATTCGACCGCGCCAGCCACATCTTCGCTCTCGACGAGGCGGCGCAGCGCGCTGCGGCGCATGATCTTGTCGCGCTCGCCCTCGCCGAGCTCGCGCGTCATCTCGGTATCGGCGAAGCCGGGTGCCACCGCGTTCACCGTGATGCCGAGCGCGCCCACTTCGCGCGCCAGCGAGCGCGTGAAACCGAGCAGGGCCGCCTTGGTCGCCGAGTAGACCGACAGCCCCTGGTAGCCGGTCGAGGCGACGATCGAGGAGATGTTGACGATGCGCCCCGCGCGCTCGCTCATCATGCGCCGCACGACAAACTTGGTGAGCAGCATGGGTGACACCAGGTTGATCTGCACCAGCCGCTCGACGTGCTCGTCGGGCATGATCGCGAGCACGCCGCTCGTGCCGATGCCGGCGTTGTTGACGAGTCCGTAGAGCGGCCCGAACTCCTTGTGCAGGCCCGCCGCCAGCACCGCGAGCCTGCGCGTCTCGCCGAGATCGAAGGCGCGGAAATGCACTGCGCCGCGCCCGGCCTGCTCCGCAGCCGTGGCTGCCGCGCGGAGCTCGGCCGTCTCGCTGCGGGCGATCGCGATCACCCGGTAGCCGCTCGCGGCGACGCGCTTCGCAATGCCGAGACCGAGGCCGCGGCTTGCGCCCGTGACGATGACGCTACGCACCGGGACGCACCAGTTTCCCCGAGGCCGACACCTCGAGGCGCGGAACGATGCGGATCGACGCGGGAACCTTATAGGCAGCGAGGGACTGGCGGCAGCTGTGGATCAGATCGCGGGTGAGCGCCTCGGACGCGGGACGCTCTGCGTCAGGGCCTTCGTCGGCCAGCACGACCTCGGCGACCACGATGGCACCGGTGATCGGGTTGTGACGCGCGTGCACCAGCGACATGCACACCCACGGATGCGAATTGATGACGGCCTCGATTTCTTCCGGATACACCTTGAGGCCCCCGACGTTGATCACCCCGCCCTGGCGTCCCAGGAAATAGTAGCGGCCGGCGCGCTCCTCGACCCGGTCTCCCGTGTCGACCGCGCCATCGGACCCCAGCTGGAACGAGCTGGCGTCCTCACCGAGGTAACCGTGGGCATTGCCGCCCGAACGGATGCGCAGCGTGTCGCCCGTCACCGTCAGCCTGACCCTCGCTCCGGGAGCGTCGATGAGGCTTGCCGGGAAGCCGGCGAGGCCGTCACGCACCTCGAAGCCAACCCCGGCCTCCGTCGAGGCAAACGCGTGGGCGATGATCGCCTGCGGGTACGCGGCGTGCAGCGCATCGAGCACCGCCTGATCGGCGATCTCCCCGGAGAGCCGCACGTAACGCGGCGTGATCGTCGCCGCCGCGCCGCTCATCAGTACCTTGCGCCAGTGCGACGGCGTGCCCGAGATGTGGGTGAGCCCCGCGGCCCGCGCGCGTGCCAGGAAGGCCGGCACCGGCTCGCCGGGCTGGGCGGGCACGAGCGAGCCCAGGTGTACGGCGCGCAGGAAGATCTGCAGCCCCCCGTAGCGGCGGACGTCATAGAACGTGCCCCACACGACCGGCTCCGGTCCCGGCCGGGTATCAGTCAGTGCATCGGTCAGCGTCGCGAGGTCGTGACGGACCAGCTTCGGCACGCCGGTCGTTCCCGAGGTGAGCAGCACCCACTCGGTCGCGTGTGAGCACACGCGCTGCCCCTGAGCTGCCCGGAGCTGCGGCTCGACGCCGATACTGGTGCGAACGCCATCGAGCCCGCCCGAGGTATCGCCCGCGTCCCCAAGGCAGGCGTCGGCAGCGGCGTTACGCGCAACCGGGGCCAAGTGCTCGCTCGGCAGATCGGCGGGACAGAGCACCATGCGCGACACGACGCCGTCGAGCTCGAGCATTGCGAGCGCGGCGCGCAGCGGATCCTTGACGGCGAGCAGCACCGAGCGTCCGCGCAGCTCTTCGAGCCGGCCGCCGAGGCTCGAGCCGCGGGCGAGGTCCGCGAGGTTAACGGTGGCGCCGGCGCCGTGGAGCCGGCCGGCAGGGGTCCCTGCGGCCGTGATCGACTCCCACAGCGAGCGGGGTTTACTTGGCAAAGCCTTCGTACAACCTGACGAAATCGCCGAAGGTCACCGGAAAGTCGATGGCTCTATCGGAGCTGAATGGGTCGACCCCAAGGGCATCCTCGAGCCGGGTCACGATGATCGCAAAGCTCAGGGAGTCGAGCCCACAGTCGATGAGTTTGAGGTCGTCGGTGAGGACCGCCAGCGTCCTCTCCTGCTCCACGGCGACCTGCTCAAACTGCGTCGTGATCGTATTCTTGATCGACATGCTTCTCGCTCTCCTGGGAGGCAGGTTCTTGTAGCAGTCTGTTTATTGTATCCGTGTATCCCGCAGGCTGCTCCGGAGGAGCCCCCCCCGCTATTCGACCCCCCGGCCTCCATAATTCCTTGCACTTCTTTACCGATCCCCTGCTGCAACGGGCATGGCTCTGTGCTTTGCTTGCCCCATCCTCCTGACAGGGGTGGGCGGGTAGTCCCGCGCCACCCCATTTTTTTGACTCAACCGCCAGGCGCTAGAATCGGGGCCCGGGCCGCAGAACCGACGGAAGACGCCCTTCGAGGCTCATGAACGACACCAATCGCGACCGCTCCCCTATCGCGCCGGGTTCGGGGCCCGCCCTTATCTGGGACAAGGTCCGGACCGCCCCCCGCTGGGCGTTGATCCTGGCGGTCCTGGTCCTGTTCGTCCTGGTCGCCTGGCTGCTCACGCCCTCCAAAGCGTCCCGGGCGCCTGCCGGCGGTCGCTTCGCCGGCGGCGGGCCCATGCCGGTCGTGGTCGCGAGCGCCCGCTCGGGCGACATGCCTATCACGCTCAGCGGGCTCGGAACCGTGACCCCGGTTGCGACCGTCACGGTGCAGAGCCAGATCAACGGCCAGATCATGAAGATCGCATTCAAGGAGGGGCAGACCGTCAAGGCGGGCGACCCCCTGATTCAGATCGACCCGCGGCCGTATCAGGTGGCGCTCGAGCAAGCCGAGGGGGCGCAGTCGCGCGACAAAGCGCTGCTCGCCAACGCCAGGGTCGACCTCGAGCGCTACCAGACGCTCTTCGCGCAGGACTCGATCGCCGAGCAGCAGCTCGCGACGCAGAAGTCGCTGGTGGCGCAGTACCAAGGCAACGTCCGCACCGATCAGGGTCAGATCGATGCCGCGAAGCTCAACCTCACCTACTGCCACATCGTCTCGCCGATCACCGGCCGCGTGGGACTGCAGCAGGTGACCGTCGGCAACTACGTGACGCCGGCCGAGCCCAACGGGCTGGTCGTGGTCACGCAGCTGCAGCCGATCGCGGTCGTTTTCGCGCTGGCAGAGGATGAGATCCCGCCGATCCTCAAGCAGATGCAGGCCGGCGCCCAGCTTCCGGTGACCGCCTGGGACAAGACCAATACGCAGCAGCTCGCGAGCGGGACGCTCCAGTCGATCGACAGCCAGATCGACACCACCACCGGAACGATCCGCCTGAAGGCGACCTTCCCCAACACCGACCAGATCTTGTTCCCGCAGCAGTTCGTCAACACCGTGATGCTGCTCGACACGCTTCACAACGCGACGCTCATTCCTCAGTCGGGTGTGCAGCGCGGTGCACCCGGCACCTATGTGTACGTCGTCAATGCGGACCAGACCGTCAACGTCCGCAAAGTAACGCTCGGCCCCGGCGATGCAACCAACATCTCGATCACCCAGGGACTCGCGCCCGGCGAGATCGTCGTAGTCGACGGTGCCGACAAGCTCAAGGACGGCGCCAAGGTGCTGGTACGTCAGGGCGCAGGCGCCAGCGGCGGCGGCGCCGGAGGGGCTCCTGGCAACGGACAGCACACGCGTTCCGGCCAGGGTCAGGCAGGTCAGGGACCCCCCGGGCAGGGCCAGGGTGGGCACCGGCGGCAGCAACAGAATAATCAAAGCAGTCCGGGTGGCGGCTGAGCGCGGCCGCTGCCTGGCCTCGAGCTCAGTTCACCGATGAACCCGTCCCGCATCTTCATACTGCGGCCGGTCGGCACGTCGCTCCTCATGGTCGCGATCATGCTGGCAGGGATGGTGGCCTTCGGTTTCCTGCCGCTCTCGGCGCTCCCCGAAGTCGACTACCCGACGATCCAGGTCCAGACCTTCTATCCCGGTGCCAGCCCCGAGGTGATGACCTCATCGGTGACCGCGCCGCTCGAGGTGCAGTTCGGGCAGATGCCGGGCCTGAACCAGATGTCCTCGACCAGCTCGGGCGGCGCCTCAGTCATCACGCTTCAGTTCAGTCTGAACCTGAGCCTCGACATCGCTGAGCAGGAGGTCCAGGCCGCGATCAACGCCGCCGGTAATCTCCTGCCTTCGGATCTTCCGGCGCCCCCGATCTACGCCAAGGTCAATCCCGCCGATGCGCCGATCCTGACGCTCGGCATTACCTCCGGAACGCTGCCCCTGACGCAGCTCGAGGATCTCGCGGACACGCGCCTCGCCCAGAAGATCTCCCAGATCGAGGGCGTGGGCCTGGTGAGCGTGAGCGGCGGACAGCGTCCGGCGGTGCGTATCGTCGCCAACGTGCGCGCGCTCGCCGGCTACGGTCTCAACATCGATGACCTGCGCACCACGATCGCGAACGCCAACGTCAATTCGCCCAAGGGCACGCTCGACGGCCCGGCACGCTCCTGGACAATCAACGCGAACGACCAGATCCAGAGCCCCGAGGCCTACCAAGGCATCATCGTCTCTTATAAGAACGGCAATCCCGTGCGCCTCTCGGATGTCGCGCAGGTGGTGAACGGAGCCGAGAACGCCTACCTCGCCGGCTGGGTGAACAACACGCCGGGGATCATCCTCAACATCCAGCGCCAGCCGGGCGCCAACGTCATCCAGGTCGTCGACCGGATCAAGAAGCTGCTGCCCTCGCTCCAGGCATCGCTCCCCGCCGCGGCGGAGGTGACCGTGCTCACCGACCGCACCACGACGATCCGCGCCTCGGTGCACGACGTCGAGCTCGAGTTGAGCCTCGCCGTGATTCTCGTGGTGCTGGTGATCTTCCTGTTCCTGCGCAGCATCCCGGCGACCATCATTCCGAGCCTCTCGGTGCCGCTGTCGCTGGTCGGGACGCTCGCGGCGATGTACCTCGTGGGCTTCAGTCTCAACAACCTCTCGCTGATGGCGCTCACCATCGCGACCGGCTTCGTAGTCGACGATGCGATCGTCATGATCGAGAACATCTCCCGCTATATCGAGGAGGGCATAGCGCCGCTCGAGGCCGCGCTGAAGGGCGCCGGCGAGATCGGCTTCACCATCGTTTCGCTCACGGTGTCGCTGATCGCGGTATTGATCCCACTCTTATTCATGGGCGACGTGGTGGGGAGACTCTTCCACGAGTTCGCGATCACCCTCGCCGTCACGATCGTGATCTCGGCCGTCGTGTCGCTGACGCTCGTGCCGATGATGTGCGCGAAACTCCTGCGGCATCGGGATCCGGGACACGAGTCCGGAATCGCGCGCTGGGCCAATCAGAAATTTCAGGCACTGATCGATCGCTACGCGCAGGCGCTGCGCTGGGTGCTCGAGCATCAGCCGCTCACGCTGCAGGTGGCGATCGGCACGCTGGTGCTCACCATCGTCCTCTACGTCTTCATCCCCAAGGGTTTCTTCCCGGTCCAGGACACCGGCCTCATCCAGGCGATCACCGAGGCGCCGCAGTCGGTCTCCTACGGCGACATGGCGCGCCGTCAGGCCGCCATGGCGGCCGCCGTGCTCAAGGACCCGGACGTGGTGAGCCTCTCCTCTTTCATAGGGGTCGACGGCAGCAACATCACGCTCAACAGCGGCCGCATGCTCATCAATCTGAAGCCCGTCAACGACCGCCACGACTCCGCGAGCCGGATCATCCGCCGCCTGCAGCAGGAGACCGCGGATGTCACCGGCATCTCGATCTATATGCAGCCGGTGCAGGACCTGACGATCGACACCGCGGTCAGCCGCACCCAGTACCAGTTCGTGCTGGAGGACTCCAACCCTGCCGAATTCAACACCTGGGTGCCCAAGCTGGTCGACCGCCTGCAGCAGGTGCCCGACATCGAGGACGTCGCAAGCGATCAGGAGAATCAGGGGTTGTCGGCCTACCTCACGATCGATCGCGACACCGCCGGACGCTTCGGCATCACGCCGGCGACCGTCGATAACGCGCTCTACGACGCCTTCGGCCAGCGCATCGTCTCGACGATCTTCACCCAATCAAACCAGTACCGGGTGATCCTGCAGGCCGACAGCTCACTCATGGCCTCGCTCGACGCCCTCGGCACCCTCTATATCCCATCAGCGACGGCAGTCGGCGGCCAGGTGCCGCTCTCGGCGCTGGTCAATGTCTCGACCCGCACCGCGCCGCTCTCGATCGACCATCTGGGGCAGTTCCCCTCCACCACCATCTCCTTCAACCTGGCGCAGGGCGCTGCGCTCGGCGATGCGGTGAATGCCATCAGGAAGGCCGAAGCCGAAATCAGCATGCCGCCGAGCGTGATCACGACCTTCCAGGGTGCGGCGCTCGCCTTCCAGGCGACGCTGGGCAACGAGCTGTTCCTCATCATCGCCGCGATCGTCACCGTCTACATCGTGCTCGGCGTCCTCTACGAGAGCTTCATCCACCCGATTACGATCCTTTCGACGCTGCCGTCGGCGGGGGTGGGCGCGCTGCTCGCGCTGCTGATGGCGCGCGCGGACCTGGGGGTCATCGGCATCATCGGCATCATTCTGCTCATCGGCATCGTCAAGAAGAATGCGATCATGATGATCGACTTCGCCCTGGTCGCCGAGCGCGAGCAGGGGATGACGGCGCGCGATGCGATCTATCACGCCTCGCTGCTGCGCTTCCGGCCGATCCTCATGACGACGATGGCCGCGCTCCTCGGCGCCCTGCCCCTGATGGTCGGCACCGGCACGGGATCGGAGCTGCGCCATCCGCTCGGCATCACGATCGTGGGTGGACTCATCCTGTCGCAGCTCCTGACGCTGTTCACGACCCCGGTCATCTACCTCTACTTCGACCGCCTCGAGCGCCGCGTCGCCGCCTGGGGCCGGCCGTCGGAGAGCGGCTCGTCCGCCGAGTGAGCCGCGCGCAATGAGCAGCCTCTCGGAACCCTTCATCCGCCGCCCGGTCGCGACGACGCTCCTCACGCTCGGCATCGCCCTCGCCGGCGGCATCGCCTATTTCCAGCTGCCGGTCGCGCCGCTTCCGCAGGTGGATTTCCCAACGATCTCGGTGAATGCCTCGATGGCGGGCGCGAGCCCCGACGTCATGGCGGCGACCGTCGCCACTCCGCTCGAGCGGCACCTGGGGCAGATCGCCGACGTTACGGAGATGACTTCCTCGAGCTCGACGGGAGCCTCGCACGTCACACTGCAGTTCGGGCTCGACCGCGACATCGACGGGGCCGCCCGCGACGTCGAGGCGGCGATCAACGCGGCGCGCGCCGACCTCCCGACCGCGCTGCGCAGCAACCCGACCTACCGCAAGGCAAATCCCGCCGATGCGCCTATCCTGATCCTGGCCCTCACCTCCAGGACCCTGACCGCCGGCCAGGTGTACGACGCCGCCGAAACCGTCATGTCGCAGAAGCTCTCGCAGGTGTCGGGCGTCGGCCAGGTGCAGATCGGCGGCAGCTCGCTGCCGGCGGTGCGCGTCGAGCTCAATCCCACGGCACTCTTCAAGTACGGCATCGGGCTCGAGGACGTGCGTGCGGCGCTCGCCGCCGCCAATGCCAACACGCCCAAGGGCTCGATCGATGTCGGCGGGCAGCGCTACCAGATCTACACCAACGACCAGGCAACCAGGGCGGCCGAGTACCGCAACCTCGTGGTCGCCTACCGCAACGGCGCGGCGGTGCGGCTGTCGGACGTCGCCGAAGTGCTCGACTCGGTCGAGAACGTGCGGAACCTGGGGCTTGCCAACGGCCAGCCGGCGGTGCTCGTCATTCTCTATCGCCAGCCCGGCGCCAACATCATCCAGACCGTCGATCGCGTCGTCGCGCTGATCCCGACGCTCAAGGCATCGATTCCCACCGACATCGACGTAAAGGTGGCGATCGACCGGACCACGACCATCCGCGCCTCGCTGGCCGCCGTGCAGCGCACGCTCCTGATCGCGATCATTCTCGTGATCCTCGTGGTGTTCCTGTTTCTGCGCAATCTTCGCTCGACCGCCGTGCCGGCGGTCGCGGTGCCGATCTCACTCCTCGGCACCTTCGGCGCGATGTATCTCCTCGGCTACTCGCTCGACAACCTCTCGCTCATGGCGCTCATCATCGCCACGGGCTTCGTGGTGGACGATGCCATCGTCGTGCTCGAGAACATCACGCGCCACATCGAGGCCGGCATGCCGCGCTTCGAGGCGGCGATCCAGGGCGCCCGCGAAGTCGGCTTCACCGTGTTGTCGATGAGCCTGTCGCTGGTCGCGGTGTTCATTCCGATCCTCATGATGGCGGGCATCGTCGGGCGCCTGTTCCGCGAGTTCTCCATCACGCTCTCGGTCGCGGTGCTCATCTCGCTCGTGGTCTCGCTCACCACCACGCCGATGATGTGCTCGCGCCTCATCCGGCACGACGATCCGGCCAAGCAGGGGGCGCTGTTCCGCCGGAGCGAGCGGGTCTTCGACGGAATGCACCGGCTCTATGCGCGCTCGCTCGGCTGGGCGCTGCGCAACCGCGGCGTGGTGATGGTGCTGCTGGCCGCGACGGTAGCCTTCAACCTGTACCTCTGGATCGTCATCCCCAGGGGCAACTTCCCGCAGCAGGACACGGGGCGCCTCATCGGCGGCATTCAGGCCGACCAGGCGATCTCGTTTCAGTCAATGGAGGGCAAGCTCCGCCAGTTCATCTCCATCGTGCAGGCGGACCCGGCGGTCGACACCGTGGTCGGCTTCACGGGCGGCGGCTCGCAGGGCGGCGGTCAGGCTAACAGCGGCTTCATCTTCGTCTCTCTCAAGCCGAAGGCGGATCGCAAGCTCTCGGCGGATCAGGTCATCGGGCGCCTGCGGCCGAAGCTCAACCAGGTGGCGGGAGCGCGCCTCTTCCTTCAGGCATCGCAGGACATCCGCGTCGGTGGGCGCCAGAGCAACGCCCAGTACCAGTACACCCTCCAGGGCGACAGCGTGGCGGAGATTTACAAGTGGGCGCCGAAGCTGGTCGAGGCCCTGCAGAACGAGCCGGCGCTCACCGACGTCAACTCGGACCAGCAGCAGAACGGGCAGGAGATCGAGATCAGCATCGACCGGGATACCGCCTCACGGCTGAATCTCAATCCCGCCACCATCGACAACAACCTGTACGACGCCTTCGGGCAACGCGACGTCTCGACCATCTACAGCGCGCTCAACCAATATCACGTCGTCATGGAGGTGGAGCCGAAGTACTGGCAGAGTCCCGACACGCTCAAGGACCTGTGGATCAGCACCGCGGGCGGCAGGGTGAGCGGCAGCCAGTCGACCAACGCGGTCGCAGGCACCGTGGTTTCGTCGGCGACCGCGGGCAGCCATACCGCCTCGAGCATTGCGGCCGATACGGCGCGCAACCTCGCGACCAACAGCCTCGCCAACACCGGGCGCGGCGCGGCCTCCACGGGCTCGGCCGTGACCATCGCGGCCGAGGCCTCCATCCCGCTCGCCTCCTTCGCCAGTTACGCGCCGGGCACCACGCCGCTCGCCGTCAACCACCAGGGCAGCTTCGTCGCGACCACCCTGTCGTTCAATCTGGCGCCGAGCTACTCGCTGAGCGACGCCTCCGCGGCGATCAATCGGGCCGTCAACGATCTCGGCATGCCGGCGACGATCCACGGCAGCTTTCAGGGCAACGCCCAGCCGTTCGGCAACGAGCTGGTGCTCATCGCTGCGGCGCTCGCCACGATCTACATCGTCCTCGGCGTGCTGTACGAAAGCTACATTCACCCGATCACCATCATCTCCACCCTGCCTTCCGCGGGCGCCGGCGCGGTGTTGGCGCTGCGCCTCTTCGGCGAGGAGCTCAACATCATCGGGCTCATCGCGTTGTTCCTCCTCATCGGCATCGTGAAAAAGAATGCGATCATGATGATCGACTTCGCTCTCGAAGCGCAGCGCGAGGGCCGCTCGCCCGTGGAGGCGATCTATACCGCATCCCTCCTGCGCTTCCGGCCGATCATGATGACCACCCTGGCGGCGATGCTCGGGGCGCTGCCGCTCGCCTTCGGCAGCGGCGATGGCGCGGAGACGCGGCGTCCGCTCGGCATCGCCATCGTCGGCGGCCTCGCCGTGAGCCAGGTGCTGACTCTCTATACGACGCCGGTGATCTATCTTTATCTCGATCGATTCGGCGCATGGTGCAGCCGCAGGTGGGCGCGGATCCATCCAGAGGCGCCGCCGGCTGCTGCCGAGGAGCCGACCAGGGCATGAACATGGAACGACACCTCTTGTCATCGCGCCTGCGCATCGGGGTCGCAGCAGCGCTTCTGACCGCAGCGGTCTCATCCGGCTGCGCCGTCGGCCCGAACTATCACCGCCCCCCGGCCCCGGTGCCGCAGCGCTTCAAGGAGGCCGAGGGCTGGAAGCCTGCGGAGCCGCGCGAAGCAGCGAGCGGCGCGGATTGGTGGTCGGTGTATGACGATGCGACGCTCGATTCGCTCGAGAAGCAGATCGACGTCTCGAACCAGACTCTGAAGGCCGCCGAGGCCGCCTGGCGCGAGTCTCTGGCGCTCGTCACCCAGGCGCGCGCGGGACTCTTGCCGGTCATCGGCGTGAACGCGACCGGTACGCGCTCGGGCGGCCCGGGCGCGGGCGCCAATCTCGCGGCCGGCGCTGCCGCGGCAGCCCAGTCGCATCCCAAGAACCAATTCGAGCTCACGGGGACGGGCCTCTGGGACATCGACATCTGGGGCAAGATCCGCCGCACCATCGAGAGCGGCGTGGCGAATGCCCGGGCGAGCGAGGCGGACCTCGCGGCGGCGCGACTCTCGGCGCAGGCGCAGCTCGCCATCGACTACATCGCGCTGCGCGTGGCCGACGAGCAGCAGCAGCTGCTCAATGAAACGGTCGACGCTTACAAGCGCTCGCTCGATATCACGCAGAACCAGTACCACGTCGGCGTAGTCGCCAAGGCCGACGTGATCACGGCGGAGGCGCAGCTCCATGGCGCCGAGTCGCAGCAGATCGCGATCGGCGTCACACGCGCGACCCTCGAGCACGCGATCGCGGTGCTGATCGGCAAGCCGCCGGGCGACTTCTCGCTCCCGCCCGCGACGCTCGGGACCGTCGTCCCCGTGATCCCGATCGGCGTGCCCTCGGCGCTCCTCGAGCGGCGACCCGACATCGCCGCCGCGGAGCGACGGATGGCCGCGGCGAACGCCCAGATCGGGATCGCCGTCTCTGGCTACTTTCCGGATCTCACCCTGAACGGCAGCTACGGCTACGCGAGCAGCGTGGTCTCGGGTCTCGTCAAGGCGCCGAACAATCTCTGGTCGTTCGGCGGCACGGCGGCCGATACCCTGCTCGACTTCGGGGCGCGCCCGGCGCAGGTGCGTCAGGCCCGAGCCGCTTACGATGCCGCGGTCGCCAACTACCGCCAGACGGTTCTCGGCGCCTTCCAGCAGGTCGAGGATGAGCTCGCGACGCTGCGCATCCTCGAGCAGCAGGTGCAGGTGCAGGAGCAGACGGTCAAGTCCGCAAACCTCGCCGTGCAACTCACCCTGAATCAATACAAAGCGGGGACCGTCGCCTACACCTCGGTCGTGACGGCACAGACGATCGCGTTCGGAGACGCCCAGACGCTCCTCAATATCCGCGAGACCCGCCTCACCGCAAGCGTGACTCTCATCGAGGCTTTGGGTGGCGGCTGGAACGCGACCTCGCTCGGTGCCTCGACCGGCACTGGCACGGAGCTCTGAAGTCTCCCGACACCCGAGCACCCAGGGGCCAGCGTTGACCTGAGCTCGTCCCCTGCTATCATGCGAATGAGAATGATTCGCATCCGCAGTATTGACCTATCTGCCGCAGGGATCCTCGGGCTCGTGGCGCTACTCGCGGCGTCCCCGGCGGTGCCGGCTGCCGCGGCCGGCGTGGCGTCCGCGGACACAATTGCAGCCACGGAAGCCGAGGGGAGCGACGTCACGACGGTGGTCATCGAAGCCACCTCCACCGCCGGACCGGCCGTATCTCCCACCGGCGCCAATCAGTACGTGGCGAGCGCAGAGGACATCGCCGCCGGGCCCAAGGGCAAGACGGCTCCCCTCACCGACGTGCTCGCGCAGATGCCGGGAGTCTCGATCGATCAGAACCAGCAGATCCACATCCGCAACACCGAAGGACCGCAGTTCCAATACCAGATCAACGGCGTGCTGATCCCGCTCGACATCAACACCAATCCGCCGTTCCTCTCGATGTTCAACCCGGCGTTCATCAAGCGCCTCGATCTCCTCGACGGCGTGCTGCCCTCGCGTTACAGCTATGCCACCGGCGGCGTGGTGAACATCGAGACCCGGGACGGCTGCGCGGAATCGTCGGGCGGCGCGGCGAGCCTGCGCGTGGGGCAGCGCGACACGATCGAGCCGAGCCTGGAGTACGCGGGCTGCCACGGGGCGCTCGCGAGCTACGTGAGCGCGCTCTACAGCCAGAGCAACAGCGCCTTCAGCTCCGCGACGCCGGGGCCTGCCCCCGTTCACGACTTCGCGAAGCAGGGACAGGTGTTCGGGTTCTTCTCCTGGCGCCTGACCCCGGCCGAAACCCTCAGCCTTCTCGTCTCGGGTGCGAAGAGCAGCAATGAGCTGCCGAACGTGCCGGGCCTCGCCCCTCAATTCGATCTCGCGGGTGTTGCGGTGCCGCCCTCCTCCGCCCGGATCGACTCGTACCTCAATTTCAGCGATGCGCTCACCGTGCTCACGCTGAGCGGTTCGCTCGGGACGAATGCCTCCTACCAGGTCGCCGCCGCGCAGCACGCCATCTCGCAGCGCTTCGAGCCCGACCCGGTCGGCGAGCTCATCTACCAGGGAGTCGCGTCCACTGCGAGCCACGAGGATCACGACCTGACGCTCGAGGGAGATCTCTCCGTAGCGCTCGGGTCCCATACGCTCGGCACGGGTTTCTATCTCGGGCAGTATCGGGTCGCCGCGAACGACTCATCGCTCGTCTTCCCTGCCGACGCCGCCGGCAACCAGCTGAGCGATGCACCCGTGACCGTCGTCAACAACGACCACGCCCGCAACCTGGTGACGGGGGTCTACGTCAGCGACCTGTGGCGCATCGCCGCGCCGCTCACCGCCTCCCTGGGGCTGCGCTGGGACTCCCTGAGTGGCTTCACCTCCGGTCACCAGCTGAGCCCGACCTTGAGCCTCGTCTACCGCCCGAATGGGGCGACCACGATTCATGCAGGCTTCGCGCGCTACTTTCAGGTGCCCTCGCTCCTCGGCATCTCTCCCACCGCCCAGGCCGCCTTCGCAGGCACCACGGCCGCGGGACCGCCGGGAATTCCGACACCGCTCACCGAGGATGATCGCGAGTGGGACTTGGGCGTGGTGCGCGAGCTCGCTCCGGGACTCACTGTCTCGGCAGATGCCTACTACGAGTCGACGACGCGTTATCTCGACACGGGCCAGTTCGGCGTCGTGCCGATCTTCGCGCCGTTCAACTACGGCACGGGCCACATGTGGGGGACCGAGCTCGCCAGCCGTTATGAGCGTGGCGGCCTCACGGCCTATGCCAACCTTACGCTGGGGCGCAACTGGCAGCGCGGCGTCGTCACCGGCCAGTTCAATTTCGACGCGCAGGAGCTGTCGTATATAGACAGCCACTCGATCGTGGTCGATCACCAGCCGCTCACCGGCGCCTCCGCGGGAGCGAGCTGGCGCAGCGGCCGCTGGGCGGTCGCCGCCGACGGCATTTACAGCAGTGGGCTCCGCTCCGGTTTCGCGGACCTCGAGCCGCTGCCGCATGTGGTCCAGGTGGACCTGAGCGTCGAGCGGTCCTGGCCTGCGGGGGACTCGGCGCTATTCACCCAGCGGCTCGCGCTCCTCAACGTCTTCGACCGCGTGAATTTCATCCGCCCCGCCGAGGGTATCGGCATCTTCCAGTCCGCCTACGGCCCGCGACGCACTTGGTATTACACGCTCACCCTGCATTTCTGAGAGAGCGCGGTGGTGCTCAGGCCGGGTTCTCCAGACTGAACGCCTGCGCGTGGTCGTCGTAGGCGAAGACTTCCGCGTAGCGTCCCCAGCTCACGATGGTGCGCAACGTCTGCTCGGCGGCGTCCTCGGCCATGTAGTCCTCGAGCTCGTCGAAGAAGCGGCTCCTCGGCGCCGTATGGCTCGCGCGCTCATCGAGCACCCGCCGGACGTGCGCAGCGAGCGGCACATAGGTGATCAGGTGCCGCGCAAAGAGCTTCTTGCGCTCATCGGTCTCGCCGCGCGCGAACTCGAGGCCGGCGTCGGTGAGGCGGATGTCGCCGCCCTCGACCTCGGCCAGGCGCAGCAGCTGCAGGGCCTCCGCCGCCGGGAAGAGCTCGTCGACCTCGAGGTGCTGCTCCTCGGCGATCACCGGCAGATCCGCCTTGCCGTTGTAGGGCGGCGCGCTCACCGCCTCGATGAGACCGGTGAGGACGTTCGACGAGACGTGCGTGAGAACCGTGCCGATGCCGGTGCCGGGGAAGCGTTCCTTGGGGCCGGCGCGTACCTCGCCGCGCGGCCGGGCGGTCATCTCGACATACACCCGGTCGATGAGCGCGCGCACGCGCGGATCCTGCGTGTGGCGCGGCTGCGGCAGATCGATCGGGATCTCACCCACGACGCGTCCCGGGTTGCTGGAGAAGATCAGCAGCCGGTCGCACATCTGCACCGCCTCCTCGATGTTGTGGGTCACCAGCAGCACCGCCTTGATCGGCAGCTGACCCTCTCCCCAGAGGTTGAGGAAATCGCCGCGCAGCGTCTCGGCGGTGAGCACGTCGAGCGCCGAGAACGGCTCGTCCATCAGAATGATGTTGGGGTGCACCACCAGCGCGCGCGCGAAGCCCACCCGCTGGCGCATCCCGCCCGAGAGCTCGCGCGGATAGGCGGACTCGAAGCCGTCGAGCCCGATCAGGTCGATCGCCTGCAGCGCGCGCTTGCGCATCTGATCCTCGGCGACCCCCTGGGCTTCGAGCCCGAGCTGAACGTTCTCGAGCACCGTGAGCCAGGGAAACAGCGCAAAGCTCTGGAACACCATGGCGATGCCCGAGGCGGGCGCCAGCACCGCGTGGCCAAGATAGCTGACGACCCCGCTCGTGGGCGTATCGAGCCCGGCAATCTGGCGCAGCAGCGTCGACTTGCCCGAGCCCGAGCGGCCGAGGAGCCCCACGATCTCACCCGGGCGGAGCTTCAGATTCACGTTCTCGAGCACCACGAGCTCATCGCCGTCGGGCTTGCGGAAGGACTTGCATACCTCCTGCACGTCCAGCAGTGGTGCGAGATTCAGCGCGGGGGTTGCATTCACCGATGTCTCCTCGGGAGATCCTTGAGTCACTTCAGCTGATGCGGAACTTGCGCTCGGCGCGGGCGTAGAGGGGCCGCCAGAAAGTGCGGTTCAGCACTACCACGAACAGGCTCAGGACCACCGTCCCGAGCACGGTGCGCTGGAAGTCCCCGGCGGTGGTCGCCTCCAGGATGTAGGCGCCGAGCCCGTGGGCGGTGAGCTTCTCCCTGCCCCAGGTCGCGACCTCCGCCACGACGCTCGCGTTCCAGGAGCCGCCGGAAGCGGTGATGGCCCCGGTGAGGTAGAACGGGAACACCGCCGGCAGCGCAACCCGCCGCCACCAGAGCCAGCCGCGCACGCCGAGATTCTCGCTCGCATAGCGCAGGTCCGGCGCGATGGCGGAGGCGCCGACGATCACGTTGAAGAGAATGTACCACTGGGTGCCGAGGATCATGAGCGGGCTCAGCCAGATGTCGGGGCTGAGCTTGTAGAGCACGATCGCCGAGAACAGCAGCGGGTAGAACAGGTTCGCGGGGAAGGCGGCCAGGAACTGCGCGATCGGCTGCGCGATGTCCGCCACCCGGGGCCGCAAGCCTAACCACACGCCGATCGGGACCCAGATGAGGCTCGCGAGCGCGATCAACACTACCACGCGCGTGAGCGTGAAGAATCCGTAGAGCAACACCCGCCCGATCTCGGACGGCCGCACCTCACCGAGCACGAACAGCCCCGTCTTCCAAAGCGCCGCGAGCCCGATGAGAATCAGCACCCCGTACCAGAGGTAGTCCACCCAGCGCGCACGCCACAGGCTCGGCGGCCGGGGGGGAGCCGCGCCCCAGACCGCGACCGGCTTCACGCCGACGCGCAGCAGGTGGGCAAAGCCCGACCCGACGAAGCGCAGCAGGCTCGAGCGGCGCATCATGGTGAGCGCCCAGGAGCCGCCAGGTGTGAATCCCGCTTCCTGCTCGAGGCGGAACCAGTCGGCGCTCGCGATCAGGGGCCGGAACAGCAGCTGATCGAAGACCAGGATGACGATCAGCATCGCGAGGATCGCCCAGCCGATCGCGGCGAGATTCTTCTGCTCCATGGCGGCCACGATGTAGGAGCCCACCCCCGGGAGCGTCACGGTCGTGTTGCCGACGCTGATGGCTTCGGACACCGTGACGAAGAACCAGCCGCCCGACATCGACATCATCATGTTCCAGATGAGCGCCGGCATGGCGAACGGCACCTCGAGCCGCCAGAAGCGCATCCAGGGGCTCAACTGGAAGTTGCGCGCCGCCTCGATCAGCTCGTCCGGGATACTGCGCAGGGAATGGTAGAAGCTGAAGGCCATGTTCCACGCCTGGCTGGTGAAGATGAGGAAGATCGAAGCGAGCTCCGCTCCCGCCACGCGCCCCGGCGTCAGCTGAAGAAAGAACAGAATGAAAATCGAGAAGCTGAAGATCGGCACCGACTGCAGGAAATCGAGCAGTGGCACGAGGATGATTTCGGCGCGGTGGCTCCTGGCGGCGAGCGTGGCGTAGGTGAACGTGAAGAGGAGCGAAGCGCCCATCGCGAGCAGCATCCGCAGCGCCGTGCGCGCCGAGTAGCCGAAGAGCGCCGTCGGGTCGAGCGCGATCGGCGTCGCCTCGAGCCGCGAGAGCGACCCGGTGAGTCCGTGCGCCGCCTGCGCGCAGTACACGAAGAAGGCAACCACCAGCACGAAGGCGAGCACGTCCCAGCCGCCCGGGACGTAACGGGTCCGTAATACCGCGATCGGCAGCCGTTCGAAACGCATTCGCCGAAGTTTGCCCGAATACGTTGACGATTGGCACCGCAAGTGAGAGGACAACCGTGCGGGCGTGCGGCGACTGAAGTACGATATTCGGCCATGAAAGCAAACCTGTTAGCCGCGGCCGCCATGGTCGCCGTCGGCCTGATGGCCGGGAGCCTCATCTGCGCTCAGGAGAACCAGAGCCCGGGCGTCAAGGAGACGATCAAGGAGGACGCGAAGACCGCGGGCCACGCGATCGCCGATGCGTCCCGGAAAGTCGGGCACGAGGTCGCCGATACCTCCAGGAAGGTCGGACACGAGATCGCGGAGAAGACCGCGCCCGCGCGCGAGACCGTCAAGGAGGACTCGAAGAAAGCCGGCAAGGCGGTCGCCCACAGCGCCAAGACCGTCGGCAAGAGCGTGCAGCACGGCGCCGAGAAGGCCAAGGATGCCGTGACTTCCAAGAGCGACGACTCGAAGCCCAAAGATTGAGCACGGTGATTCGACGGTCGATGCGCGCCCCCACCGGCCTGCACCTCGACTATCTGTCCCCGGCCGAATACCAGTCGGCCGCATGGGCGGACGTGCTTGGCGTCGCGACCTTCAACGGCCCGCCCGCCCCGGCGCCGGGGTCGGGCGAGATCCCGGTCGCCGAGGTCAACACGCCGCTCCTCCTCGGCACCGCCGACGTCTACGAGGTGTGGCGTTCGGGTCTGCCGGCCGAGTCGGGCCAGCGCAACCGCGTGCGCTTTCGTCGCAGCGAGAACCTCCTCTTCGGCTGCATTGCGCTCGCGGAGTCCGAGATTGCCCCCGCCGGGCCCCGAGGTTCCGCCGCTCCCTCGGCGCTGCAGGCGGCCACCGAGCAGGTCTACCGCGAAATCTGCGCGACCCTCGATGCGCTCGGCTATCCGCACCTGCTGCGGGTGTGGAACTACCTGCCCGACATCAACCGCGATACCGGCGGCATCGAGCGCTACCGCCAGTTCAACCGCGCGCGCCAGCATGCCTTGAGCGCCTGCGGCCGTGCGGTCCGCGGCAAGGTCCCGGCCGCCTCGGCGCTCGGGGCCGTGAGCGGGAGTCCCCTGGTCGTCTATTTTCTCGCGGGCCGCGTGGCGCCCGCCTTCATCGAGAACCCGCGCCAGATGAGCGCCTACCGTTACCCGCGCGAGTACGGCAGCCACCGCCCGGTGTTCTCCCGCGCTACGCTGCTGCGCCAGAGGGACAGCCTGACGCTGTTCGTCTCCGGCACCGCGAGCATCGTCGGACATCGCTCCATTCATGTCGGCGACACCGCGGCCCAGACCCGCGAAACCCTCGCCAACATCGCGGCGCTGCTCGAGGAGGCCAACCGGGTGGAGCGCGCGGCGCGCTTCTCGCTCGGCTCGCTCGCCTGCAAGGTCTACGTGCGCCGGCCACAGGACCTGCCGGTCATCCGCGCCGAGCTCACCAGGGCTCTCGAGCCGGCTTCCCGGGCGATCTACCTGCAGGCCGACATTTGCCGCCAGGACCTGCTCGTCGAGATCGAGGCCACGGGCATGTGCCCGCTCAAAGCCGACGCGTGAGCACTCGCCGCCGCAGGTTCGGGCGGCGCGTCCTCGAGCGGGTCGCGCCGGCCGCGGGGCTCCTGGTACTGGCAGTGCTCGGGCCGCATGCGGCGCGGGCCTCAGAGCAGCCGCTTTGGGAATTCGGTCTGGGCGCCGGAGCGCTGGTGTTCAACGACTACCGCGGCGCCGACACCACGCACGCCTACCCCGTACCGGTGCCCTACTTCGTGTACCGCGGCAAGTTCCTCAAGTCCGACCGCGACGGCCTGCGCGGGAAGCTCTTCCATCACGACTGGATCGAGCTCAGCCTGAGCGTCAACGCCACGACCCCGGTGCGCAACGATTCGGCGCGCGCGGGGATGCCGGACCTGCGCTCTACGGTCGAGATCGGACCGTCGGTGACTGCGCACTTGTGGCGTTCGGCGGACTCGCGCGCGAAGCTCGACCTGCGGCTGCCGGCGCGCGCGGCTTTCACCGTCGAGACCCACAGCCACGGCATCGGCTGGTTCTACGCGCCGCATCTGGCCCTCGACCTGGCGCAGTACGCGGCGCCCACCGGCTGGAAGGTGGGACTGCTCGCCGGCCCGTTGTTTGCCGAGCGCCGTTACGACGATTACTTCTATAGCGTCGCGCCCCAGTACGCAACGCTCACCCGCCCCGCCTACGCGGCGCCGGGCGGCTACGCCGGAACGCAGGCGCTGGTGTCGCTCACCCGCCGCTTCCCGGACCACTGGGTCGGGGCCTATCTGCGCCACGACTCGCTCGGGGGCGCGGCCTTCGCGGACAGCCCGCTCGTGAGGCGCGACAGCTACTGGAGCGTGGGGCTTGCCTTCGTGTGGATGATCGGCAGGTCGCAGCGCATGGTCGAGAGCGACGATTGACGCGCTCGGCAACCCATCTGGTGCTGATCCCGAGCTACAACCCGGGCCCGCGGCTGGCGGACACGGTGCGCGCGGCGCGCGCCCATTGGGATCCGGTATGGGTGGTGGTCGACGGCAGCACCGACGGCTCGGCGGCTGTGCTCGCCGCGCTCGGGCGGGACGACCCGGGACTGCGGGTGCTGGTCCGGCCACGTAACGGGGGCAAGGGCGCGGCGGTCCTCGACGGGCTCACCGCCGCGGCGAGCGCCGGCTACACCCACGCGCTCACCATGGACTCCGACGGCCAGCATCCGGCGGAGTGCATCGGGGCTTTCATGAGCGCATCGAGCGCGGCGCCCGAGGCCATGATCCTCGGCGCGCCGGTCTTCGATTCGAGCGCACCGCGCATCCGCGTGCGCGGGCGGCGCATCGCCAACTGGTGGACCCAACTCGAGACGCTCTGGGCAGGGATCGCCGATACCCTGTTCGGGTTCCGGGTGTACCCGATCGCGCCGCTCCTTCAGGTGATGCAGCGGATCCGCTGGATGCGGCGCTTCGATTTCGACGCCGAGGCGGTCGTGCGACTCTCCTGGCGCGGTGTACCGGTGCGAAATCTCCCCGCACCCTGCCGTTACTTCACTCCGGCGGAAGGCGGCGTGTCGCACTTCAATTACTGGCGCGACAATGTGCTCCTCACCTGGATGTATACACGGCTCTTCTGCGGGTTCCTGGTGCGTTTGCCCCTGTTGGTCGGGCGCCGCATCGCACGCTGACCGATTGCGTGGCGCTGAGGCGGGCGTGCTCAGGGACCGGTTCCGGCCGGTAGTTGCCCGGGGAGCCTCCCTTGTATAATGGCGCCCACTGTTTCAACGCCTCAAGTCACCCATGTCCGACAACGTGTCATCGCTCAGACAGCCTGCTGGATCGGCCGGCATTACCGCTCTCACGCGCGAGCTCGCCGCTCTGATCGTTGCGGCGCTGAACCTCGAGGTTTCCGCGGCCGATATCGGCACGGACACGGCCCTGTATGGCGAAGGGCTGGGCCTCGACTCGATCGACATCCTGGAAATCGCCCTGGTGGTCTCCAAGCAGTACGGCGTGCAGCTGCGCGCCGACAGCGAGGACAACGAGCGCATCTTCGCCTCGCTCGGCCACCTGGCCGAATACGTCAACGCACACAGGACGAAGTAGTCAACTGGCCACGCTGCCGCTGATCGCGCACGCATCGGCCGACGCGGTGCTCGCTTACCGCGCCGGCAAGCCCATCCTCGTCAGACAGTTCCTCGCCGACGTCGCTCGCGTCGGCGTTGCTTTGGGCGCCGGCGGCAACGTCCTCAACGTCTGCACCGATCGCTATTGCTTCGCGGTGGGTCTCGCCGCGGCGCTCGCCACCGGCAAGGTGACCCTGCTGCCCTCGACCCGCACCCCCGAGGTCATCGCACACCTCAAGCGCTTCGCCCCGGACGCCGTCTGCCTCACGGACGAGGACGATTGCGACGTCGAGCTGCCGCGGGTGCGCTTCCCTGAGAGGCCGGCGGCCGCGCCTTCGGGCGATTCCGCCCCGAGCGCGCGCATGCCGCGCATCGAGGCGCGCCAGCGCGCCGCCTGGGTGTTCACGTCCGGATCGACCGGCGCCCCCGTCCCCCACGAGAAGACCTTCGGCAACCTCCTCGATTGCATGCGCGTGGAGGCCGAGCGGCTCGGCCTGACTCCCGCGTTGTCGCACGCGATCGTCGCCACGGTGCCGCCGCAGCACATGTATGGCTTCGAGGCGAGCGTGCTGTTGCCGCTCGCGAGCGGCAACGCGATCGCGGCCGAGCGGCCGTTCTACCCGGCCGACATCTGTGGGGTGCTGGCCGCGCTTCCGAGGCCGCGCGTCCTCATTACGACCCCCATTCACCTGCGCGCGCTCATCGCTTCGAACCTCGCCATTCCCGAGACCGACCTCATCGTCTCGGCGACGGCGCCGCTTTCCGGACAGCTCGCGAGCGAGGTGGAGGTGCGGGGCCGGACACGCCTCCTCGAGATCTACGGCTCGACCGAGACCGGCTCGATCGCGGCGCGCCGCACGACCGAGACCGCCGAGTGGCGCCTGTGGCCCGAGGTGACGCTCGAGCCACGCGCCGGCGAGACCTGGGCGCACGGCGGCCACGTCGAGCAGCCCACGCGCATGGGCGACGTCATCGAGGTCTTGGGTTCCGGTCGCTTCCTGCTGCATGGGCGCCTGGCCGATCTCGTCAACATCGCCGGCAAGCGCAGCTCCCTCGCCTACCTCAACCATCAGCTCAACTCCATTCCCGGAGTCCTCGACGGCGCCTTCTTTCACTGTGACGCCACCGGCGGCGATGCGACCGTGACCCGGGTCGGAGCCTGCGTGGTCGCGCCGGGGCTCGACGCCGCGGCGCTCGCCGCGGAGCTCCGCCGGCGCATCGACCCGGTGTTCCTGCCGCGCCCGCTGCTGCTGGTGGCGAGCCTGCCGCGCACCAGCACCGGCAAGCTCCCGCAGGATGCCCTGCGCTCGCTCGCAGCTGCGCAGCCGAAACCCGCCACCGCGGTCTGACATGGGCGCGACGACCTCCTTCACGATCGACGCGCGCCACCCCGCGCTCGCGGGCCACTTCCCCGGATCCCCGGTGCTGCCGGGCGTGGTGTTGCTCGATGAGACCGTGCGCCTGGTTGAGCAGGCGCGCGGCGACTCAGGCGTGCGCTGGACCGTCGGCGCCGCCAAGTTCCTGAAGCCCGTCCAGCCGGGAGAGACCCTCACCCTCGAGCACGAGCCGCTGCCGAACGGCTCGATCCGCTTCGCCGTCTCGAGTGGCGGACGCGCCGTGGCGGCGGGCGTACTGCGGCCATCCGGGACGGAGCGGACGGCGGATGCCGGCCCCGCGTCCGAGCCGCGCACCAGCGATGCACACTGGGCCGGCGCGCGCGAGCGCGGAAGCGCCATGCTCACGAGGGTCATGATCTTTCTCTCCCTCGCCCTCGGCCGCAGCGTCGCCCGCGTTCTTCTCTATGGCATCGCCGGCTATTTCTTCCTGTCCGGGCCGCGGGCGCGGCGCTGCGCGCGGGATTACCTGCGACGCGCGCTCCCCCGCGAGCCCACCGTCATCGATGCCTTCCGCCAGGTGTTCACCTTCGCCTCGACCATCCTCGACCGGCTGTATCTCGCCAATGGGCGTTACGAGCTCTTCGACATCACCATCGAGAACGAGGCGCTCCTGCGCTCGATCGTGGCGCGCGGAACCGGCGCGTTTCTCCTCGGCGCCCACCTCGGGAGCTTCGAGATCGTGAGCGCCATCGGGCGCCGTCAGCCGGGGTTGCGCGTGGCGATGGCCATGTACGAGGACACCGCCACCAAGCTGAACGCGCTCGCCGCCTCCAAAGCCGCCTCCGCGCCCGAGATCATCCCGCTCGGGCACCTCGACGCGATGCTGCGGCTGCGCGATTGCCTGGAGGCCGGCGGTTTCGTCGGCATGCTCGCCGATCGCACCATCGGCGAGGCGCCGGCGCAGCGCGTCAGCTTCCTCGGTGTGCCGGCGCTCTTCCCGTCCGGTCCGATGCGAGCCGCCGCGGCTCTCCGGCGCCCGGTCTTCTTCATGTCGGGGCTCTATCGCGGCGGCAACCGCTACCACGTGGTGTTCCGCGAGATCGCGGACTTCTCCACCGTGCTGCGCGGCGAGCGCGACGCGCAGGTGAGCCAGGCGATCCGCCGCTACGCAGCACTCCTCGAGGAGTGCTGCCGTTCGGATCCCTACAACTGGTTCAATTTTTATGACTTCTGGCATGACGCCGCCGGCGGGGCTCACGGAGCCGGGGCGTGATCGCCCTGGCGAAGCGCTCCGCGGTCGCGGCGCTGCTTGTGACGCTCGCCGCGCCGTCCGGCGCCGCTTCCTCCTCCCCAGATCCGCTCGATGCTCTGATGCGTGAGCTCGCCGTGC
>Ga0307469_10000078_pt1 | contig 37046 bp, 35 predicted proteins | sample atmos_gasesAM2C__FD_203084 | JGI IMG/M metagenome (GOLD analysis project Ga0307469, IMG submission 203084) | Hardwood forest soil microbial communities from Morgan-Monroe State Forest, Indiana, United States - atmos_gasesAM2C_515 | ecosystem: Environmental > Terrestrial > Soil > Temperate... | reverse complement strand
GAAGTATCTGACGGACCTGAAGGTCACACACGTTCTCGATCGCGCCGGTTATTGGGAAGACCAGGGCTATTCCTGGTTTTACGGATTGTAAGGACCAAGGTGGAAGGCAATGCGCCCTGAAGTCATCGAGATCGAATCCGCGAAGTCCGACGAGCCTGTGTCGGCTGTGTACGAGCATCCGTGGGCTGTCCGCTTTACGCACTGGCTGAACACGATTGCGCTCTTCGTCATGGTGGGCAGCGGATTCCAGATCTTCCGCGCCTTTCCCAGCTTCGGCGCGAAAATCCCGCAGAACGATCTGTTGAATTGGCCCAAGGCGTTCGCACTCGGTGGCTGGCTGGGTGGAGCTCTGCAGTGGCACCTGACGTTCATGTGGATCTACATGGCCACCGGTGTTTTTTATCTGGGCTACCAGATTTTTTCCGGAAACTACCGGCAAGTTCTTTTTTCACAGAAGGACATTCGTGGGGTCTGGCCCATGGCTAGACACTATTTTCTTTTCGGCCCCCAGCCGCCTGCGACTGAGGCTTATAACCCTCTCCAGAAACTGGCATACACGTCTGCGATCGGCTTGGGGGTGTTGACTGTGCTGACCGGTTTCGCCGTCTGGAAGCCCGTGCAATTTTCCTGGCTCGCTTGGCTGATGGGAGGCTTTCATCTCGCCCGGGTTTGGCATTTTCTGACCATGTGGGCCATTCTCCTTTTCATCCTCGGACACCTGGTGATGGTAGTGATTCACGGATGGAATAATTTCGTTTCCATGCTGACCGGATGGAAGACGGATCCGGACTACCCACCGCGCTAGCTACAACTCCCCTGGGGACATTTGCATGGGCAGCCTGCCCGAAGGAACGAGCGTCGTCGTAAAGCCCATCGATCCTGCCGCTGCGCGGGAGCAAGACCTCCTGCGTCGTGTGCAGGCCGGGCAAAAAGAATACTTTTACGAGCTCATCAAGCCTTACCAGCGGCGTGTATACACCGCAGCCTTTTCCGTCCTGCGCAACGAGGCCGAGGCCGAGGATGCCGCACAAGAAGCCTTTTTGAAAGCTCTCACGCACATTCAGCAGTTTCGTGCGGAAGCTCGCTTCAGCACCTGGCTTCTGCAGATCGCTGTGAACGAAGCACTCATGCGCAGGCGAAGAGCGCACTCGGAAGTGATGGAGCCGATCGGAGAACGGCAAGACGAAGATGGCAATTACAGGCCGCGGGATTTCGCGGACTGGCGCGAGATTCCCTCCGAAACGCTGGAACGAAAAGAAATTCGACAACGGCTAGCAGAAGCAATCGCGAAGCTGGCCGAGAAGTATCGCCAGGTATTTCTCCTGCGCGACGTGGAACATATGAGCATTGAAGAAACAGCGGAGGCGCTGGGGATTTCACAGGCCTCCGTGAAAACACGGCTTCTGCGAGCACGTCTCATGCTGCGAGATTTGCTAGCTCCGGGCCTGGGCAGCCCCTGGTTGGGCAGGTTGCCCTTCGAGAAGGGAAACAAGCCATGGTAGTCAACTGCGAACATGTCTGGAAGGAAATCTCCAATTATCTCGACGGGGACGTCGATGTTGAAACGCGAGCCGCAATGGAAGCGCATTTTGCGGAGTGCAAGCACTGTACGGCCGTGCTCGATGGTGCCCGTAACGTCGTGCAGTTGTACGGCGACGATCGCCTGTTTGAATTGCCGGCCGGTTTTGCCCGTCGCCTGCAGCGTCGGTTAGCCCAGGAGTCCTCCTCCTCAGGCTTGGCAAGCCTGCGATCCTTCTGGATGCTCGCCGTGGCTGCCGTCGCGTTACTTGCGGGAGCCGTGACCTTTGGCAACTCGAGCGTTTTCGCACATCCCGACATGCGCTCTCGTCTCGCCCAACCCCCGCACAAGCTCCCTCCGGCCCTTAGGGTTGCTGTGTCGAGTGAAGGAAGAGTCTTCCACGTTCCTGGCTGCAAGTTTCTCCACAACAAGGTTGGCGAGAGCCCACAACTCATGACCGCCGCCGAAGCGATGCACGAGGGGTACGCCCCATGCCCGCGCTGCCTGCGACAGTATCTAAGCGCACAAGTGGAGTGTCCAAGGAATCCAAGCCAATTCTCGAACATGCACCCAAGAAATTTCAGCTGTGAGCCAGCTTCTAGCGCACACGGCCGAGGATTGCGTAGAGGGGAAGATCCTGGTGCAGGAAATTTGTAGCGCCGGCGTCCCGCCGGCCGTCGCGAGGGCGTCCCCGCCCTCGCCATCGCGAATAGTAGAAGGGATGTGTCGGGCTTCGGGAAGGGTAGCCTAGGGGCCGCTCTTTGAACGGGATGGCCTCAGCAGGCCAGTTGGTCGCGCGAGATCTTCAATCCGTTCAGGTTCCCCAGCACCGTGACCGCAATCGATTCCGTGCGGAAGAAATCGTTTGCCATTGCGTGCAGATCTTCTGCGGTTACGGCTTCGATTTTCTCGATGACCGCGTCCATACCGTAGAACTTGTCGAAGTACATATCCTGCCGGGCAAGGTTTGACATGCGCGAAGTCGACGATTCCAGCGACAGCATCAGGCTGCCCTTGAGTTGGTCTTTTGCGCGGCGCACTTCCTCTTCCGGCAGTTTCTCCGACTTCAACTTCTTGAACTCCGAGACCACGGATTGCACCACCTTGCCCGCCGACTGCCGCGAAGTCCCCGCATATACCGACAGGCACCCGGTATCGCGATAGGGGCTGAGGTCACTGTAAATCGAATAGGCCAGGCCTTGCCGCTCGCGAATGTTCTGGAAAAGCCTGGAACTCATGCCGCCACCCAGAAGGGTGTTCAACACGTAAGACGCAAAGCGCTTTTCGTGCGCGATCGGGTGCGAGGGCACGCCCAGGCAGATCTGCACTTGTTCCAGAGATTTCTTGGTGCGCAGCGTAATCTTCGGAACGATGGTCGGCACCGAGCGGTGAAACCCGTTCTTCAACGGCTGCATGCGCTCGAAGTGCTTGGCCACGAGATCCACAAAATGCGCATGATTCAGATTGCCCGCCGCGGAAATGATGAAGTTTCCCGGCGTGAATCGCTTGCTGTAAAGGTCGAGCACCAGCGGTTGTTCAAATGCCTTCACCGTCTCTTTGGTGCCGAGAATCGGCTTGCCCAGCGGATGATCCTTCCAGAAGTTCTGCGTGAAGATCTCGTGCACGAGGTATTCGGGGCTGTCCTCGTCCATCTTGATCTCTTCCAGAATCACGCGGCGCTCCCGCGCGATGTCGTCGACGGCGAACACGGGATTCAGCACCAGGTCCGACAGCACATCGAACGCAATCGGCAGGTGTTCGTCCAGCACCTTGATATTGAAGCAAACACATTCCTTGGCGGTGAATGCGTCCAGGTTGCCGCCGATCGAATCCACTTGCTTGGCGATGGCCTCTGCGGAACGATTCTTCGTCCCTTTGAAAACCATATGCTCGATGAAGTGAGAGAGACCGTTCCACTGCGGTTCTTCGTCGCGCGAGCCTGCTTTGATCCATATCCCGATCGACACGGACCGGATATGCTTCATCTCCTCAGAGATGACGGTGAGACCGTTGGGCAGCACTTGCCGGTGAATGTTACGTAATTCCGCGACCATAAAAGTTTCGCCCGCAGGGCAAACCAGACCCAGCGTGGCGACTTGTCTATTCTCACATACCGCGCCACTTACTGCCGTGTGGAAACGAAGTACTAATAGAATCAGCAGCTTGCAGATCTACTAAGTCATGTGGCGAACCTAATCGCCTTCGAGGCACTTTTCCAGCGTTGTGTCATCCTGAGCGCAGCGCAGGACCTATGTACTTGCCCTCTGGTCCCCCAACTTCCCGGATCGGGGGAAGTCGAGCGTCCCAATGTGGAACGCCCAACAAAAAGTTTTCCTCGAACCTGGCACTTTGCACAGAGAGTGTCCCACGTGGAACACTCGAAAAGTTGCATTTCCAAGGCGCACCCCGAACTCTATCCGAGGTTGAACTAAAATCGGGAACAGCGGCGGGCAAACAAATGGCGGGTTCCACAGAAAAATATTTGGTAGGCCTCGATCGAGATGAACTCGCTGCGCTGGTGGAGAATCTCGACCAGCCGTCTTATCGAGCGCAACAGATATTCGATGCGCTCTATCGTCAACGCGTCACCGCTGCCGATCAGATCTCCACACTCCCCTCAAACTTGCGAAGCGAAATTAGCGGTCGGGGCTTCTCCATCGGCGCTCCACAAGTCGAAAGCAAGTTCGAATCGGGTGACGGGACGGTGCGATACCTGATCGCGTGTCCGGACGGCCAGACCGTGGAGACCGTCTGGATGCCCGAAGGCGATGGTGGCGAGGCGGGCGACGGTAGTGAAGCCGGCGAACAGTCGCGGGCGTGGGACCGTGCGACCATTTGCGTCTCGAGCCAGATTGGTTGCGCCGTCGATTGTCAGTTCTGCTTGACCGCGCTGCTGGGAGTGAAACGCAACCTGACTGCCGGGGAAATCGTCGGGCAGGTCAGCGCTGTGTTGCGCGACCAGACAGTCTCACCTCCGGAAGATCGGATCAATCTTGTTTTCATGGGCATGGGAGAGCCCTTCCTCAACTACGACCACTGCATGAAGGCTGTGCGCCTGCTGGTGGAAGGGGTGGGCATTCCCGAATCACGGATGACTCTTTCGACTGCGGGAATCGTGCCGCGCATTTACGACTTCGGGCGCGAGCCGGTTCGCCCGAAGCTGGCCATCTCGTTGAACGCCTCCAACAACGATTTGCGCAGCCGGCTAATGCCCATCAACCGCAAATGGAATCTGCAAGCTCTGTTGGACGCTGCACGAGCTTTTCCGTTACGTCCCCGGGAGCGGCTCACGTTCGAATACGTTCTGCTGGATGATGTGAACGATGACTCGACCAACGCAAGAGAGGTCGTAGAACTCACTCGGGGGATTCGAGCCAAGGTCAATCTCATCGCTCTCAACCCGGGGCCCGGCATTGCTTTCAGCACGCCCGCGCACGATCGCGTCTTGAATTTCCAGAAGATTCTTGTCACTGCGGGCATTCCCGCCTTTATCCGCCGACCGCGGGGCCGGGACATCTATGCCGCCTGCGGGCAGCTGAAAAGAACAGTGGGAGCCTCCGCAACAGAACTGCCCTCAATTCTGAATAGCTAGTTAACCAAAGGTACGCGTGAGGGTGCGCCCTCCGCAGGTGAAGAGGGAAGGCCTTCTACGACGTCCTTGGACGCAACCAGTGGCGGAGTTCCTACTGCGGGCAGTTCAATTCGAATAGTCGTGCCGCCTTCCACTCGGTTGTTGCAGAGAATGAGCCCGTGATGATCCTGAACGATCCCGTAGCACGCGCTCAATCCCAGGCCGGCGCCCTTGCCGACTGAGCGCGTCGTGTAGAACGGATCGAACACGCGTTCCGGCTCGCGCGCGCCGGGGCCGTTGTCCGAGAACTCCAGAATTACCCTCTCATCTTTTTGCCACGTCTTGACCGAGAAAATGCCTCCACCAACCTCTTCCAGGGCTTGCAAGGAATTGCTGGCGATATGCAAAAAGACCTGAAGCAACTGGTTGGGGTCACCCGAAATCTGCTTCAGCCCTTCTTCCAGTGTGACCTGCACATCGATACGCCGCGAACTGAACTGCGGCTGATAATGCTTGATGGCGGTTTGCACCACAGTATTGACATCAACCAGCACCTTTTCACCCGGCACCTGCCGGGCGAAATTCAACAGGCTGCCAATGAGCACGCGAGTACGACGGACTTGCTGCGCGATCTTCGAGGCCAAGGTGCGCTGCTCCTCGGTGAGGCCGGAATCGGCCAGCAATTCCGAGTAACCCAGCATCGCGGTCAGCGGGTTGTTCAATTCATGAGCCGCACCGCCCACGAGCTGTCCCAGGGACGCCAGTTTTTCCGACTGAATGAGCTGAGTCTGGAGGCGCTTCAGATCCTGGAACGAGTCTTCCGAGCTGCGCAGCAACCGGATTAATTCACGGTCAAGCAGGTGCTGTCTCAGAAACACTACGCCGCCCATGATCATCATCGTCAGAAGCGTCAACACCAAACGGAAGTTGCGCACACGAGCAGGAGCGCTCATGTCAAAGACGGACCACGCCGCCAGAATCGGCAAGGACAAGATCACGATCATGCCCAGCCGTGCCACCCAAACTCCGTGCCGGCCGCCGGCATGCGCCGCGTCCTGTTGCGGCCGTAAATCCTGGCCGATGACGCCGACCACGCTGATCCAGCCCATGGAGGCGGCCAGTGGCAAGTCGTAGAGGCTGCCCGTGTAATAAACATTCCGCAAGATGGCCCAGTTCGCCACGTAGGAACTGAGCGCGTAGACCAGGCTGGCTCCCAGCCAGTGCCCGTAAACCGTGCCCCATCCCTTACGGCTCCGCTTCCAGACAATCACCAGGCCGATCAGAAACACGAATTTCTCGGTCAGATACAAGGCATTGAGATTGCGTCCGTAGGCGAGCTCATCTCTCTGCGCATATTGCCAGGGGATTACCGCATAGAGATATAAGTAGACCCACCACGTCAACAGGAGCACGAAGTCGAGCCGCCCCAGTCTTGCTTCATGTTCGTTTTGCTGTGCTTGAGGCTGCAGCGCCAACGCAGCCATCATGGGAACGAAATGCAGGAAGATCACGATGTCGCCCACAAAAGGCTGCGGCACTTCCTGCCGGAGCACGATTTCGATGTAACTCCAGAGCAGTTGGTAGGCGAGCCAGAACACGATCCCGAGCGTCATCAGGCCCCAGAACACTCGAGTCCGGCCGTGATTCTTCGCGATGTTGGGGAGCAGCGCCGCAGTTCCCGACAGAAGCAGGATGCATTGCGTCACGTCACTGAAGACAGTGAGCGCGAAGCCAGGCGCAATCAGCAGCGAAGCGCAGCCCTGTGCAAACACAAGGCAGCCCGCGGCCAGAATCCAGAGTTTGGACCGTTCTGACAAGTGAACCTTCTCGGGCCCATTCTAGACGCCTCACAACTGTTTCGAAGGTTACTTCGGTAATGCACGAGGCCCGCAGCGTTGAGTTGCAACCAGCCCCAAAGTTCTTAACTTTAACTTGCTATCGCGCTATCGAATCAATAATATCCGTGTCATTCCACGAGACCCCTTGGGGAGTTGTGATCCGCTTACCGCCGCAAATCACCTCATATCGCTTCTTCGGGCGCCTGCGAGCCCCGATCATCCCAGGCGAAGTCCGTCGCATTGAGCGCTGGCTGGCTTCGGCACGCGTATTTCTGGCGATTTCCGCGTTGGTCGCTCTCTGGATGGACCCGTCGGAGCTGAGCGATTCGTACTGGACCTACTGGATTCTCGGTCTCTACATCGTGCATGGCGTCACGGTAATGTTGCTACTGCGCTTCCGCAAGGAATCGACAGCCTCATTCCGCTTGCTGGTGCACGCGGCAGATATTGTCTGGCCTGTCCTGGTGGTGCTATTTGCTACAGGCCAAGGCGCCCCGCTCCTGCTCTTTTTCGTATTCGTGCTGGCGGCTTCGGCCTACCGCTGGGGCCTGTGGGAGACGTTCGGAACGGCGGTGGCGACCGTTGCGCTGTTGTGGCTGGAGAGCCTTGCTCTTAGCCACGGGATAGTGGGGTGGCTCGACGGCGTGGTGACTCGCTACGGCTTACCCGCGCTGCGCGTGCGAAGCTCCCAGTTCGAGCCCAAACACCTCTTCATGCTGTCCGCGTATCTCCTGGTGATGGGTCTGCTGCTCGGATACCTCGCTGAACAGCAGAAGAGGTTGAGGGCGGAGCGCGCGATCATCACTCGCGTGCTGGGACGTGCCCGGGTGGAGGCCGGCCTGACGATCACTCTGCAGGAAATTCTGGCGGAGCTCCTCTCTATGTATGGCGCGCGGCGAGCGCTGATCGCGTCACAGGAAACGAACAAGTACCGCGTTTTTGTGGGAGACCTGCAGCCCGTCGACGCCAATCCAGTCCAGCTACGGTGGCTGGAGTCGCTCCCGACCGACCGTGAGATGTACTTGTACGAAACCGATGCGGACGTGTCGCTGGTTACACGCAAACAGGCTGGCACGCAGATCGTAGCGCTCGACCGCGAAGGAGCTCGGCTTCGAACCGCCACCACGGATCAGCTCTCTCAATTGATGCAGTACCACCCTTTCCAATCCATGATGGCGGTTTCGTTCTTGTTTGGACAGGAGTGGTGGGGACGAATTTTTCTGCTCGACCCGGTCGTGGGCGGTGATCGTGAAGAACAATTGCGATTTCTGCAGGAACTGGTGCGGCAAGTCGGACCTGCGGTGTACAACGTATACCTGCTGCGCCGTCTGCGGCAGAGAGCCGGGGCGGTGGAGCGTGCCCGCGTGGCGCGGGAACTGCACGATGGCGCAGTCCAGTCGTTGATCGCCATGGAAATGCAGGTTGACGTGGTGCGAAGGCAGGCAGCCGCGCAGTCCAGCCCGATCACCGCGGAGCTGGGTCGCATCCAGGGTCTCTTGCGCGAGGAAGTGCTGAAGCTGCGAGAGTTAATGCAGCAGATGAAGTCTCTGGAGGTAGATTCCACCAACCTCCTCCGGTTTCTGGTGGATACGGTGGAGCGCTTCCAGCGCGAGACCGGCATCGGCGCGCGCTTCGTTTCCGAGGTGGAAAGGGTTCATATGCCTCCCCGCGTGTGCCGTGAACTGGCTCGCATTGTGCAAGAAGGACTGGTTAATATTCGCAAGCACTCTGGAGCGAAGGAAGGTCTGGTGCGGCTCTCGGAGACGGAAGGGTTATGGATGGTCACGATCGAGGACAATGGACACGGATTTCCATTTTCGGGCAAGTGGTCATCGGCTGACCCACAAGGCCCCGGTAAGGGCCCGACGGTTATTCTCGAGCGCGTGCGTTTGATCGACGGGGAACTCACGATAGAATCAACTCCGGGCCGGGGGGCGCGGCTCGAGATCCGGGTGCACAGGAATCGAGAAGCGGAGTATGGACAATAGAAAATCTCAACCTATTCGCATCGTAATCGCGGATGATCACCCGATTTTCCGCGACGGTCTCCGGCGCCTGCTGGAGGCTGAGCCCGGCTTGAAAGTGATCGGAGAAGCTTCCGACGGAAATGACGCGGTAAAGCTGGCGCGCCAGCTGAAACCGGATGTCATGCTTCTCGATCTTGCCATGCCGCGGCAGCCCGGCCTGGAAGCCCTGCGCGAACTCAGTTCCGGGCCCGGGGCCAATGGCGTCAAAGTCATACTGTTGACCGCGGCGGCCGAAAAACACCAGATCGTCGAAGCCCTGCAACTGGGAGCACGAGGCGTCGTGCTAAAGGACTCTGCCACACAGTTGCTTCTGAAAAGCATCCACACCGTAATGGCGGGCGAGTACTGGGTGGGGCGGGAGGCAGTATCGAACCTGGTCCAGTATCTGCGCACCCAGATGCAGGCCTCGAACGAGGAGTCGCGCCAGAAAAAATTCGGCCTTACCCCCCGGGAACTGGAGATCGTTTCCGCGGTAGTCGCGGGGTACTCAAACAAAGAAATTGCGGAATACTTCAAGATCAGCGAAGATACGGTAAAGCATCACCTGAGTAATATTTTCGATAAGCTTGGGGTTTCCACGCGCCTGGAACTCGCGCTCTTTGCGGTCAATCAGGGGCTGCCGTTAAAGGGCATCCCTTAAAAAGGCTCGTAAGTCTAAGAAAGCGACGGACCGAATCCATATGGCACTTTCGTGCCATATCCAGCCACTTCGGTGCTATTGGCTGTGGTAGGCGCCAAAACTAGCATGGGGGGTAGGTACACCTAGGCAAAAGTTTGCGCTTATGGTCTGGAAGGTTGTGCGGTTGCTTTTTAAGGGAGGAGCCCGTGACTAAGTTCTTGCACCAGCTATGGTCGGAAGAGTCAGGTCAGGACATCGCCGAATACGCGGTGATGTTGGCCGTGATTCTTGTTATCGTCGTCGGAACGATCCGGTTGATTGGTTCCAACGCGAATACCGTATTCTCGCAAGTCGGCAGCGCGATTCAGTAGCGCGTCGGATTTTTGAGTTCGCCAGGTAAGGCCCCGCCTCGTTAGGTGCGCCCGCCCACGCTCCCATTCGGAGCGTGGAATCCCCGACAAATTGACTGTGCCCCGCAGCCAGCTATTTTGCTGGTGGCGCTGCCGTGGTGGAGGCAACCCTCTCCGCGCCTGACGTTGGAATTCTCATCAGGTACGGAAATACCGGTGTTACCTCAAAGGGCATTTTCTCGCGAGCGGAAAGCAAGGCAACCGGCTTGGTCTTTGCGAGGGTGGCCTGATTGCTCCAGGGATCGATCTTAATGCGTCCACCCAGCGGCAGTGCAGCAATCTGGTCTTTCTTGCGTTCATCCAACTGCGGCGCAGTACTGAGCAGCGCCGACATGCGCAGCGTCTTGCCGCTCACCAGGCCATCGCCAAGCCGCGCACGAATCAGATTCTTCAGATCCGGGGCACGATCCTGCAGCGCCCGCAAAAACAGGCCGGCGTTGCCCAGCTTGTCTTTGTAGGGTGAATTGGTGAGAAGCTCGAGGGCCTTCTTGTCGGCTTCCTCTTCGTCGGTGCGGTTCCTCTGGAAGCTCAGATTCGAGAACGTGTCTTCATCCGCGAAGAACATCCGATCGTTGAAAGCGAACTTGGTGTCCATCTGGTGGCCGAGCGCGATGTGGCTAAGTTCGCGCGCCAGGATCATGGCCAGAGAAGCCTCATCGGGGAGCACATCCAGCAGACCGCGGCTGACAACGATGGTATGTCCGATGGTGAAAGATTCCAGCGGCGCAGTCAGCAGCACACGCGCGCGGATCTCCGGCTGAATGTCGAGATTGTTCGTAACGATCAGATTATTGACGACCGTCGTCAGAACCTTGTCGACATCTCCGGTCGGGGCGAGCAAGCCGATTTTCTGCAAGCGCTCGATCGCGTTGTCTTCGGCCTGATGCTGCCACATGCGCTCGGCTTCCACCGGGGTGGCATCCTGACCTACTTCGCTCTGGTCCTTCACGGATTGGGGCGAGTCCACCTGGATCGACGTGAATTCATCCGTGCGACCCAGGTTCTTTATGTCATAGCCCCAGAGCCTGGTCTGCGCCTTGAAGTGCAGGTTCTGCGTCATTCGATACTTCAGGTCGGATTCCTCGCTGTACACATACGCGGGCAGCCACACGCCCGGGCGCATGTTCAGGCGCCAGCTATCGAAGTGCAGATAGAGCGATGTGCTCGCGTGCGGGGAATAGGTTCCGTTGAAGCGGACGATATTGAATTCCTGATCTTCGACCCAAATCCGTCCGAGGAAACGTCCCTTGCCGGCCGATTCTTTCGGCTGCACATCGATGACGAGGCAGCGCGTCTCGCCCAAAAATTCGCGGCGGACAAACGTGAGGGTGTAGTACTTCTTCTGGAAATCGTCGTCGAGGACCACCATTTGCGCAAAACCCAAGGGTAGGAAGTGCATCGAGTAGACGCTGGTGAGGCTATTCAGCATCCGGCGCCCAAATCCGGGACGTCCGATGAAGGACCGGTCTTCAGGACCGTTGCTCATGTCCAGCCGGCCCAGGAAATAGTGGTCAGCCACCGGGATCGCTCCCATTTCTTTGTCGCCGCGCATGTTCTGGATGTAGGTTTCGACCAGCGGATGCATGTGACGCATCTGCGCAATAAAGAAGTGCTCGCGTTCAACAATCCGGTCAATCACTTGATCGAAAGAGGATGGCGCTGCTGGGCTGGTGGCGGCGGGCAGTTGCGTGATCGTTGCCGGCGTCGGATTGTCCGGGTCCGATCCCTGCGCAGCCACTTCCTGAGCTGCGGCCCCGGAGATCAAACCGAACACCACCAAGAGAGGGAACCAGACCGCTTTAAGACTACGCATTCGACCCCTTCATGAGCGTCTAGCTTCAGGCCAACTGGAAAATAATATGTAACACAGCGGTGGAGTCCGAGGGTTGGCCATCCCGCAGCGCCGGTTTGAAATTGATCTGCTCGGCAGCGCGGACCGCGGACTCGTCCAGTCCGTGGCCCAGGCCACGGACGACTCGCAACACGCGAACTTTTCCCGAGGCTTCGAGCACAACCTCCAGGAGAACTTCGCCTTCCACCCGCATTTTGCGTGCCTCGTCAGTGTACGCCGGGGTGGGCTTGGAAAGAATTTCCGCGGGAACGATGCGCGGCGCAGCCTCCGCCGTTTTCGGCCGGACGGTTTGCACGGCAGCCACGTCAGCATCACCAAATCCCGCTTGCCGAACCACGCCGTTGCCGCGCGAAGTATTGATCCGGCCGCTGCCATCTCCGGTGGCAACCCCGTTTCCAAAGCCGGTGCTGGCGACAACTCCGCGTGCACCCTTCGCGCCGCCCGTCCCGTTCCCATATCCCGGACCCGCCGGCAGGTCAAAGGAACCCAATTGCGCGATATTGGCAGGCTTGCCGGTGCTGTTGGCTTGCGCGGGCACGCCATTGGGATCTCCAAATCCACCGGTCTGCACCTTCTGAGGCGCAGCCGCCATGGTTGGTGTCGCCGAACTGCCGGTGGAGAATACGTTGGTCTGCACAAGCCGCTTCGGAATCGCGGGAGCGGTGGTCGGAAGGTTCGGTTTGGCGGCGGCAATTTGAACGGTCGGCGCCTGAGTTTCCTCAACGTTGATTTTTGGTTTCGGAGTTGGGGAGGGTAAGCGCAGATTTTCCGGTATGGGTGTGTTGAGTTGCGCCACGGGCTCGGGGACTTTGAACTCACGAACCGGAGCCGGCTGGTGGTTTACCGGAGGCGGCGTCGTCACGAGTGCCATCTCGCGATAATCCCGCGGTGGCGGTTTGAGAATTTGTGCGCGCAGACTGAACATCCACAAAATCAAGACACAGGCTCCGCCCTGGGTCACCATGCTGAAGATGAATTCCCTCCAGGGTGGCCGTCGATCCGGAAGCAAAGCGAATGGAATCTTCAGAGGGTCGGAAGCCATAGGGTCTCAGATGTCCGGCAGCTGGGCAGAGCTGCCCTTTCGCTAAATTCTCCTGCTACTGGTGCCCGATCCGGCGGGGCGGTGAACCTGGAGACGGACCGGACCTGCTCAGTGTACAACTCCGGAGCTTCTTCGCTGCAACCAGAAGGCCACTTGTCGGGAAGGCCAAAGCCACTAACCACTTATCTCCTAGCCATTTACCTGCGGAGTGGCTTTCTGCCTTCCGATGCCATGCGGAAGGGGCAAAAATTTACAGCTTCTGGGAAGGATTTCTCGTCGCATGTGGCGGGTGGCCAAAATTCATACATTGGGGAGGGCTCTGCTTTAGCAGCGCACGATTTTCTCGCTGGCAATGCCCTTGGTTGCGTTGCGCGTGTCGACTACCAGTTTCGCATCCTCGACGATCTTGCCGTAGTCGTAGTCCGAGTGATCGGTGACGATCAGCACGCAGTCATATTGTCCGAGGTTATCCAGGGAGGAGCGCTTCATTTGCAGATCGTAGCGACGGCCCTTCCCGATCGCGGGGAAGTAGGGATCGTGATAGCTGACCTCGGCGCCTCCCTTCTGCAGCAGTTCGATGATGGTAAGAGAAGGCGATTCGCGAAGGTCATCGATATCGCGCTTGTACGCAACGCCCAGCACGAGAACACGCGAGCCGTTCAACGATTTCTTATGACGATTCAGTGCAGTCACGACGGATGCAATGACGTGATACGGCATTCCGGTGTTGATCTCGCCAGCGAGTTCGATGAAGCGCGTGCGAAAATCCCATTCTTTCGCTTTCCATGAAAGATAGAAGGGATCGACAGGAATGCAGTGTCCGCCTAGTCCTGGCCCAGGATAGAAAGCCTGAAAGCCGAAAGGCTTGGTGGAGGCCGCATCGATCACTTCCCAGATGTCGAGTCCCATGCGCAGGCTGAGAAGCTTGAGTTCGTTGACCAGCGCGATGTTCACGCAGCGATAAATGTTCTCCAGCAGCTTCGTCATCTCCGCGGCCGCTGGGGACGAAACGCGCACCACTCGCTTGAAAATTGTGCCGTAAAGCGCGGCCGCCAGTTCAGCGGCTTGCGGATCAAGCCCGCCCACGACTTTCGGGATGTCGCGTCGGGCCACAGTGGTGTTTCCGGGATCTTCCCGTTCCGGAGAAAAAGCTACATAGAAATCGCGATCCGAAGATTGATCGCGGCGGGCTGCCTTGAGTCCGGACTTGTTCTCGTTTTCGAGAATGGGCACCAGCACTTCTTCAGTTGTGCCCGGGTAGGTCGTGCTTTCGAGAATGACCAATTGCCCGGGGCGAATATGCGGTGCCATGGCATGCCCGGTATTGGTGATGTAGCTCAGGTCTGGCTCATGATACTCGTTCAGGGGAGTGGGAACGCAAATGATGATCGCGTCCATGTCGGTGAGCCGGGTGTAATCCGACGTGGCCGCGAGACCCCTGCTCCGGGCCGAACTGATCTCTGCGGGAGTGATGCGGAAGATATAGGAACCGCCTGCATTGAGCGTATCCACCTTGCGCTGGTCAATATCAAAGCCAGTGACCAGCAGCTTCTGTTCGGTGTAAAGCAGGGCCAGGGGCAACCCGACATAGCCGAGCCCGATGACTGCCACGCGTGCTTGATGGCTTTCGATCTTGCTCTTAAGTTCGGAGGAAAGAGTGGATACAGTGCGCGTCGTCATGATTTGGCGAGAGATTCCTTGAGAATTCTAGCATGCGGTATTGGTGGAACTCTGTGCGCTCGGGGGAGCCAAAAAGCTCCTGTGCTGCGAGGTCTGCGGTGATAGTGTCTTGTTCGTGGGGAGACGGATTCAGCACTTCATTGAACATTGAGGTATTTCCGGATTGAAACTTGCCCGCAGGTTGCGAGTAGTGGTCTTGCTGGTCCTCCTTCTCTGGTTAGGGGCGAACTCCGCCGCATTTCTGGTGGTCGACAAACCCGAAAAATCGGATGCGATTCTGGTGCTCGCCGGAGAAACGGAAGTCCGTCCGGCGCGCGCTCTCGCGCTGCTCGATCAGGGATACGCAACCCACGTGATTTTTGACGTGCCTGCCGACCCCAAGGTCTACGGATCAACCTACCTGCAGCTAGCTCAGGAATGGGCGGCGGCGCAACCGCAGTCGAAGCAGTTGACCGTGTGCCCGATTCACGGCCTCTCTACGAAGACTGAGAGCTGGGACGCGGCGGAGTGTTTGCGCACATTGGGCGTCCATTCCGTACTGCTGGTGACTTCGGAATTCCACACGCGGCGGGCGTTGAGCATCTTCCGCAAGGAACTTCCGGGATGGCAGTTCAGTGTTGCAGCTGCTTACGATCCCACGCAATTTGGGGAGCAGTGGTGGAAACAGCGGCAGTGGGCGAAGACCACTGTGGACGAGTGGCTGCGAATGGCCTGGTGGCATTGCGTCGATCGTTGGATCTAGTGGGATTTCACCCTTCAAGAGGATTGACTCTCAACGAGTTACGGGCTACCATAGCGCTCAAATTCCCGTATTGGCCGGTGGAGAAGCGATGCGAACCTTGACGTTTCGCGGGGTCCTGAGTTGGCTGCTGATTCTGTTGATGGCGTCGCCGGCGTGGGCTGCCGATTCGGCCGCAGCGATGCTCTATACCAACGGGACCGCGTGGATCAACGGTGGCTACATCCCGAAATCTTCCGCGGTTTTCAACGGGGACATGGTCCAGACGAAAGCCGATTCGGTCGCAAACATCAAGTCCACGGGAACCAGCGTACTCGTTCTTTCCGATTCACTCGTTCAATATCAGGACAGTGCCGTGAAGCTGGAACATGGCAGTCTGAACGTGGCCACTTCCAAGAACATGGCGGCGCAAGTTGGTGGACTGAAAGTAGTGCCTGCCGGATCCTCGTGGACGGAATTTGAAGTCCACGATACCGACGGCGCGGTGAGGATCATTGCGCGCAAAGGCGAAGTGAAGCTGATCGACGGGAGCGGAACCACCACGCTCGCGGAGGGTCAGGAAGCGAGTCGCGATGAGACTTCAGAAAAGGGCAAGAAGAAGAAGCGCGAAGGTGGTGCTATTCCGGCCGCGGGTGGAGGAGCCCTGAACTCTCCATGGGCAATTGGAATAGGTGTCGGCGTGGTAGGTGGAATTACCGCTTGGTCTCTCATCCACGATGACGATCCGGTCAGCCCGAAGAAACCCGGTCCATAACCTCCCGGATCTTTCCAGCCAGCGCTTCAGCCGAAAAGGGTTTATTCAGTACGATCGCGTCCTGCGCTATGGTTGCGCTCTCCAGCACGGCGGCCTCCGTGTAGCCAGACATGAAAATAACCTGGAAGTTTGGCCGCTTGCGGCGCAGTTTCTCAACCAGTTCGGGACCGCCCATGCGGGGCATCACGATATCGGTGATCACCACGGCGATCTCGCCTGCGTACTGATCAGCGGCAACCAGCGCCTCGAGTCCATTTCCCGCCGGCAGCACGTGATAGCCCAGTCTTTTCAAGGTTTCCGTTGCGAGCGCGCGGAGCGGAGCTTCGTCTTCCACCAGCAACAAAGTGCCTTGTCCGGCCGAGGGCGCATCTAGGGGAAGGCTCTCTAAAGCCAGCACAGGCTTGTCGACCGCCGGAAGGTAAATCTTGAAAGTAGTGCCCACGCCCACTTCGCTGTAGACCATGATGTGACCGCGACTTTGCTTCACGATGCCGTAGACCGTCGATAGCCCGAGACCAGTTCCTTTGCCGGGCTCCTTGGTCGTGAAGAACGGTTCAAAGATCTGCGACACCGTCTTGCTGTTCATGCCGCAACCGTTGTCCGATACCGCCAGCAGCACGTAGTGGCCGGGAGCCACTTCGCTGTGGGTAGCGGCGAAGGTCTCGTCCAGGTGGCAGGACTGAGTTTCGATGATCACCTTTCCATGGCCGGCAAGCGCGTCGCGCGCATTCACGGCCAGGTTCATGATGACCTGTTCCAGTTGACCCGGATCGGCTTTCACGCGTCCAATTTGTTCGGACAGGCTGGTCAACAGCTCGATGTCTTCCCCCAGGAGCAAACGAAGCATCTTCAGCATGCCGCGAACGGTGTGATTCAAGTCGAGCACCTGCGGCTCTAGCACCTGCTTGCGGCTGAAGGCCAGGAGTTGGCGCGTGAGACCGCTGGCGCGGTCGCCGGCGCGCTTGATTTCCTCGATATGCGGGCGCGTCTGTTCGTCTGCCGACTCGAGAACGAGATCGCTGTAGCCCTTGATGATCATGACCAGGTTGTTGAAGTCGTGCGCAATGCCTCCCGCCAACCGGCCCACCGCTTCGAGCCGGGCGGAACGCAACATGCCTTCCCGGGAGAGTCGGAGGCTCCTCCGCATCTGCGCAAAGGCGCGCGTCAGTTCCGCAACTTCGTCTTCGCCTTCCACGACGATGGGGAATTCGAAGTCTCCCTGCTCCATTTGACGGCTGGCCTGAACCAGGTCTTCCAGCGGACGTGTGATTTGCCGTGAGAGGGCAAACCCGAATAAAGATCCCGTAACGACCGCAATGGCGCCCATGATCAGCAGAATTCGATTCAACGCAACCAGAAACCCGGTCGCCTGATCGTAGGATTTCAGACAGTAGAGATGCACGGGATGATCACCGGACAATTCAATCGCGTTGCCCAGGTAACGTTCGCCACCTAGATCGATTTCGTGAATCGCGCGGTTGGCAACATGCGAACGCGCGAGCCATGTCTGGAAATCGTCCCAAAGCGAAGGATCCAGCGAACTGACTAATACGTGGCCATCGCGCTCAAATACGACCGGACCGCCCTGCAGGCCGTCCCCGGTAATACTTTGCGGCGTGACCTCGCGGCCCAAAGCAACGAGTCCGAGCGTATGCTTCTCCGAGCCGGAGCCGGAGGTGATCGGCACGAAGCTCAAATCGTAAAGGTGCCCATTCACGTACCACCAGTCGTTTTTCTGGGAAGAATGAAACAACAACATCCGCTCGCTGGACTTGGCGACTTTTTGGGATTTGGAATGGAGGGCCAGGGTATTGCCCGCGGGATCCTGAAGAACGAGGACATCGGCCCCACTGTTGTCCAGAATAAACGCGGAGCCGTCCTGAACCGTGCGCGCATCATGGGTGGACATCATGGCCTTGAGGCTGGGCAGGTTGGCGATGAGGGCAGCGCCTTGTTCGGTCTGTTGGCGAAGCATCCCCTGCACTTTGCCGTAGACGGAAGACTCGACGCGTAAATCGGAAGCCAAGTCCTCGGCAACGTGGGCCCGCATCTGGATCTGAACGAGGGTCAGCACCGAAGCCGTCAGCAGAAGCACTACGGCCAACATCGAAGCGAGCAGTTTTGTCCGCAGATGCTCGAAGCCTCGGGGAAACATGTAGAGAGAAGCTTAACGGTCCTTCTTTCAGAACCGTTAAGCACTTTAGTAACCTCGCTACACACGAGTAATAGTCGGCTGATTACTGCAGGGTGGGCTTAGAGCGCCGGAGTCCAAACCATCGATTCACGCGTGACATCGTAGTCCCAGCGCTGCTTAGCATCCGTGACGATAATCTTCGTGAAGCCCAACTGTTGGGCTTCGGCTGCAGGCCCAGAGCTCACAAACACAAAGATATCTTTGCGTTGCACGCCCGTCCAGTTCACCAACAGGACGTCGCGGCTGTCACCATCCAGTTCGACACGGGCGTCAGTACCGCGTTCGCGAAGATGATTTTCCACGCTGATCGCGAATGAGGAGCGTGTATCCATCGACGCCACCGCAGTTTTCGGTGGTTCTGGACGATTCCTGGATTGTGCAATGGGCGTGAACGACAGGCATGCCAAGGCCAGGCATCCCGCCAGTACGGTTTCGAAGTCGAATTTGGTCATCATGGTCGAATGTGGGAACTCGCCTACACTATCTTGACCTGCAGGGTGCGCCTAGATGACCCCAGTAACAATTGCCCTGATTTTACAAACGTTAAGGGTTCGTGGAAAAAGCAATCGAGGTGGAGTGAAGCGACCAGGCAAAAGGTAGCCTAGCGCTTTACATCTGTCAACGAGCCCCGAACGTCCCGGACGCGCTTGCCGGTGGTTGACCATTCGCGGCTCATTTATGATGGGACCTCCGAAAATGTGAGGCAGCTGGCAACCCATTCCTACCAAGAGGTTTCTTTCCCGTTGATCACCGTAGTGTCGGGCTTACCGCGATCAGGCACGTCCTTAATGATGCAGATGGTTGTCGCTGGAGGCATTCCGGCTCTGACGGATGGCCTGCGATCGGCCGATGACAACAATCCCAAAGGTTACTTTGAGTGGGAGCCCGCGAAATCGCTCAAGCAGATCCCAGAAGCGATCGCCGCGGGCGAAGGCAAGGCCGTCAAGATCATTAGCGCACTGCTGGCACACCTTCCAGCGACCTTCGAATATCGAGTGCTTTTTATGGTGCGGCCGCTGGAAGAAGTTGTGTCGTCGCAAAATCGAATGTTGGAGAGGCTGGGTAAGGAGGTGCCCATGATTCCAATGGCCAGTGTCGTCGCCGCCTTCCAGAAGCATCTCCGGGAAGTGGACGGCTGGCTTCGTGGCAAACCGCACCTTGCCGTCTTGCGGGTGGAACATTCCGCGGTGTTGGCACGGCCTCGACAAGAGTCCGAACGCATTGCAAGCTTTCTCGGACGCCCGATGGATGTCGACGCGATGGCTCAACAGGTAGAACACTCGTTATATCGCGAGCGAAGCGGTGCGCCGTCTTCCGTTCGGCAGTGACGTCTCAAGCACCCATCAGGTGAACTGGGTGGACCCGTGCTCTGCGGTTTCTGGCGGAGAGGGTTCGCTGTGCTCGTCGCGTGCGGGTTGCGAACGAGTGCGCCGAATGCGTTGGCGCGACTCAAGACGATAGGGTGATGCGGCCACCGCGCATAGGACATAGAACCACGCCGCGTTCGCCGGAATCTGGAGGTTGAAATCGACAAAGCTGTGGATCACGATTCCGGTGACGCCGAGCAGACAAGCCAGGCTCACGGCTCCGTTGATGTCGTCGGGCCAGTCCGCCAGTTTTCTGAAAGCCTGCCGGTATACCAATACCAGAAACCAGAGCGCGGCCGCGAATCCTGCGGCGCCGGTCTCGACCAGCACCTGCAGGTAATCATTGTGCGCATCGTTGATGAAGAAGGTCGTGTAGAAACTGCGGAACGCTGGATAAGCCGTCGGGAAGGTTCCCAACCCCCAACCCAGCAGGGGCTTGTGCGCGAACATCCGAATGCCATCTTTATCAATCGTCCAGCGCAGTCCTCCTGAGAGTTCCTGCTTGGTTTCGGTCCCTATAGTAGCCACGCGCCTGGTCAGTTCGACTCCCCCAATCCACATAAGCAAGGCGAGGGTGACCAGCGCGAAAATTCCGGCGCCCGTGGCCAGCTTGCCGCCCTTTTGGATTTTCAGGAGCGCGACGAACAGAATCATCTCGGCAACGAAAGCAATCATGCCGCCGCGAGAGCCTGAAAAGAAAATTGTGCCCGCCATCAGCGCAGCGCCGACAGCGATCACGATGCGCAACTGTCCGACCGCGAAGCGAGTAAGGCAGAAAACCAATGGGATGGGCACCAGCATTTCCATCAAGCCGGCGTAGTTGTTGTGGCTGACGTAGGGTCCGTAGATCCATCCGTGGGAAGCACGAATCCAGTACAGTTTTCCGTTTGGCGAAAGCCCTTGGAGCAGGGAAAAACTTGCCACCGCGACCCCATAAACGCTGATTGCAATGGCCAGAGCTTTTGCCTGCGAGCTTCTCCGCAACGTTTGTACGACCAGGAATACCAGCAGACCGTAGGAGAGATATAGCGTGGCCTGGAAGAATGTGTCGTGGCGGTAAGCTGTCCAACCAAAAATGATTTGGATCGCTACGACCGCCCCGAAGAGCGCCATCGGGTTGAACAGTGGATGGGTTCGCACTTGCCATTCGTCCGATTTTGGCCGACTCCACACCCAGAAGGCGAAGAGCAGGATGGTGACCGCCTCCATCACACCGATAGCCCAATTCTCGGTTGCCCCGAACGCCAGGGGCCCAAAGAACAACAAACCGAAAATCCCCGCGAGCAGCCAGGAATCCGTTTTAGATTTAGAGGAGGCCTGGGCGGATGCGATTGTGGGTGCGGACGGGGCTAGAGTGGAGGACATCAGGAGTGGCCCTCCAGTGCAGTTTTCTCGACCAGGCGGAAATCGTCGATCCAAAGCTTGCCCCGAATCGCGCTGCCGGCTGGCACGCGGGTGACCCGCAGCACGATTATTTTGGTGTCGCCCTCGGTGGTCACATCGCCTGAGACTTGGCGCCATGAAGAGCCGAACTTCAGATCGTCACTCTCGAAATAGATTTTGCCGGTATACAGATCCTGTAAGACAAAGTGGGGAGCGCCGGCCCCTTCGATCTCGCCATTCTTGTAGTAGCCCGTGAATTCATAGGTGGTATTGGGGTCGACGGAAATTAACTGATAAATGCCAGCTTCATCCACCCCCGCCCCCTCGAACACGATGGCCAGCGAGCGATGACCCGCATGGACTTCGCTGGTGTCGAGTGTGAGGGAAACGTTCGGCTGTTTGCGATACTGCCAATCGAATCCCCCATTGAGGACGTCAAGGTGGAAGTCTCCGTTCACAATGAGGTTATTCGACGAAGGCAGGTAGGCATTCAGGCCAAGGACTGACGTCGCCTGGCGCCACACGACACTGGCTTCGCCCGGCTCTTTTTGGAGCAATAGGTAACGAATGTATTCGAACACTGATTGGGTTGGGATCGGCTGCCCCAGATGAACGAGCGCATTCCAGACTCTTGAGGCGGCGTCAGTTTCCTTCTTGCTGGTGAGTAATTGAAGGAAAGACAAATAGGCGTCGGGGGTAGCAGGAATGACGTTGTTGAGAAGGGCATCGGCATCGGGCCTGACTCGCCAGCAATACTGCAACACCAGTCCACCCATGGTCGGAGCCCCTTCCATGACGATGTGAAATTCTTTTAGCGCGTCGTCAATCCGCCCCTGCACCAGATAGAGGTTGGCCGCTTGCCAGGCAACGTCGGGCCCGGTTGGCTCCGCCTGGATCGCCCGCCCGATCGCGCGGGTTTGGCCGTCCGTGTCTTCGGTCATCTGATACGCATCCGCGAGCCTCAGCCAGTACTTGGCGTAATGAGGATTGAGGCGCACGGCCGCCTGGTACTCAGCGATCGACGAGTTGTAGTCGCGGGCCAGGTCGTAGTAGAGGCCGAGTTGGTTGTGGTAATCGGCGTCGCCGGGATCGAGCCATATTGCGGTTCGCAGGCTTCGGAGATTCGCGTGCGAACCGAGCCAATTGCCTGCAAATTGCACGCTGATGATCACCAGGTAAAACGCCGAGAAAACGAGCAGTCCCCAGCGCAGCGCGCGTCTTTTCGCAGGTGAATCCAAAGCAATCCGCATGAACGTACTGTAGGGAGCGACTAGTCTAACTGACCGACGTGCGTTTCGTCAGGTGAAGATGGCGTTAGTCGCCAGCCGAGCGCGTCTCAGTGTTCGCTTCTGCCGGATCGGCGTCTTCGCGATAGTAGCTGTCGTGATATTTCCCCTGGTACTCGTAATAGTAGTAGTAATCGGGGGAGGACAAATCGACTGCGTTCAGGAGCACGCCCGTAATGCGTGCGTTGACCTGCATCAGGATGTCCCGCGACCGCCGCAACGCCTGCTTGGTTGTCTTGCTGGAACGAATCACCAGGATGATGGCGTCAACGCGCTGGGAAAGTACTACAGCGTCCGTGACCGACAGGGTGGGCGGTGTGTCGATGACGATGTGGTCGTAGTGCTCGCGCAGGTCGGCCAGCATATCGCGCATGTTCGAGGAGGCCAGCAATTCGGCCGGATTGGGCGGGGGCGTTCCTGCCGGAAGCACGAAAAGGTTGGAGAGAATCGGAGAGCGCGTGATCGCATTCTCCAGGGTGATGCTGCCCGTGAGGACATTGCTCAGCCCGCTGCGTGGTCCCATCCCGAGCGTCTTGTGGACGCTGGGCCTGCGCAGATCGGCATCGACAAGCAAAACCCGCACGCCTTTTTGAGCCAGCACGATCGCAGTATTGATGCTGGTGGTGGTCTTGCCCTCCTGCGGCCGCGCACTGGTGATCATGATGATTTTGGGCGGCGTTCCGAGGTTGGACAACAACAACGAGGTTCTCAAGGCGCGGTAGGATTCGGCCATTTGCGACTGAGGACGGGCCTGCGTGACCAGTTCCACGGCTTCTCGCGACGAAGCCAAAGTCAGGAGCTTCTTGCCGGCGGAATCGATACCGTTCTTGGAGCCCATGGGAATCATTCCCAAGGCTGGCAAGCCCGAAATGACCTGAGCCTGCTCGGTGGTGCGCACCGTATTGTCCATGTTCTCAAGCAGGAAGGCGAGGCCGATGCCCGAGGTGAGACCGAGTACGAATGCGAACGCAAGATTGCGAGGAATATTCGGCTCTGTGGGATAAGTCGGCGTTCGCGCCACATCAACGACCCGAATATTGTTGGACTTCAAACCAGCCGTGACCCCGGCTTCTTTCAACTTCTCGAGCAGCCCCTCGTACAGTTGGCGGTTGACGTCGACATCGCGCTTCAGCAGCGTGTACTCGATGGCGCTCTCGTTCAGCTTGTTGGCTTCCTGCTTCTGCTTGTCAAATTCCTCGCGCAGCATGGTTTCCTGCTGCTGGGCCGCCAGGAACTGGCCGCGTACTCGATCGGAGACCTTCTTAAGTTCCAGCTGGATCTGGGCATCCACTTCTTTCAATTGGCTATTCAGCTGGGCGACCTTCGGGTACGACGGTCCGAATTGCGTGCTCAATTCCGCGACTTGAATTCTGGTATCGGCTTCCTTGGCACGGAGGCTTGAGATCAGGGGAGCGAGCCCGCCGGATCCGCCCGCACCGGCCGTCTCGAGAGCCCCGGCGGTGGAGGCGACAATGTCCGGATCGCCAGACTGTACCAGGCGATACAGGGACTCTTTTTCCATGCGGACGGCTTCTGCCCCCGTCAGCTCTTTGTTCAGCTCAGCCAGCTTTTCGGTGATGATGTTCTGCTTTTCATCCGCCCCGAGAATTTCGTGTTCCTTCTGGAACCGGACCAGCTTTTCCTGCGAGGTTTCCACCTTCATCTGCAGATCGACGAGCTGTTTCGACAGCCAGTCCGACGCTTGCATCGTGGACTCGAACTTGGTCTTGAAATTTTGTTCAGTGTAAGTCTCCGCCAGCTTGTTGACGATGGCCGCCGCGAGTTGCGGGTTGGTGCTCACGTACCGGAGCTCAACGATGCGCGTGTTGGGTTTGAGCGCAACGCGCAGCCCGCCCTTGAATCCCCCGAGCAGCGCCGAAGTCCGAGCGGAATCGGCTAGCAACGGATCTGGCGCGAGGGCGTCGGTAGGGCCGCTCGCGGGTTTTCCGCCATATTCCGGAAGCTTATCCAGGTTCAGTGCCTTGATCACCTGCAGCGCCAGCAGGTCGCTTTGCAGGATCGTGACCTCGGTGTCCATGTCGGTCGGGTCGGAGTAGTCCCCGCCGCCATTGTTGGAGTCCTTGAAGTTCACCAGGTTCGAGTCCGGCTTGTTGATGGCAATGCGTCCGACCGCTTCGTAGATCGGCGTCATCTTGAAGCTGGCGATCGCCACCAGGCCAAAGATCGTGACCAGGCAACCGATGACCGTCCACTTGCGCTTGATCAGGACACGAAAATACTCGCGCAACGCCGACTCTTGCGAGGGAAGAAAAGGCTGGAAAGCGGGGCCAGCGGGACCGAACTCAAAGGAACTGGTGGGCGGAACTTCCCGTATCGTTGAGGTCGTCCCCCTCACCAAGTGACCTGAATCCATCAAAACTCCTAAATGAAGAATCGCGTGGGATGTGCCGAACAGGTGAGGTCATCTGGGAGAAATAACGTTCCAGTCAAGAAGAGCAACGAACGCAACGAGCGTCTCCCCAGAGCCACGCTGTCCTGTAGCGATTTGCGCCATTCTAGCATTGCTTTGCGATGGAAATGCCTTCTATTTTCGCCGCTTTCATGGCGAGTCGTGCAACCGCGGAAGAGTGCACGCATGAGAAATCCAGCGCGGCAGGGCAGGGAAAACTGACTACTACACCCAAACGGAGGGGCCTAGACACACGAACTTCCTCAAGCGGATCGCGTGGGACCACGGGTGAATCTCACGTGCCGATCTTCTTACGGTGCGGTGTTGTTCAGGCCCTGGTAAATGAACATTCCCGCCAGCACAAGGAACATCAGCCCGGAGGCCGCGCCAAGGACTTTCACGAAGGGGTTGAGTTGATTCACCTTCTTCATGAGCTCTTGTTGTTCCTGTTCCATGGCGGACTTGGTGTCGTCCAGGAACAGCTGATCGTCCTCTTGCATGGTTAGAGTGCTGCGATAGATCAGCAGGATTACCAGAACACCGGTGAGAACACCCCACACAGTGGCCATCCAGCCCAAAGGAGACATGTGCCACCTCGGTACGGATCTCGAGCCAGCCCCTCCTGTCCCGCTTCGGGCGAGAGTATAGGTTCCTCGCAGCCAGCATCCGGGAAGGGCCTATGCAGCGGCATTATAGCGCTGAATTTCGCGCGTGTAGACCAGCTTTTTTGAGGGCGTCCGGCTTGCGTCGTTTGGGACCGTGGAGCATCTAAGTGATTGACAGGATTGCCGGGCGGGGCACGTCCGTCGATAGATTTGGGCGTTTTTCAGGATTTGCTCTGTTATAATCGGTAAAATCGCCCCAAGGAGAATTGAATGGCAACGACCACAACGCCAACGACTGGAACTGAAACTCCCGAGGTAAAAAAGGCGCCAATTACGCTGACTCCCAACGCGACCGCGAAGGTAAAGGAAATCATGGCGCAACAGAATCCGGCTCCGGCTGGGCTGCGCGTGGGTGTAGTTGGAGGGGGTTGCTCCGGATTCTCCTACTCCATGCAGTTTGAAAACAGTGCCGGCATGATGGACAAGGTATTCACTTTCGACGGACTGAAAGTGTTTGTCGATGCCACGTCGGTGATGTACCTCAACGGATGTATCGTCGACTACGTCGAGACCCTTGAGGGCGCTGGATTCAAGTTTGAGAATCCCAACGTAAAGAGCACCTGTGGGTGCGGTTCCTCTTTCAGTGTCTAATAAGTTTTAAAGAAATCACAACAGGCCTCATTTTCAAGATGAGGCCTTTTTGTTTTGGAGATCTGTCGAAAGAGATTCTCTGTCACCGACGCCCCGGGACACCCATGCCCTGTCCCATGTTATTACCTTGCCCGAATCCCGTGCCGTTCTGTCCGAAGGGTGGGTTCGTTCCATTCGCACCGTTCAAGCCGTTCTGCAAATTTTGCAGACCCTGTGCGTTAAGCGCTCCGTTCATCAGAGCCTGAGCAGGATCATACGGTCCCTTAGGGAGTCCGCCCCGGTCCCCGGCCGGATTGTAGGCAAAGAGCCAATCGTTGTAGTGGTCCTTCTTGTTGTAGACGCGGATGCTCTCGTCGGTACTGATGCTGGCCACCCCCGCGATGCCACCACCTCCCATGGTCTGGCTCCCCACAGGCTGTCCGGAAATGGTGGTGAAGGGCATGGTAGTGCCCGAGTTCTGATTAGAACTGGTTTGTGCTTGCGACGGATCGGTAGGTGTCGCACCGGTTCCGTTCGCGTTCGGATCCGGTGCTGGAGCGGGAGTGGGAGTGTTGAGGTTTCCGACCGGTTGGCCCAAAGTCTGGGCGCCCGCGATGCCTCCTCCCCCAATGCCGTTCCCGAACGCCATCATGACGTCCATCTGGTGAAGAATCTTGAAGTCCTTGCCGGTGATGGGATCCTTGTAGCGCTTGCGCAAGAAACGCATGTGGTTTGAATCTTCCAGCATTTCGATGGTAGCCGGGTAGCTGCCGAACTTTCTGTAGTACTTGCGGATCGCGCGCTCGTACTCGACGCCACGATGCACCAGTTCTTCTTCGCGGTCCCTCTTCATCTGCTGATGGTAATAAGTGAGCATCGTGAGCGAGGTGGCCGCGGTGATCGAAAGGATGGAAACCCAAAGCAAAATAGTAAGGAGAATGTAACCTTGCTCTTCGGATTGTCGGCGCGGGATGTTGATGCGAGTCATGCAGAGCTATCCAGGGGAATTCTGGGTCAGAGGAATATTCTGACGGTTGTTATAGAGAACGTCCTCGACTTCAATGGATGCCGGTCCGATGTGGACGATCTTGTAGCGGCGGTCCACAATGTCGCCTTCCACGGCGATGAAGACGTCGTCTCCCTGCGAGAGGAAAACTTTTTTCGGCTCACCAGGCTTGTTGGCGAAGCCGAAAAACTTCAGATTGATGGGTGGCGGCGGCGGTGGCGGTGGGGGTGCGGGCGGCCCAATCGGACCGGTGCTTTCGATCACTGCCGGCGCGACCGGCGCCGGGATATCAACCTGCGCGACGAAAATGTTGCGGCCACTGCCGGTGTACTTGGTCTGCTCGGTCTGCGCCAGCAGCCGAAGGTCGAGAGTCGGATCCAGACGCTCCGGCTTTGGTGCGCGCTCCTTGCCGTTGCGGCTGACATTCTTGCGGGCTTTGCCTGCCGTGGTCGTCGTGGGCTGCGCGGCCGTAACCGGAGCGGACGGAGAACTGAACATCTGATAGGCGATCGTCAGCAGGGCGACAGCCCCGAGGGCACTCGCCCAGATCACCTTCTGCTTGTTCTCTGCCCCGATTTGCACCTTAGCTTCCCACCTTCTGGTAGGTTTCCAGCTTCATTTGCAGTTGAATCGGACCGTTCTGCTGCTGCTGCGCCAATGCAATGCTATTGATGATGAAGAAAACCTTGGATCGCTCTAGACCATTCAGGAACTTCGCCAGCGGCTGATAGTCGCCTTGGATGGAAGTTTCAATTTCCACGCTCCGCAGGCCGACCGGTTCTGGATCGCCCGATTTGTACTTTGCGGTCTGAATCTTGACTCCAGTTTCCTTGGCCAGACTACCTAGTGCTTCGGCCACGTCGGAATCGTGGGCCGCGAAGCGCTCCTTGTAGAACTGGTCGATCTGCTGGGTGGCCAGCGGAATTTTCTTGTCGAGCCCGCGCAACGGTTCCACCTCGCGGTTCTTGGTGGTCAGCTGCGCCCGCAGCTGGTTCAGTTCCTGCTGCCGGGCCGCCGCGGAGCCAATCAGGGGCGAAATCAGCAAGCCCGCCGAAACGGCACTCGCTCCCGCCAGCACTCCGATCGTAATCTTCAGCTTGCGCCGCGTATCTCTGAAATCGGGCATTACCGCGACTTCTCCTCATCAAAGGTCGGTATGTAGAGGGCCAGGATGCTGACTTGGACGCCTTCCGATCCGGTTTGGACCATATTCGTTTGCGAGTCAATGCGTGTTTCCCGGAAGTGCTTCGAGCCTTCCATTCTTCGCACCAGTTCAAACGCCCGTTCCGCAGAATCTCCCGCCACCACCATCTTGATGGCCAGCTGATTGTCCTCGTTCAATTCAGGAGCGATGGAAACAAGGTGGATCTTCGGAGGCATAAGCCGTTCCAGGGTTTCAATCGCTTGTGTCCAGGAAAATGCCTTGCGCACGATGAGGTCATTCAAGTATTGCGACTTCTCGCGCATGGCGCGGTTCTCGGGACGGTTCAGCATCGCTTGTGCAGTAGATTGTTCCTGCTCACGCTCGGAGATCTGTGTGCGGAGATCATTGATCTTTTTGCGATCCACGCGCGCGTTGTACCAGCCGGTAATCACGGCGATCAACAGCCCCAGTGTCACAACCCCGAGGATCGCAACCCCAGTTCCCCAACGCAGCCAGAACTGCCGCGAGTCTTCGTAAGCGTGGGTCGCGAGATTAATATCAAGGCGCATAAATCAGGAAATCAGAGCCCCCACCACTCCCGCCATTCTCCAGCGTGGAATCGAGGCTCCCCCATTCGAGCCGAGCTGTGAATTTGCCACCAGTTCGCGTACCTCGGCTCCGGTCTGTGCACGCAGCGCGGGAGCTGCGCCACCGGATTCCGGCAGGCCCGCAACGTAAATGCGTTCAATGTTGGTATGGTACGTATCCTGAAAGAAAACCACCGAGGGATAAACTTCCTCGGCCAGTTGCTCGCCCGTGATCGTCACGCCGCGAGTATTTTCCAAGGTGCGGAAAAGGAGAAGCTGCTGTTTATCGAGGATGGCAAGGCTGGTGGTGCGCGCATCGACCTTCAGGACCAACGTCGGCGAATCCGCTTCTGCCGCGCCCAAGGCTGCCAGCATTGAGGGTAGGATCACCCCCGCGGTGTATCCGGCGTCCCGGAAGGCCGATTCGTAGTCCTCAACGACGCTCGAGAGCGCAACCGCCGCAACCAGCCGCAAACCGCCCAGTGAAGTCTGCACGTGGTAAGAGACCTTCGCCTTTTCCACGTCGAAGGGAAGGGACTTCTTCAAGCGGAAGCGGACCACGCCTTCCGCTTCGACCGGATTGGTCGGCAGGGTATCGAAATCCAGCAGCACAACACGCACGGCCGCGTCGGGCAACACGCCGATCACGTCCCGCAAACGTCCGGCCACGCTGCCGACAGCGTCGTTGATGGCCTTGCGCACAACCTCAGGCTGCAAAATGTTGACTTCCGTAAGATCAGGAACGACGCTGCCCGGGGGAAGTTCACGGACCGCGCACCCGTCGATGACACCGCCCGTGTCGGCGAGTTTTGCCGCCAGAACACGGTCAGCCGAAATCTCGCAGGCAATTCTTGGCCGGGCGCCTGATTTTGACTTTGCACTCATGGTCTAGTTACACGCAGGGCTCAAGCGACGTACGCCGCCCGCCCTTTTCCACATTATAGGAGATCGATCGCCTACCGCATCGCCTCGATGAAGGTGACTTTGTTGATCTCCTTCAGGGTCGTCAATCCAAGCCGGATCTTGTCGAGCGCCGACTCGCGCAGGAAGCGCATGCCTTCCTCGCGGGCCGCCCGCCGGATCTCGGATGTCGGTTTCTTGGCGAGAATCATTTCTCGAATGCGGTCGCTCAAATCGAGCAATTCGTGAATCGCAGTTCGTCCGCGGAACCCCGTACCCGAGCACTCGATGCAGCCCTGGCCTTCGTACAGCGCGACCTGCGACCACTGCTGCGGGTCAAGACCGCTCGCCTCGAGCACCTCTGGCGGATAATGCACCACCGTGCGGCAGGATTCGCAGATCAGTCGCACCAGGCGCTGGGCCAAAATGCAGTTCAATGCGGACACAAAGTTGTAAGGCTCGACGCCCATGTTCAGGAATCGGCCAATGACGTCGACCACGTTGTTGGCGTGGACGGTCGTGAACACCAGGTGGCCGGTGAGGGCGGAGTTGATGGCGATCTGCGCGGTTTCCATGTCGCGGATTTCGCCGACCATGATCTTGTCGGGATCGTGACGCAGAATGGAACGCAATCCGCGGGCAAACGTCAGCCCCTTCTTCTCGTTGACCGGAATCTGCGTGATGCCGCGCAACTGGTATTCGACCGGGTCTTCAATGGTAATGATCTTGTCTTCGTCGGTCTTAATCTCGTTGACCGCGGCGTACAGCGTGGTGGTTTTGCCGCTGCCCGTCGGCCCAGTGACCAGCACCATGCCGTACGGTTCCTTGATGTAGCGCCGGAATTTGCGCAGGTCTTCGGGATCGAAGCCGACCACGTCCAGCGTGAGCGTGCGGAACTTCTCGCTCATCGACTCTTTATCGAGCACGCGGAGCACCGCATCTTCGCCGTGGATCGAAGGCATGATCGAGACGCGGAAATCGATGGCGCGGCCGTTGAAGCGCACGCGGAACCGGCCGTCCTGCGGCACGCGGCGCTCGGAAATATCGAGCTCGCTCATGACCTTGATTCGCGAAATGATGGTCGAGTGATGCTCTTTGCCGATAGGCGGCATGGCCTGCGACAGCACGCCGTCAATACGGAACTTGATGGCCACGGAGTCGTCACGGGTCTCGATGTGAATATCGCTGGCGCGCCGTTGCAGGGCGGTGAAGATCGTGGTATCGACCAGGCGGATGATCGGGCTGTGGTCGCCGCTTTGCGTCAGCTTGTCGATCGATATGGTTTCTTCGCCGGTCTGCTCGTCCTCGCGGATCACATCGAGCGCGAAGCCTTCACTGGCTTCTTCCAGCACACGCTGGGACTGCTCGGTCTTCTTGAGAATATCGCTGATCTGCTTGAGGGTCGCAACCTTGGTCACGATGCGCTTGCCTAGCAGCAAGCTGATCTCATCGATCATCATCAACTGGCTGGGATTGGCGATTGCGATCGCCAGCTTTCCGTCACGGGTCTCTTCCAGGGGGATGAAGTTGTACCGGAACATCAGGTCGACCGGTACCTTCTTGAAGAGCTCGTGCTGGAGCTGAAAATCATTAAGGTCCACGAATTCGCAGCGGTACCGGCGCGCGGTGTCCTGCGCGCGCTCAGCTTCCGTGAGTGGCTTTTCCGGGACCACGCTGGCTGCCTTACCCCCGGTTCCGCCGTTGATGAATGGTTTCTTTTCCGCCATTGCCAAATTGCCCATCTACCTTCTGGCGCCTGCCGGTTCCCCCCGCACAGCCGCCTGCCAGTTCCGCTCTACTGCACTCCTGCTCCCAGCGTGAAGATCGGGAGGTAGAGCGAGATCAGTACTCCCCCCACGAACACCGCCATGAAAATCAACAGGATCGGTTCAATCAATGCCATGGTCGCGCCCAGCGCGGTTTGCACGTCTTCTTCGTAAAATTCCGCCACCGAATTCAACATCGCCGGCAAGGCCCCTGTCGACTCGCCGACTTCCATCATCTCCACCGCAAGGTCGGGGAAGATGCGCTGCTCCTCCAGACTCTTGGCCAGGCTTTGGCCCTCGCGAACGCGTCCGGCGGCCGCCGCTACTCCGTTCAAAACCTTGCGGCTGGTCATTGACGCTCCGGCAGTTTCCATCGCCGGCACCAGTGGGATACCGCCTTGCAGCAGAGTCGACAGCATGCGCGACAGGCTCGCCACCTGGTACTTCAAACGGATATCGCCCAGCAAGGGCACCGCCATTAACGCGCTGTCAATGATCTCGGAGCCGCGATCGGTATTCTTCCAGCGCCACAGCAAAAAGACTGTCAAGGCGAGACCGGCCGCGAAAAACACCACGTATTTCTGGGCGGCCGTGCCGATCGACAGCATGATCAAAGTGATGGTGGGCAACTTGGCTCCCAGGTTCTCGAACAGCTTCGCAAACTCGGGTACGACGTAGGTCACCAGAAACACCATCATGATGAGCACGACGGTGATCAGCAGCGTCGGGTAAACCAGCGACACCAGCAACTTTTTCTTGAAGGTCATGGCAACGCGCTGGAAGGCGATGTACCGCCCCAACACTTCTTCCATATTGCCGCTCTTTTCACCCGCCATCAGCGTGGTCGTGTAAATCTTGGGAAACATGTTCTGCGCGGCAAAAGCATCGGAGAGCAATTCTCCGCCTTTGACCCGGTCGCGCACGTTTTCGAGAACCGCCTTCAGGCTTTGGTCTTTCTGGCGCTTAATCAACAACTCGAGACCGGTCAGGATCGGCAGACCGGCACGGATCAGTGTAAGGAATTGCTGATTGAAAACCAGGAAGGAGCTTTGTGCGACACGGCCTCGTCCCAGGGAACGGCCCGGGCTGAACATGCCCCTTGGCTTCACGGAATAAACGAGATAGCCCTGTTGAGCGACGCGCTCGCGTACCTCGGACTCTGAGTAGCCGTGCTCCAGCTGCTCACTCACGTGGCCACGTTCGTCCGCCAGTTTTACGAGGAATTCTGCCATTCGGTAACCGTTACTGGACCCCGCCCCTGCCCAAGTCTAACACTCGTACTCTACCCCTGAGTCGGTATGGAATACTCCAAAGTCTTGAGGGAGGATGCTCGAAAGTACCCGAGATTTCAGCTACTTTTGGCCACTTTAGGAGTTCTAAATGCCTTCCCACATAAGTGCCGAAACCTGCCCTACCGTTTCAATCCAGCCTGCCTTACGGTGCGACGTCTGCCTCAATCGTTTCCACACCCGGAGGCGGCGCGAACTGAAACACGGTGTCGGCAATGGCCACGCCCTCTTTCGGTTGTCGGAACTGATACTCGGTCGTCGATCCGTCGACATCGTCAATTTGAACCCGACGGATTCGATTTTCCGGCGTAACTTCAAGTAAAACCTGGGTTATCCGATCACCCAGGCGGCGCGGGACCCCCCGCAAGACCACATTTCCCGGGTCCAGTGGCGCGATATCCGGGGCGAACCCTAATCCCTGCAATTCTTTCTCCAAGTGTGTTTTCCCCAGCAGAAACCCCAACGGGGACCGTAAGTCGTCCAATTTCCGCATCGGGGTCTTTCGGGCCTGCTTGTCACTGGGCACGTAAAACCAGGCATCTTTCCCATCGCTGAGAAAAAGCTTGTCCCTAGGGGAACGATATTCCCACCGCATCTTGCCCGGTTTTTTTAACCAAAGAGTGCCGGATTCCGTACGATCCATGCCCGCCCCACGATAGGTCTCCGTAAACTCCACCTGCAGGGTCCGGAGGTGGTCGTAGTGCCGGTCGACCGCCTGTGCCACGCCGTGCAGGTCGACCCCGGCCGCCCTGGCCTGTGCCAGACAAAGCCCAACCACGATGAGTTGCGATAAGCGCTTCGCGTTCACTGAATGAATTTGATGCGAGGTTACGCTCCGGCGAAACTGCAGCGGGCGGGGAACTGTCTCCCCGGGCTCTGACGGCCTGCTGCGGAAAGACCATTGTACGCGATCACGCGATTGCGAAGAAACTCCGATGCAAGGAAGGAAATTGTTAGAGATTTTCGTAGATCGAGTACTGGTGCGTTCCCCCGGATCGGGTGAAACGGCCGCTCGCCGAGAGGACCTCGTCGTGGAGTGGGTTGTGGTAGAGAATCAGGACTTTCCGGTCGCTCTCCTGTAAAGATTGCTCCAGATTCGCGAGCACTTGAGCGAGACCAGCTCGGGGTAGGGGATTGAAAAGATAGAGCACGGTGGGTTCGGCAGGGAAGACGAAATCGCAGGCATCCTCACACCGGGATTCGATTCGAAAACATTTCTGTTCTTCTGATTTGTATTTACCCAGATTTTGCTCGGCGATACGACTCAGTTCGGGCAGCAGTTCCACGCCTACAATCCTGCGGAACGGATACTCTGACGCCATAAGCAGCGTGCGCCCTTTCCCTGATCCCAAGTCAACGAAAGTGAAATTCTGGAAGTCGATCTTTAGGCCTGTGAGCATCTCGTGGAACAGGGCCGGCTCGGTGGGCTGGTAGGGCGAATGGAAAACACCAAGCAAGCGGTCTCGCCAGCCGACGGTGGCGCTGGTCGTGTCTACTTGGTGATCCCAATCGTATTCGACGTCTCCGTATCGCCTGCGGCGTTGCTCGGGAGTGGAGTCACGGAGAAATCCCCAAAGTTCCGCAACGAAGGCACGCAGCGTGCGGCTGGTTCCTTGAACCGCCCTGTTCTGTTTCCACCAAAGCCAGATGGTTCGAGGGATGGTGGGCGGGCGCGAGGAAGGGAGCATTCACAGAAATGGTATCGCATCGCTGCCGCCGCGAACTTTCGCAACGACGGCTCAGCGCGCGCCGAGTTTGTCGAGGTCTTTCGGGCGCGGCGGAGTATATCCGGCGGGCGCGCCTTTCTCGATGAAGGGAATGTCATCCGGAACTGCGACTTCTACGTGACCATCGGGCATGAGCTTGTAAGGGTGACCGACGGGGTCCAGGGGAACAAATTTCAGGTATTTGGCTGCCACCAGTTCTGCAAAGGAACCGGGAGTCTTTCCGGTCATCTGTTTGTACTGCGCCACCAGTCCCTCAAGGCCCGTGACATCGTCCGCCACGTCCAAAGCCCGCAAGTGCACGATGGCGTTGCCCCGAATCTGCTGGTCCTGCGAGCTCTCGTAAGTGGTGGTCCATAGAGCCCGCGCCATCTGGCTGTCCCCCGCGTGTTGCGCCATCTGAGCCGCCAGGACTTTGAGGAATGGGTGGGCGCCAGGAACTTGCGACCCGCGCGCGAAGGCGTCGGCCGCCTTCCCATACTCCTTCATATCCATGTAGTAGATGAATCCGAGCTCATAGTAGAGCTTCCAATCATCTGGATTATTCCGGACTCCGTACTCGACCAGTTTGATCGCCTCGTCCGGCAGTCCTGCGCCGTAGGGCGGTTTTGGCGAAAGAAAGTTTGCGCCGAATTCATACGCAACTACCAGGTGCGGATCGAGAGTCGTCGTAATCTCAAGCAAAGGAGCCAGCAGGCGAAAACGACCGCCTCCCGAGGAATGCTGGCCACCGAAGTACTGCACGGCTCGCGTCCAGTAGATGTCGGCGAGCAGTCCCTCGTATCCCAGGCTCAGTCGTTTGACCGCCGATGGCGAACTGATGAACAAGATGTCTTCGAGCGTGGCATTTGTTCGTACCTGGTCGACGCGGTGAAGCGTGAGAATGGATCCAGCCAGACAAAGGACCAGCAGCATCGACGCCGTGACCGTGATTGTTCGCGATGAGTTCATTTCAGATTGCGGCGCTGGAAGATCAGCACGGCCCCGCACAAAGCTGTGCTCGCGTACAAAAGTGCGTACATGGTGTTGTAAAGAATCAACTGCCCGGACACGGGCTGCGCATGGGCAACCGAGCTGATTACATTCAAGGCCGAAAAGTTTGGCACGATATAGGCCACCGCTGTGGCCAACCACTTAGTCGGCCCATTCGCCATGGCTGCGAAATTGCGCAGGTCTTCCGAGAACGTGCCAATCACGAACAACGAAAAGGCAAACACCGCAGACAGCAAAGGGGACGAGAACGAGGAGAACAGCAGCGCCAGCGAACAAATGATCAAGAATTGCAGAATGATGAAATACAGAGCGACCAGCACCCACCCATCGGGCTTCTGAAATTTGTGCGCCACGTACAGCAACGCCGCGAATACTCCGATGGCCATGAAAAAGGCATTCACGACCAGGGTGCCCGCCAAGCCGAAGAATTTTCCTACGATGAATTCCCAACGCCGAACCGGGCGTGACAAGACCGTGTATAGAGTGCGCTTTTCGATTTCCTTGGAAACCAGTCCGATGCCGATAAAAATCGCAATCACGATGCCGAACAGAGAGACCGCTGTCAGCCCAAGATTGATGACCACCAACTTCTCGATCTCGATGGAAATCTGCCCCACTAGGATCGCGGCTCCTGATAGCAGCACGGCAAATGCGATCAGGTTGTAGAGCACGCGGTCCCGAACCGCTTCCCGAAATGTGTTGGCGGCGATGCAGGTAATTCGCTGGTTCATGCGACGCTCCCTGCGCTCTTTTCCGCGCGCTTCAGCTTTTCAACGAAATACTGCTCGAGCGTGGTCCGCACCGGCACCAACGAGATCAGCCGCAATCGCTCCCGGCGCAAAGCGTCGACCGCCTGTTCCTGTTTTTCTTCTTTCATCACGGCGCGCACGGTGTCACCGGTGACATGACATTCCGCACTCAGCGCCTTGATCGATGTGGGAACAGTCGTACCCTGCCAAACGATCTCAATTTTGTCCTGCACTCCGGAGGTGAGTTCCGCGACCGCTCCAACCGCCCGGAGTTCGCCCAGGTGAATCACGGCGACGCGATCACAGAGCGCTTCGGCATCCGACAGAATGTGAGTCGAGAAGAAAACCGTCTTGCCTTCCTGCTTCAATTGTTCCATCAAATCGCGTACTTCGCGCCGGCCCATCGGATCCAGCCCGGACATTGGCTCGTCGAAGAAAACGATTTTCGGCTCGTGCAGAATTGCCTGTGCGATGCCCACCCGCTGCAACATGCCTTTCGAAAACTTGCGCAACTGCACGCCTTTGATATCCCGCAACCCAACCCGTTCCAGAACTCTGTCCACGCGCTGCGACAGGTCTTTGCCCGGAACTCCAGAAAGCCGGCCGTAGTAGTCCAGCAGTTCATGGGCAGTCAGGTAGTCATAGAAGTAAGGCTGTTCGGGAAGAAAGCCGATCTGCGCCTTGACCGCGGGGTCGTTTACATCCATGCCCAGGATGCGGGCCGATCCTCCGGTGGGAAATACCAGCCCCATGAGCATTTTGAGGGTGGTGGTCTTCCCGGCGCCGTTAGGACCAAGAAACCCGAAAATCTCGCCCTCTTCGACGGTGAGGTCAAGAGGCTTCAGCGCGCACTTCGGACGCTTACGCCAAAAGCCGACACTGTAGGTTTTTTCTAAGCCAAGAATCTCGACGGCAGGCATGGCTCTTTGCTCCGCGAATGATTAAATGATTATAAAAGCAGT
>Ga0307469_10000077_pt1 | contig 37165 bp, 35 predicted proteins | sample atmos_gasesAM2C__FD_203084 | JGI IMG/M metagenome (GOLD analysis project Ga0307469, IMG submission 203084) | Hardwood forest soil microbial communities from Morgan-Monroe State Forest, Indiana, United States - atmos_gasesAM2C_515 | ecosystem: Environmental > Terrestrial > Soil > Temperate... | reverse complement strand
AACGGTAGCGTCAACCCGCAGGGCCAAGCGACGAACTACCACTTCGAGTACGGTCCGACGACGGGCTACGGGACGAGCACCACCTCGACGAGCGCCGGACAGGACTCGTTGGACCACGCCGAGTCGGCTCGCATCACCGCTCTCACGGCCGGCACGACGTACCACTTCCGCATCGTCGCGACCAACGCCACGGGGACGACGAACGGCTCTGACCAGACGTTCACGACGCCGCCGGCGGCGTCGACGGGTGCGGCGTCCGGCGTGATCGGCAACGCCGCGACCCTCAACGGCACCGTGAATCCGAATGGCAAGGCGACGACCTACCAGTTCGAGTACGGGACGACGACGGGTTACGGATCGAGCACGGCATCGGCGAGCGCAGGGAGCGGAACAACGAACTTTCCTGCCGCGACCGCGGTAAGCGCTCTCACGCCCGGTACGACCTACCACTTCCGGATCGACGCGACGAATAGTGACGGCCTGACGCACGGTGCCGACGCGACGTTCATGACGCCGAAGGCGACCACGATGGCGGCGTCGTCGGTCACCGGTACCGGCGCGACCCTGAATGGAACGGCGAACTCCGGCGCGATCGGTGGCGTCGCGATCTCCGGCGCGACGTATCACTTCGACTACGGGACGTCGCAGTCGTACGGTACGAGCACTACGGCGGCAGCTGTCGGCAACGCCGATACACCGGAGTCCGCGACGGTGGCCAGTCTCGCGCCGGCGACGATGTACCACTTCCAGATCGTCGAGCACAGCGCGGCCGGCGACACCACCGGCGGTGACCAGACATTCACGACGCCGAAGGCGAACACATCGCGCGCGACGCTGGTCACCGGCGGCGGCGCGACCCTCACCGGCACCGTGAACTCCGGCTCGAGCGCCGGCACACCGACCCCGACGGTGTCGTATCACTTCGACTACGGGACGACGACCGGATATGGGACGTCGACCACCACGACGACCTTCGCTTCGGACGCGGCGGACCACGCTGAGAATGCGGCGATCACCAGCCTCGCTCAGGGCACGCTGTACCACTTCCGGATCGTCGAGCACAGCGCGGCTGGCGACACGAACGGCGCCGATGAGACCTTCTCGACTCCGAAGGCCGTGACCTCGCCTCCGACGGTCGTCACGGGCTCGGGTGCGACCCTCAACGGCACCGTGAACGCCGGCGCGATCGACGGCACAGGCATCTCCGGCGCGACGTACCAGTTCCAGCTCGGTACGACGACGTCTTACGGGACGAACGTGCCGGTGTCGCCGGCGAGCGTGGCCGGCGATGGTTCCGACCACGTGGAGAACGCAGCGGTGACCGGCTTGTCCCAGGGGACGACCTATCACTTCCGGATCGTCGAGACGAGCGCCGCGGGGACGACCGTCGGTGGTGACGCGACGTTCGGCACGCCCAAGGCAGCGACGTCGGCGGCGACGGCGATCACCGACACCGGCGCAACGCTCAATGGAACGGTGAACGCGGGATCGATCCCCGCCGGGGCGACCGGGATCCCGGGCGGGACGTACCAGTTCCAGTACGACACAGACCCCGGCTTCCCCGCGCCCGCGAGCGCACCGGCGACGCCGGCGGCCATCACGGCCGATGGAGGCGACCACGTCGTGGCTCAGCCGATCGCCTCGCTCTCGGCGCATACGACGTACTACTTCCGTCTCATCGAATCGAGCGCCGCCGGTAACACGATCAGCACCCCCACGCTCAACTTCACGACGAACTCGCGTCCCGTCGTTGCGACGCTCGCCGCGACGCAGGTCACGTCGTCGAATGCGACGCTGAACGGCACCGTGAACCCCGAGGGAGCGAGCACGACGTATCTGTTCAAGTACGACACGACGTCGCACTCGGGGAATCCGTCCGCCTATACGTTCTCGACGCCGCCGGCGAGCGCCGGATCGGATTCGACCGCGCACAACGAATCTGCGTCGCTCACACGGCTCACGAACGGCGCGACGTACTTCTACGTCATCGAGGCGACGAACGCGACGGGCACGTCGGACGGTGCCGAGATGAGCTTCACCGCGGTCGACTCGGCGCCGCACGTCACGACGAACGCTGCGACGTTGGTCACGGGCGGCGGTGCGACGCTGAACGGCACCGTCAACCCGCAGGGCTACGCGACGACGTACCAGTTCCAGTACGGAGTCAGCCCGACCTTCACGACGACCGTGCCGGCCACGCCGGGCAACGTCGGCAGCGACTTTACCGACCACCCCGAGTCCGCGACGATCTCGGGTCTCACGCCGGGTACGACCTACATCTATCGCCTCAACGCGACGAGCTCGATCGGGACGACGAACGGCTCGACGTTGACGTTCACGACGCCGAACGCGGTGTCGAACCCAGCGACGTCGGTCACCGGCACCGGAGCGACGCTCAACGGCTCCGTGAACGCCGGTGACATCAACGGCACGCCCATCTCCGGCGGGACGTATCACTTCGACTACGGGCCCACGACGTCCTACGGAACGTCGACGACGTCGGCTGCGGTGCCCGCGGACGACGCGGACCACGCCGAGACCTTCGCCCTCACGGGCCTCGCACCGGCGACGACGGTCCACTTCCGCATCGTCGAGAGCAGCGCCGCCGGTGATACGACTGGTGCGGATCAAACCTTCACGACGCCGAACGCAACCTCCTCCGCGGCGACCGCGGTCACGGGCACGGCGGCCACACTGAACGGGTCGGTGAACTCCGGCTCGATCAACGGCGCGGGGATCGCTACGGTGACGTACCACTTCGACTACGGCACCGACACGTCCTACGGCACGTCGACGACGGCGACGAGTTTCGCGTCGGACGGCGCGGACCACGCGGCCACGGTCACGATCCCGTCAGGTCTGTCGCAGAACACGACCTATCACTTCCGCGTCGTCGAGAGCAGCGCCGCCGGCGACACCAACGGCGCCGACCGGACGTTCATGACGCCGGAGGCGACGACGTCCGCCGCGTCGAACGTTACCGGGACCGGCGCGACGTTCAATGGAACGGTGGCGTCCGGTTCGATCGGCGGTACGCCGATCTCGGGAGCGACCTACCACTTCGAGTACGGCACCGACACGTCGTATGGGACGTCGACGACCGCAACGAGCTTCACGACGGACGGGACCGAACACCCGGCGTCGGCAGACGTCACCGGACTCTCGAACGGAACGACCTACCACGTCCGCCTCGTCGAACACAGCGCGAACGGCGACACCTTCGGCAGCGACCAGCAGTTCACGACGCCCGTGCCGCCCGCCGTGACGACCGATCCCGCGACGAGCGTGACGGGCACGACCGCGACGCTCAACGGCACCGTCAACCCCGAGGGGCAATCGACGACGTATCACTTCGAGTACGGCACCACTACCGCGTACGGCACGAGCGCGCCGAGCTCACCGGCGAACGCCGGCTCCGACTCGACGAGCCACGCCGAAACGGCAGCGATCACCGGACTCACAACCGGCACGACATACCACTTCCGACTCGACGCGACGAACGCGACGGGAACGACCAACGGCACCGACCGGACGTTCACGACGCTGTCCCCGCCGGCGGCGACGACGACGTCCGCATCGAGCGTCACCGGGAGCGGGGCAACGCTGAACGGGATGGTCAACCCGAACGGCCAGGCGACGACGTACCACTTCGACTACGGCACTACGACGAGCTACGGGACGAGCACCTCTTCGGCGAGCGCCGGGTCGGACTCGACGTCGCATGCAGAGAACGCGGCGATCACCGGCCTCTCAACGAGCACGACGTACCACTTCCGGATCGTCGCGACCAACGCCACGGGAACGACGAACGGAGCAGACCTGACGTTCACCACGCCGACGTCGGCGGCCGTCACAACGACGCCCGCGAGTAGCGTGACGCTGAGCGCCGCGACGCTCAACGGCAGCGTGAACCCGCAAGGCAGCGACACGACGTACCACTTCGACTACGGAACGACGACCTCGTACGGTTCGTCGACGACGGACACCGACGCGGGAGCGGGTTCGTCCGCGGTGCATGCGTCCGCGGCGATCACCGGGCTCTCACCGCACACCGTGTACCACTTCCGAGTCGTTGCGACGAGCGTTGCCGGCACCGTCATGGGAGGCGACGAGAAGTTCGAGACGTGCGGCTCGTGTGGTGACTTCAACACCGATGGACGCTCGGACGTCCTGTTCTGGAACAAGAGCACCGGCGCGACGCAGATCTGGTACATGGGCGGTACGAACGGCGTTGCGAAACAGTCGAGCGCGGCGGTTGTGCCCGACAGCCACGGCTTCCCGACAACCTCGTGGGTGCCGGTCGCGACCGGGGACTTCAACCAGGACGGCAACCCGGACATCCTCTACTGGAACAAGGTCACCGGCGTCACGCAGGTGTGGCTGATGTCCGGCAACGTCAAGGCGGGAGCAGCGCAGATCTCGCCGATGAGCTCATTCCCGAAGACGACGTACGTTCCCGTCGGCGTGGCCGACTTCGATCGCGACGGCCACCCGGACATCCTGTACTGGAACAAGAACAGTGGTGTCCTGTTCATATGGTTCATGGGCGGGACGAACGGCGTCGTCGAGCAGTCGAGCGTGCAGGTGACGCCGGACAGCCACGGGTTCCCGAAGACGTACTACGTGCCGGTCGCCGCGTCCGACGTCAACCGCGACGGCAAGCCGGACGTCCTATACCGGAACTCGGTGAACGGTGTGACGATCGCCTGGTTCCTGGGCGGGACCCAAGGCGCGGCCAAGCAGGGCAGCGCACAGATCAACGCCGGTCGCGCCGGCTACCCGAGCCTGGCCTACCTGGCCGTGTCGACCGCGGACTTCGACCTCGACGGCGGCTCGGACATCCTGTACTGGAACAAGAACAACGGCGTTCTGATCAACTGGTTCCTCGGCGGTACGAACGGCGTGGTCAAGCAAGGAAGCGCCCAGTTCGGCACAGCCGGCGGCGGGTTCCTCTCCACGGCCTGGATGCCGATCCGGTAGTCGGGTCGGCGTCCACTCAGGCCCGCGGGCTTGGCGGCCGATGTTCAATGGTGTAAGCCCATGGACCTCAGGCAGACGACGTCCGCGATGGGCTCGATGGTCTCGTCCATCGAGCGCGTCATCACCGGCAAGCGCGAAGCGGTGGAACTTTCGACGTGCGCGCTCTTCGGCGGCCTCCACCTGTTGATCGAAGACGTCCCCGGCGTCGGCAAGACGATGCTCGCGCGCTCGATCGCGCGCTCGATCGACGGTACGTTCAAGCGCATCCAGGGGACGTCCGACCTCCTTCCGTCGGATATCACGGGCGCCACGATGTACGACCAGCAGACGATGACGTTCCACTTCGTCCCCGGACCCGTGTTCGCGAACATCCTGCTGTTCGACGAGATCAACCGGACGGGACCGAAGACGCAGTCCGCGCTCCTCGAAGTGATGGACGAGGCTGCCGTCTCGGTCGACGGCAACGTCTATGAACTGCCCCGTCCGTTCTTCGTCACGGCGACGCGTAACCCGATCGAGCACCACGGGACGTTCCCACTCCCCGAAGGCGAGCTCGACCGCTTCGGTCTTTCGATCCAGCTCGGCTACCCGGACGCCGCCGCAGAGAGCGACGTCGTCGCGCGGCAACTCGTCACGCATCCGCTCGAAGAGCTCGAACCGGTCCTCACGCCCGAAGACGTCGTCGCGCACCAGAACGCCGTCCGCACCGTGCACGTCGATGCGAGCGTGCTCGATTACGTCGTCGCGATCTCGCGCGCCACGCGCGAACAGCCCGAGGTGTCGCTCGGTGCCTCGCCGCGCGGTTCCGTCGCGCTGACGCGCGCAGGCCAGGCGCACGCAGCGCTTGCCGGGCGCGACTTCGTCACGCCGGACGACGTGAAACTCGTCGCGCCGTCCGTACTCGCGCACCGTGTGTTGCTCACCGGCGAGGTCGGCGGCACGACAGACGCCGCTCGCGAGATCGTGATGCGCGTCCTCGACTCGGTGGAAGCGCCGGTCGTTGCCCGCCGCTAGAACGCGGGTCCGGCCGACGAAGCGTCTCGTCGCCATGATCGGTGGCGCGATGATCCTGTTCGCCGTCGGCACGAGCGTGCAGGCGGGGTGGGTCCTCGCGATCGCCGCGCTGCTCGGCGGACTCGCCGTCTCGGGCGCGTTCCTCGGTGCGCGCGGTCTCGCCGGCGTCGACGTCTCGCGCACCGTCCCGCGCACGGCGACGGCCGGTCAGCCGTTGCCGGTGACGCTGCACATCGCGAACCGCGGTCGTGGCCCCCGTGGCCTCGTCCTCGTCTCCGACGATTTCTGCGGACCAGGCTCGGCTCTCGCTCGACTGGTTCGTCCGGGGCAGAGCAAGCAGTTCCGCGGACTGCGCGATCGGTGCCGCCGAGGCGTGTACGAGAACGGACGCGCGGTCGTCGAGAGCGGCTTCCCGTTCGGCGTCGTCCGCTCGCGGAAGCGCGTCACCCTGCTGTCGTCGCTCATCGTGTATCCGACGACGTACGACGTCGCGACGCGTCCGGCGACCGGGGGCGGTGCGTGGCGTGCGCCATCCGTCTTCGGCGACGTGTCGTCGGTGCGCGACTATCACATCGGCGATCCGCTCCGTCGCATCCACTGGCGATCGGTCGCGCGGCGCGGGCAGCTCGTTGTCCGCGACTTCGACCACGAACGCCGTGCCGAGACGACCTACGTCGCCGTCGTTCCCGATGAACCCGACACGGCCGACGCGATCGCGTCCGTCGCGACATCGCTCGCGCTCGGCTCCCTGCGCGATGCCGGCGAGGTCGGCCTGGCCGCGGGTGGACGCCTCGTCCGCGATCGCAGCACCGACGGCGTCCTCGAGTGGGGCGCGCGCCTGCATCCCGGCGACGGGCTCGGAAGCGTTCCGGACATCACGACGTCGAGCGTCGTGTGCGTGTGTGCTCCCGATGCCGCCGGCCTCGATGCCTTCGCCGCCCGCTTCGCCGAACGTCTCGCGTTCGTCGTGCTCGTCGGCGACGCCGCCGGACGACCCACCGTCGGCAGTGCTCCCGTCGCGCGTGTGAAACCGGAGGAGGTGGAGACCTGGTTCGCGAACGGCTGCGCCGTGTCCTAGCCCCTCCACCGAGCGAGGACGCGGCGGTCGCCTACCGCATCACGACGCTGGCCCTCGTCTTCGTGTCCGTGACGGCGGCGGTCCTTCAGCAAGCAGTCCCGACCACGGCCGGCGTGGCGGCGTTGGTGCTCGTGCCCGTGGGATATCTCTTCTCCTACCGCCGCCGGATGCACCGCAACGTCTTGCTCAAATTCGCACTCGCGGCAGCGCTCCTGCTGGCGTTCGCCGCGTTCATCGAGGCGATCCGATTCGCCCAGACTGTCGACGAGACGAGGGCGCCGCTGGTCGGGCTGTTCCTGTGGGTGCAGGTGTTGCACAGCTTCGACCTTCCGCGTCCGCGCGACCTCACCTTCTCGGTCGCAGCGAGCGTCGCGCTGATCGCGCTGGCCGGTTCGCTGTCGTTCTCGTCCGGCTTCATCGTGCTGGTGATCGTCTACACGGCGCTGCTCGTGGGCGCGCTCATCTTCGGTCACGAGGCCGATCTCCGCGCGCAGGCCGCGGGCGAGATCGGACGCGAGCTCTCCGACGACGAACCCGTCGCGACGACGGCTCGCGATCGGAAGGCTCCGATCGTCCGAGGTGTCAGCGGACTGCTCGTCGCGCTGCTCGCGGCAACGTCGGTCGTGTTCGTCCTCTTGCCGCGGTTGCCCGGTCTGTCCGCCGGCGCGCTCCCTTTCGCGATCGCGCAGCGGAACCTGATCGGCCGCTTCGACGGCAACGTGATCAATCCGGGCCGGGGAGGAACGCTGTCGGGCTCGGCCAGCGGCTTCGACCCGCACGCGTACTTCGGGTACGGCTCGCAGGTCGATCTGCACGTTCGCGGACGACTCTCGGACGAGCTGGTGATGCGCGTGCGTTCCCCGCAGCCCGCGTTGTACCGCGCGCAGGCCTACGACGTATATGAGGGCGGACGTTGGACCTCGAGCGTGCGTGCGTCCGAGACACTCCGCCGCGAGGGTCTGCCGTCGATCGTGATCCCGACGCCGGCGAACTCCGCTTCCGGCGCGCAGGAACTCGTGCAGACGTACTACGTCGAACGCGAACTGCCGAACATCATCTTCGCCGCCTACCGACCGCGCGAGGTCTTCTCGTCGTCGGACACGTTGCGCGTCGACCCCTTCGACTCGATGCGCCTGCCGTTCACGCTCGAGAAGGACACGATCTACTCGGTGGTCTCCGATGTCCCCGTGCAGCCCGATCCGTCCGCGATGCCGCCGGACGAGGACGCGACCCTCGGCCCTGACTTCGCTCACTACCTCGAACTCCCGTCAACCCTCGGCCCCCGATTCACGACGCTCGCGAAGCGGATCACCGCGAACGCACCGACGCCCGCGGACAAGGCGCTCGCGATCCAGAACTGGATCCGTCGGTACAAGCGGTACCGACTCGACATCCCACGCGACCCGCCGGGGGCCGATCCGGTGAACGTCTTTGTCTTCGATCGACGCGACGGGTTCTGCGAGCAGATCGCATCGACGATGGCCTTGATGCTGCGCGCGACGGGCGTCCCAACCCGGCTCGTGACCGGCTTCGGCGAGGGTCATCGGAACGTGTTCACCGGCTACTGGGAGATCCACAACTCGGACGCACACGCATGGGTCGAGGTCTATTACCGCGACTTCGGCTGGATCCCCTACGACCCGACGTTCGGCGTGCCGGAGACGTCGGTCGCGAACACGACGTTCCTCCTGAAGCCGCTCGGTCGCGCCCTTGCGAGGATCATCCCGGCACACGCGATCCGCTCCGTCTTCTCAGCGTTGGCGCGTATCGCGCACGTGCCGTGGTGGGCCGCACCGATCGTCGCGATCGTGCTCCTTGGTATCGCGATCTTCGGCGGCGCCGCGGCGCTTCAGCGCGCGAGACGCGCACGCCTGGCGACATCCGACCGTCTCACGCTCGCGTGGCTCCGCGTCGAGAGCGATCTGAAGCGGCAGGGGTTCGTCCGGGGGCCGCCGGAGACCGTGCTGGAGTTCGCGCGACGTACGGGTGATGACGAGGTCGTCGGCATCGCGGAGGAGTTCGGACGACTCCGCTACGGACGGACCACGACCGACCAAGAGGTGTCGTCCTTCGAGGATCGCGTGCGAGCCGCGTTACACGGTGAGCGCGTCCTCGCCGGGTAGCACGTTCCCGTCGACATAGAATCAGGCGTGTTGCACGGTCCGTCGCACGCCGAACTCGAAGCCTTCGCCCGGATCGGGATGGCGACGGTGTTCGGCGCCGCGATCGGCGCCGAGCGCGAGATCACGGAGCAGGCCGCCGGGCTCCGGACACACATGCTCGTGTGTATCGGCGCCTGCGTGTTCACCCTCGCCGGCATCTTCGGGTTCGGAGTGCGCGGCGTCGATCCGTCTCGCGTGGCCGCGCAGATCGTCACCGGCATCGGGTTCCTCGGAGCGGGAGCGATCCTGCGCGAACGGGGGTCGATCCATGGGCTGACGACCGCTGCCAGCGTCTGGGTGACGGCAGCCGTCGGGCTGGCGATCGGCGCGGGGATGTACTGGGTGGGTGGGTTCGCCGTCGCGGTGACGGTGCTCAGCCTGTGGGTGCTTCGTCCCCTGAGGCGATGGTTGCGCGACTCCCGTCTGTCGAGGGAGCCGGACGACTGACGTCCGCCTGCGTTTGCAGGGTCCGGACGATCACGCAGACGCGCTGAGGCGATTCATGCGCGCTTTGCGCTCCACCTTCTCGAGGTGGCCGCATACCTGATCGACGAGCTCGTCGGAGAGGAGGAGCGACGTGTGCCCGATGTCCTCGATCAGATGGTTGTGCACGTTCGGTCTGTCCGGCAGCACCGCCGACGACGGCGGCACGATCAGGAAGTCGAGGTCGCTGTAGAGGTTCACGTACGTCGTCTTCCGTTTGCGGAGGCCGGCTTCGAGCGTCGTGACGACGTCCGACCCGGGACGCATGTCCTTCGCCGCTTGGCCGAACCCGAGGTAGGCCGCGTACGTGCCGTGGTGCGGGGTCCCGATCGTCACGCAGGTGTCGACGTAGCGGTGGCCACCCAGTTCCTCGGTGTACCACCGCGCGATCACGCCGCCGAGCGAATGACCGACGAGGTGGACGCGCTGCGCCCCCGCAACGCGGCGGATGTCGTCGACGTAGCGGCCGAAGCGCTCGGCGAGCTCGGGGATCGAGCTCCCGATCGGGTTGTAGTTCATCCCGTGGATCCACCGGAAGCCGCGCCTGCGGAGCTCACGCGACAGGACGACGAAGCCGGACCTGTTGTGGAAGTAGCCGTGGACGAGCACGACCGGCGTCGCGTGGATACGGTCGACGGGTTCTTGGTCCCCATGGCCGTTATCGGTCGGACGGATCCGCGCCGGGGTCAGCCCGAGGGGGTAGCGGAGGATGTGCGTCGCGATGCCCCGGCCTTCGACGACGAGGCCCCGCATGCCCCGCGGCGTCGCGATCTCGCGCCCGAGCCGGGCGAGATGCGGGAGGACACCGGTACGTCCCGCCGTGACGCGCACTAGACCCATCCCGAGATCCCCCACGGAGTGCTCCAACCGCAGCCTCTCACGTGCCAAGGACAAACCTCCCAGGTCAACGCGCCCACTGCCCAAGATATCCGTTCCCGGCGCTCCGCCAGCGCTCCGATCGCGCCTCGAGCCTCTTGCCGCCATCGATCCCGCCGAGGCCGGCCATCTCGGCCGCGACGATATCTCGCATTCCGCCTTCCCATACCCCTGGTGCCTCTTCAATCAACCTGTCGACCAGCGTAAACCCTTCGAGATCGGACGCGGTGATACGGAGGCGCTCCGCGAGCTCGGGGGCGCGGCCCGCGTCGCGGTACAGGATGGCTGCGGCCCCCTCGGGCGCGATGACCGAGAAGACCGCGTTCGCCAGGGCGAGGACCCGGTCGGCCACCGCCATGGCCAGGGCTCCGCCGCTGCCGCCCTCGCCCGTGAGGAGCGCGAGCGTCGGGGTCGGGCACGCGAGCATCGCCTCGAAGGTCGCCGCGATCGCGGCCGCGATGCCGCCGCCCTCGGACTGCGGCAGCGGATCGGCCCCGCGCGTGTCGATGATGGTGAGCACCGGGAGGCCGAGTCGTCCGGCGATGCCGAAGGCGCGGATCGCTTTACGGAACCCTGCGGGCGAGATGCGGCCGCGGTTCTGTCCGATGGCGACGACGCGCATGCCGACGAGGGAGCCGAGCCGGACGACCACCGCGGCGTCGTCACCGCTGCTACGGTCGCCGCGAAGTTCGAAGGTGTCGTCGAGCAGTCGGTCGCAGATCTCGGAGGCATCCGGACGGGACGGATCGCGGACGAGCTGCAGCCGTTCCCACGGCGTCAGCTTGCTCACGACCCAAGTCCCCGCAGTGCGCATGCGATCACTCCTGCGAATGCATCGGCCGGAACGATCCGGTCGATGAGGCCGTGCTCGAATGCGAACTCCGCGGTATGGACGTCCGGGGGCGGCGCTTCGCCGGTGAGCTCGGCCACGACCCGCGGACCGGCGAAACCGATGGTCGCATGGGGCTCGGCGATGATCACGTCCCCGAGCGAGGCGAACGACGCGTAGACGCCGCCGGTCGTCGGCGAGGTCAGGACACTCACGTGCGCGAGTCCGTCCGCCGCATGACGTCGATGTGCTTCGACCGTCTTCGCCATCTGCACGAGTGCGATCATCCCCTCTTGCATGCGCGCTCCTCCGCTCGCGCAAACGGTGACGACGGGAAGGCGCGCGGCACGCGCAGCGTCGAACGCGCGCGCGACCTTCTCGCCGACGGCGAGTCCCATCGAACCGCCGAGGAACGCGAAGTCCATGACGACCAGCGCGCAGCGGATTGTTTCGATGTCCGCCCATCCCCACATGCACGCTTCACCGAGATCGGTCTGCGCGCGCGCCTGTTCAAGTTGCGCCGCGTATCCCTCGAAACGGAGCGGATCGCCGCCGACAAGTGATCCGTCCTGTTCGTCGAACGATCGCGCAAGCAGCGCGATCGTCTGTGCTGCGCTCCTCACTCTGATCGGGGGGCGGGCGCGCTTCGCGCGCCGGGCTTCGCGGGGCCACCCGAGCCCTCTGTTCGGAGCGGTTCGAGCGCACGGATGTAGGCGGCGAGTCGTTCGGCGGCGTCGACGGCGAGTTCGGGGTCGCCGAGTTTGTGCGATCCGTTACTCCACACCTCGGAGATGCGACGCCACGCCGTCTGCTGTCCGATGAACGCACCCGTCTCGGGTTCATCGCCGAGCGCCTTGCGCCATCGCGCCTCGGGGAGCCCGGCCATGACCTCGTCGTTCCGTCCGGCGTCTGTGTGTTCGGCGTGGAAGCCGATCTCGAGGACGATCTCCTTTCCCTTCTTGAACACTTGTGCCTCGTAGTGCTCACGCTGCTCAGGACCGAACCAGAGCTTCAGGTTGTGCGACGTGCGATACCACTCGAAGTCGCGCATCGACGGTGGAAAGAACGTCTGCAGCACGTCGAAGACGTCGTCGTAGAAATCCTTCCCGTACACAGCGGTCAGTATCTCGCCTGCGGTTTCTGGCGCGCTTGTAGCATGGCCCGGTGATCGAGGTCACAGAGTTCACCGATCCCGCCTGCTCCTGGGCATGGGGGACCGAGCCGAAGCTCCGTCTCCTGCGTTGGCGTTTCGACGATCGCTTCGCGTGGCGCACCGTCGTCGGCGGGCTGATCGGCGACATGAACAGGCGCGTCAAGGATTTCGATCCCGTTCGCATGGGTCCGCATCAGTCGAAGTACTGGCGCGAGGCGTTCAAGTTCACCGGGATGTCGTATCCGGTCCATCTCGAGTGGATGCTGTGGTCGACCGAACCAGCGGGACGCGCGGTGAAAGCCGCAGAGCTCCAATCGGACGAAGCCGGCGCCCGCGTGCTGCGCCGGATGCGCGAATCGATCTTCATCTTCGGACGCCCTGCCGATTCGACCGATCGCATCCTCGAGAACACGCGAGGGATCGACGGCCTCGACGAAGCGCGCTTCGCGGGCGATCTTGCAGGCGACGTCAGCGAGAAGGCGTTCCGCGCCGACTGGGAGGAGACGCGACGTCCGAACGACTACGTGATCAACCTCGAGGGCGACTGGCCGGGGATCGGGAACGTGAAGGAGTCCGAGGGGCACAAGCGATACGCCTTCCCGACGCTCATCTTCAAGGGGCCCGACGGCGAAGCGACGGTCCCCGGATGGTGTGAGCTTGCGGAGTACGAGCGCGCGATCGAGACCGCAGAGCGCGGCTCGACGCGGAGCCCTCGTCCAGATCCGACGCCCGACGCCTGCTTCGAGCGGTGGCCGACCGCCACGCAGAAGGAGCTCGACATGCTCTGCGAAGGCGACGCCCCGGACGGCACGGCGACCTACGACTGGGGCGAAGGCACCTTCTACCTCACGCCGGACGAAGCGAAGGCGCGCGGCATCTGAGCGACGTGATCTGTATCGGTGCCGGCGCTGTGGGCGGTACGGTCGCGTCTCGTCTCGCGGACGCGGGCATCGACGTTGCGGTCGTCGACACGAACACCGAACACGTCGCGTTGTTGAACTCGGTCGGCCTCGAGGTCAACGGGATCCGGACGAAGCTCCGTGCGATCGCACCAGCGGACCTCGATGTGCGCGGCGTCGGTCTCGTCCTGCTGGCCGTACGTTCGCACGCGACGCGAACCGCGCTCGAGCCTGTCGTCGACAGCAATGCTCACGTCGTGTCGCTCCAGAACGGACTCAACGAAGACACGATCGCCGACGTGATCGGTGCCGAGCGGACGATCGGATGCGTCGTCGGGTTCGGCGCGACGTGGATCGAAGCCGGACGCATCACGCTCGACGCCGAAGGTCCACTGACGATCGGACGTCTCGACGGATCGACCGACCACGTTCTCGAGCACGCGAGCCAGACACTCAGCCGCGCGTTCCCGACGCGGATCGCCGAGAACATCCGCGGATCGCTCTGGTCGAAGATGCTGATCAACTCCGTGACGGTGCTCGGGGCGCTCGTCGGAATGAGGACCGGCGAGCTGCTCGCGTCCGACGAACGGCGGGCGGTCATCGCCGCCATCGTCGCTGAGGGCATCGCCGTCGCGGGGGCCGAAGGCGTTCGTCTCGGGTGGATCTTCGGGGTCCCCGCCGAGTCGTGGACCGACCGCGCGGACGATGCACTGCGGAACTTCGCGAAGACGTTCGGTGCGATCAAGTCCGTGACGTGGCGCGACTTCGAGATCGGACGGCCGACCGAGATCGACGCTGTGACGGGCGAGATCGTGCGCCGGGGGGACGCCTCGGGGACGCCGACACCGTTGAGCGCCGCCGTCTACGAGATCCTGCGTGAGATCGAGGCCGGCCGGCGGCCTCCCGATCCCGCGAACCTGACGGCCGTAGCGCAGCGCAGCACCCGGCGCTAGGCTGTCGTGGTCAGGCGTCGACCGAACAAGGGGCTTGTGATCGTGCGGAAGAAGATGGGTCCGGTTCTCATCGCAGCTGCGCTTGTTGCTTTGCTCATGCCGGCCGCGTCTGCGGACGTCTGCTTCGGACCGGGGTGCGGTACGACAAGTGGTGGTGGCGGCGGCGGTAGCGGAACCTCGCCGTTCAACCATCTGTCGATCTCCGACGGTGGCCCGACGGCCAGCACGCAACCCGTGAACGAGGACAACACCTGCTTCTTCACCATCCACCGGTCGAGCCCAAGGGGCCACAACACGAGCGTGCACTGGCACACGAAGGACGGCACGGCGACGTCGCAGCCGGAAGGCCCGCCCGGCTCGCTCGAGGGTGGCCAAACGGCCATGTCGGACTACAACGCCGCCTCGGGGGTCGCAACCTTCAACTCGGAGCAGCCGCGCAACATCACGATCCAGGTGCAAACCAACGTCGACGGGCCGAACCAAGCCCCATCCGAGTACTTCTTCGTCGTGATCTCGAACCCGCAGAACGGCGTGATCGTGGACCACAAGGGGACCTGCGTCATCTCTCAGGCCAGCTAGCGAGGCGGAGAAGTAGGGACGGTCGTGCGTAGCAGAACGATTTCGACTCTCGTCGTCGTGGCGCTCTTCGCGTTGCTCGCTCCCGCTGCGTCGGCCGACGTCTGCATCGGTCTGCCGGCGTGTCCGGGAGGCGGAGGTTCGTCCGGCGGCCGCGCGACGCCGCTCAACCGCATCGCGATCTCCGACGGTGTGCCGGGGATCGCTGCACAAGCGGTTGACGAACCAGGCGTCGAGGGCTCGGCGTCCTGCCACCTCACGATCCACCGCTTGAAGCCGCGGCGTGGGAACAGCACCGTCTCGTGGCACACGAAAGACGGCTCGGCGACACACAACAACCAGGGGAAGAACGGTCCGGACTACGAGGCAAATGCCGGCGCGGTGACGTTCAGCGCGGAGCAACCGAGCGCGATCGGTGTCGACGTCCAGATCGATCAAGACTTTCTCCCGGCTGGGAGCCCGGACGAGAAGGAGTTCGAAGACTTCTTCGTCGTGCTGACGAATCCACGAAACGGTGTGATCGTCGACCACTCCGGACGCTGCGTCATCCACGACACGAGTCCTGTTTGAGATCGAATCTGTAGCATCGTTGGTGTATGGCAGGCGGACGCGTTCGCATCCTTATGGCGAAGGCCGGGCTCGACGGCCATGACCGCGGCGTGAAAGTCGTTTCGCGTGCGCTGCGTGACGCGGGCTTCGAGGTGATCTACTCCGGGCTTCACCAGACCCCCGAGCAGATCGTCGAGGTGGCGATCCAGGAGGACGTCGACGCCGTCGGACTGTCGTCGCTCTCCGGCGCGCATATGGCGCTGTTCCCGAAGATCATCGACGGGCTTCGGAAGCGCGGCGCCGACAACATCGTCGTGTTCGGCGGCGGCATCATCCCGTCCGACGACATCGAAGCGCTGAAGGCGCAAGGCATGGCCGAGATCTTCACGCCGGGCGCAACGACCACCGAGATCATCGACTGGGTGCGTTCCACGATCGAAGGCGCGGCTGCGTAGGTCCCGGAAGCCGACGCGACGACGCACGCGCGATCCTCGGTAGCATCACGCCTTATGGACCTCCTCGAATACATGGGTAAGCAGGTGTTCGCGAAGTACGGCATCCCGGTTTCCGACGGACGGATCTGTACCACGCCGGACGAAGCCGAAGCCGCCGCCAAAGCCATCGGCGGTCAGGTCGTCGTGAAGGCGCAGGTGCAGGTCGGCGGCCGCGGCAAGGCGGGTGGGATCCAGCTCGCGAATTCACCGGACGAAGCCCGTGCCCACGCCGAGAAGATCCTCGGCATGGACATCAAGGGTCACATCGTCGAGCGCGTGTGGGTGGAGCGCTCGACCGACATCAGCAAGGAGTACTACGCGTCGATCCTCCTCGACCGTCGTGAGGGTCGTCCGCTCGCCATGTGCTCGGCTCAGGGCGGCGTCGACATCGAGGAGGTTGCGGCGAGCGACCCGACGGCGATCAAGCGCATCCACATCGATCCGCTCGTCGGCATCAAACCGTTCCACGCTCGGTACCTGACCTCCGGCCTCGACGAGGAAGCGCGCGCCGGCGCGTCCGAGATCTTCAAGCAACTCTTCGACTGCTTCATGGACGGCGATGCGTCCCTCGTCGAGATCAACCCGCTCGTGCTGACGACCGACGGACGCGTGCACGCGCTCGACGCGAAGGTGTCCGTCGACGACAACGCGATCTACCGCCACGACGACTACAAGGACTACCGCGACATCCTCACGACCGATCCGCAGGAGAAGATCGCGAAGGAGAAGTCGATCGCGTACTTGAAGCTCGACGGCGAGGTCGGCGTGATGGGCAACGGCGCGGGCCTCGTGATGTCGACGCTCGACCTCGTGCAGCTCGCCGGTGGCGGGGCCGCCAACTTCCTCGACGTCGGCGGTGGTGCGTCCGGTGAACAGATCGCCGCCGGGCTCGAGATCGTGCTCTCCGACCCGAAGGTTCGCTCCGTGCTCGTGAACATCTTCGGAGGCATCGTGCGCTGCGACCTCGTGGCGAGCGGGATCCTCGACGCGCTCACGCGAGTCGAGCTGAAGGTCCCGATGATCGTGCGACTCGACGGCACCAACGCGGAGGCCGGACGCAAGATCCTCGAAGAGGCGAACGTCGACGGCGTGACGTCCGTGCCGACGATGTGGGAAGCCGCTCAACTTGCTGTAGAAAAGGCTCGTGCGTGACGAGGTCGAAACTCGCCTAGGACGCTCGTTCGAGAGCGTTCAGCAGCAGCTGACGGAACACTTCGGCCGCGACTGGGACGACGTCGTCGTCGTCATCGAGACCGCGGCGATGAAGAGCGATCGCTCACAGGCGGACGTCATCGTCGAGCTCGTCGAGCGCTTCGAACGTAAGCCAAACGCGCAGACGCGCATCAAGCGATCGGTGGTGCGCTGGATCGGCAAACCCTGGCGCGAGCGCGAGAACCCGTGGGACCGGTTCAAGGATCGGCTCCCGTCCCCACCGCCGCGCACGGACGCGAGTCCCGACGACCTCGATGAATGGACGCCGCTTCGTCCGGATGAGGACTAGAGGCTGCGGACGCCGACTAGACGCGGATGACGCGACCGCAGTTGAACGTGGTGTCGAAGCTGTCCGCGTAGACGATCGCCGCGCTCGCGTCGTTGTCCTTGTCCGTGCAGGTGACCGTACCCTTCACGCCGTCGGCCATGTACACGACGTCGCCGTCTTGTCCGCCGGTCTGGATCGTCTCGTTGTTGGCGCTGTCGTCGTCGACGAAAACGTCGTCACCCTTGAATCCCTGGAGGATGTCATTTCCCCCGCCGCCGAAGATGAGGTCGTTGTCGCTGCTACCGCGGAGCGTGTCGTTCCCGTTTCGTCCGAAGAGGATCGAAGCGTTCTTCGGCTGGTTGACGATGCTGTTGCCGTTCCCGGCGACGTATACGGTCCGGCCGCCGTAGGTGCCGCTCCGCCGGATCACCCGGGTGCAGTTCTTCACGGTGTCGAACGAGTCCGCGAAGGCCACGCCCCCGCCGGTGCCGCAGTCGAGGGCGTCCTTACCGCCGTCGAGCGAGTAGAGGATGTCGAAGCCCGGGCCCCCGCTGAGCTTGTCGCCGCTCGTGCCATCGTCATCGACGAGCGTGTCGTCCCCGGCGCCGCCGGCGAGCTTGTCGACCCCGCCGCCGCCGAAGATGAGGTCGTTGCCGCCGAGACCGCGGATGACGTCGTTGCCGCCCTCGCCGAAGATGATGTCGCGGCCCGCGCTGCCGGCTATGACGTCGGCGTTGTTCGTCCCGCCGAGGACGTTGGCTGCAGATGCCGTCTGCACGCCAAAGGCGGTTGAACTCGCTGCGACGACGATGAACACGATCAACGCTTTCCGCATATCCACAGCGTAAGACCCCATGCCCGAAAAGCGGTCGAACTACGCCGACTGGCGGTGGCGGCGCGCCGACCAGGTACCCTACGGCCTGACATGGCGATCCTCCTCGATGAGAACACGCGCGTCTGCGTCCAGGGCCTGACGGGGCGCGAAGGCACGTTCCACGGGACGCGCAACCTCGACTACGGCACGAAGATCGTCGCCGGCGTCACACCCGGGAAAGGCGGACAGACCGCGCTCGACGGCCGGGTCCCGGTCTTCGACACCGTGAGCGAGGCGGCGGAGGCCACCGGCTGCAACGCGAGCCTGGTTTTCGTCCCCGGCGTGGCGGCCGCGGACGCCGTCCTCGAAGCCGAGGCGGCGGGCTGCAACCTCATCGTCTGCATCACGGACCCCGTCCCCGTGCGCGAGATGATGCTCGCCGTCGATTACCTGAACGGACGCGAGGCCGTTCTCATCGGACCGAACTGTCCGGGCCTGATCTCTCCCGGCAAAGGGAACATGGGGATCATCGCGCCGGACATCACGACGCCGGGCCCCGTCGGTCTCGTGTCACGGTCAGGGACGCTCACCTACCAGATCATCAACGAGCTCACGACGCGCGGGATCGGACAGACGACGTGCGTTGGGATCGGCGGAGACCCCATCGTCGGTTCGAACTTCATCGACATGCTCTCGCGGTTCGAGGCGGATCCGGACACGAAGGCGGTCGTGATGATCGGCGAGATCGGCGGAGACGCCGAGGAGCGCGCCGCGGACTACATCGCCGAGACGATGACCAAGCCGGTGGTCGCGTACATCGCCGGCTTCTCGGCGCCACCGGGCAAGCGGATGGGACACGCCGGCGCCATCGTCACGGGTTCGTCCGGGACCGCCGAAGGCAAGGCGAAAGCGCTCGAGAGCAAAGGCGTTCGGGTCGGACGAACCCCAAGCGAGGTCGGGGACCTGATGCAGGACGCGCTGGGCCGCCTCTAGCGGCTAGCGGGAGGTCGTCGGTTCGAGCGTCGCGTCGTACTCGGCTTCGAGCCGGCGACGGAGGTTCTCGATCTCGTCGGCGAGGGTCGTGTCCTCGACGGCGGCGGCGACGGCGTGGGTCCGGACGAACCAGTGCACGAACCCGCACTGCTCGCAGACCATGCACTCGGCCTTCGAGTTGGTCCAGTCCTGACCGAAGGCGGATGCGCCGGTGGAGAGCCTGGCTTCACGGCGGAAGAACCGCGTGTAATCACAGACTTGGCAACGCAGCTGGTGACCGGCGACCGAGACCTCGCGGGCCTCGATGCTCGAGACCGTCATATCACCTCCCAGGATACGTCAGACCACCAAATCCGGCCAGCCCCCCGTCTGCAGGAGGTGGTAGCTTCCCGACGATGCTCCGGGTCGCTGTTCTCGCATCAGGCAACGGCACGAACTTCCAGGCCCTCCACGACGCCTGTACCTCGGGTTACGTCGATGCCGAGATCGTTTGTGTTCTGACGAACAAGCGGGACGCACCCGTCCTCGAGCGGGCGGCGAAAGCCGGGGTCGAAGGCCTCTTCGTCGACCACAAGGGCCTCTCGCGCGAGCAGCGTGACGAGGTGCTGCTCGCCCGCTATGAGGAGCGGGGCGTCGACTTCGCGTGCCACGCGGGCTACATGCGCATCCTCGGACGGCCCTACTGCAAGGCGATGGAGGGCAAGGCCTTCAACGTCCATCCGTCCCTGTTGCCGGCCTTCGCCGGAGCTCATCCCATGGAGGACGCGTGGGAGTGGGGCGTGAAAGCGTCCGGCGTCTCGATCCATTTCGTGACTGAAGAGCTCGACGCGGGACCGATCGTCTTGCAACGGAGCGTCGACATCACGCCCGACGACACCTTCGAGTCGTTCGAGCGAAGGATGCACCTCGTCGAGTACGCGATCTACCCGAAAGCCCTGAAGCTCTACGCGGACGGAGCCCTCCGCACCGAAGGCCGCCGCGTGCTGATCTCCCGCGACGTCGACGAGGTGCCGTGGGCCGGCGCCCTTCCGCCCGGTCTCGCGTGATAGAAGAAGGTTCATGGATCGCATCGCCATCCGTCGCGCGCTGATCTCGGTCCACGACAAGTCGGGGCTCGAATCCCTCGCCCGCGCGCTCGTCGGTGCGGGGGCCGAGATCGTTTCGTCCGGCGGGACGGCGTCGTCGATCCGCGATCTCGGGTTGCCCGTGGTCGAGGTCTCCGACGTCACCGGGTTCCCCGAGATGCTCGACGGACGCGTGAAGACGCTCCACCCGCGCCTGCACGGTGGGATCCTCGCCGATCGCAACAAGCCCGAGCACATGGAGACGATCGCGTCACACGACATCGCGCCCGTCGACCTCGTCGTCTGCAACCTCTATCCCTTCGACAAGAGCGTTTCCGCGGAAACGTCCGAGAAGGATGCGATCGCGCTGATCGACGTCGGGGGTCCGTCGATGGTGCGCGCGGCGGCGAAGAACTTCGCTTCCGTCGGGGTCGTGGTCGATGTCGACGATTACGCGACCGTTATCGCGCAGATCGCCGACGGCGGACTGACGCTCGAGACGCGACGGCGGTTCGCGGCGAAGGCCTTCGCGCACCTGTCGACCTACGACGGCGCGATCGCGCGCTGGTTCGGCGGCGACGAGTTGCTCGAGCGGATCACGATCGGCGCCGAGATCATCGAGATCCTCCGGTACGGTGAGAATCCCCATCAGAAAGCCGCCGCCTACCGGTTGCTCGGGGCGCCGCACGGCGTCGCATCCGCCGAACAGCTCCAAGGCAAGGAGCTGTCGTACATCAACTATCTCGACCTCGACGCCGCGTTCCGGCTGTCGACCGCGTTCACCGATCCGGCCGCGTGCATCGTGAAGCACACCTCGCCCTGTGGTGTCGCGATCGGTGCCGATATCGACGAGGCCTACCGGCTCGCGTTCGAGTGCGATCCGCGCTCGTCATTCGGGGGGATCATCGGCTTGAACCGTCCGGTGACGGTCGGTGTCGCCGACCAGCTCATCGAGTTCTACAAGTCCGGCGCGTTCATGGAGTGCATCGTCGCGCCCGACTTCGAGCCGGACGCGCTCGCGAAGCTGCAGAAGGGTCGTCGGGCCACCATGCGGTTGATGCGTCTGCCGGCGGACCGGTGGGGGCTCGATCCGCTCGATGTGAAATCGATGTCGGGCGGGCTCCTGCTGCAGACGACCGATTTCCTCGGCGACGACCGATACAACATGCGTGTCGTGACGAAGCGCGAACCGTCCGAAGAGGAGTGGGCCGACCTGATGTTCGCGTGGACGGTGTGCGCGCGGGTGAAGTCGAACGCCGTCGTGCTCGCGAACGCCAAGCAAGCGATCGGGATCGGCGCAGGACAGATGTCGCGGGTCGAAGCGTTCGAGATCGCGGTGAAACGGGCCGGCGAACGAGCGAAGGGCTCGGTCGCCGCGTCGGAAGCGCTGTTCCCGTTCCCGGACAACATCGAGGTCGGGGCCGTTGCCGGCTGTACGGCGATCATCCAGCCGGGGGGCTCGGTGAAGGACGACGAGGTCGTCGCGGCGGCCGACGACGCCGGACTCGCCATGGTCTTCACCGGCGTCCGCCACTTCTGGCACTGAAAACGCCCTCGCGACCTGCGGGAACCTTAAGTTCACCCCGCGAGTTCACTTGACGGATATATTTCTTCCGTCATGCTTTTGACATATTTCTCCTCTAACGAACGAGGGAGTTCATGAAAGACCGACTCAAGATCGCCGCCGCAGCCGTCACGGCCGCTCTGATCGCCTTCGCCCCGGCCGCCATCGCCCGCGCCGACTCGAGCGTGACGGCATCGAACTCGTCCGGCGGCGTCGACGGTTCGTCCGGCGACGCACGCGCGACCAACAGCGGCTCGGCCGACGTCGGTCAGCACTCCGGCGGCGACACCAGTGTCAGCTCGAGCGATGTCGTGAACAACGGCGCCGGCAGCAACGTCCAACAGGGCGACAACAAGTTCGACTCGACGCAGAACGTCACCGTGAAGTCCGGCGACGTCGTCGGCGGCCAGGTCATCGGCGCGGTCTCCGCCGGCAACCTCACGATCAACGCCACGAACTCGTCCACGAACGAGGACCTGCAGTCGGGCGACGCCCGCGGGTCGAACAGCGACAACGCCTTCGTCGGGCTCCTCAACGCGAGCAGCACGAACATCGGCGCCGCCGACGTCTTGAACAACTCGACCGCGACGAACGTCCAGGAAGGCGACAACAAGGCGTCGTCGAGCCAGAACCAGGACGTCTCCACGGGTGACGTGGTCGGCGGTCAGGTCGTGGGCGCGGTCACGAGCGCCGGCGGCAGCGCCGACGTCACGCTCGCCAACACGTCGTCCAACTCCGACGCCACGTCGGGTGACTCGCGCGGGAACGGCACCTCGAACATCGGGGTCGGCCTGATCGCGACGGGCGCGCTGACGATCTAGTTAGCGAAGACGCTTCAACGCGGCGTGTGCGGCGAAGTACCCGCACATACCGTGCACGCCCGGTCCGGGCGGCGTTGACGACGAGCACAGGAAGAGGCGCTCGTTCGGCGTCGCGTGCGGATGCGTGCTGAGCACGGGCCGTCCGATCATCTGGCGGAACGTCGCCGCACCGGAGGAGATGTCGCCGCCGACGTAGTTCGGGTTGTACGCGGCTATGTCGGCTGCGGTCCGGACGGACCGCGCCAGCACGACATCGCGGAACCCCGGGGCGAACCGTTCGAGCTGACGCTCGACGTTGTCGGTGATGTCGACCGTCGAACCGCTCGGCACGTGTGCGTACGCCCACGCCGTCTGCTTGCCGGACGGAGCCCTCGTGTGATCGAAGACCGATTGCTGCGCGACGATCACCCACGGTTTGTCCGGATGCTTGCCGTCGGCGACGGTCTGCTCGGACGCGGCGATCTCCTCGATCGTTCCACCGAGGTGCAGACACCCCGCCCTCGCGCAGTCGCGTGACCGCCACGGGATCGGTCCGTCCAGGGCCCAGTCGATCTTGAACACACCGGCGCCGTAGCGGAAGCGCTTGAGCTTCGAGACGTAGCTCGCGGGAAGCTCTTTGCCCGCGATGTGGATGAGCGAATCGGGCGAAACGTCGAAGAGGACGACCCGCGACGTCGGCAGCTCGTCGACCGAATCGATGTGTCGTCCGGTCTCGATGACGCCTCCGAGGCTTCGGAGGTAGGACGCGAGCGCATCCGCGATCGCCTGCGACCCGCCGAGCGCCGCCGGCCAGCCGACGTGATGCGCGAAGACGTTGTAGACGAGAGCGAACGCACCGGTGAGGGGGCTCGTCAGCGGCAGCATCGCGTGCGCCGCGTTGCCCGCGAGCAGCGCGCGTGCCCGTTCGCCCTCGAACTTCGCGTGGAGGAGTTTGTCAGCCGGACGGATCCCCGACATGCCGAAGCGCGCCATCACGAACGGATGGCGCGGGATGCGCAACAGCGGCGAGAGGAACCCGTCGATGAGCGCCTCCGCGTTCTCGTAGAAGGGCGCCATCAGCGCGCGGTACCGCTTCGCGTCGACGCCGAGGTTGTCCGCCGTTGCTTCGACGGACCGGAGCACCACGATGGCGCTTCCGTCGTCGAGCGGGTGCGCGAGCTGGATCTCGGGATGCACCCACTGGAGTCCGTGCGCTTCGAGAGGCAGCGTCCGGAAGAAGGGCGACGCGATCCCCATCGGATGGATCGCGGAGCAGACGTCGTGACGGAAGCCGGGAAGTGTGAGCTCTTCGGTTCTTGTGCCGCCGCCGATCGTGTCGGCGGCTTCGAGGACGAGGACGGAACGCCCCGCGCGCGCGATCTCTATCGCCGCGGCCAGCCCGTTCGGGCCGGAACCGACGATGACCGCGTCGTACGCATCAGGCACGCGCCGGTGTCTTCTTCTTTCGCCGGAAGGGACCCGTCGCCGAGTAGAGCACCGTACGGATCGCCGCGCTTCGGCGGAGGTTCCCGAAGTGCTTCCACTGACGTTTCCGGTCGACGCAGACCTTCTCGACCGTCGGCTGGCCTTCAACGCCGAAATGTGCTGCCAGCGACCGCAGCACGTGGAGCCACTGCCTGTCCTCGGCACCGCTGCCCATCGTCATCATGCCGAGTTCGTAGATCGGGTCCTGCGCACGCACGAGCGCGACGATCTCGGCCTGCGTCACACCTTCGATGTCGCGCGCGCTGAACGTGATCATGCCGGTGAACATGTGTCCCTCCGGCGTCATGAAGCTGAACGACACGTCGTCCGCGTACAGCACGAGGATGCCCGTTGAGAGCTTGACGCCGCCGGTCTTCACGTTGATCAGCGCAACGTCACCCGGCGAGATCGACGCCATCGGTCCGAAGAAGTGCTGTCCCTTCTGCCAGAACTCGGGGAAGTGCTCCTTCCAGACCTTCACGACCTGCTCGGGGGTCACGCGGGCGCCGTCGAGGCGTACGCGATAGGTCTTCTGCCACATCTTCCCGAAGCCCCCGGTCATGCCCGAGATGCGCTTGCCCTCGACATTGAGGTTGATCGCGTTCTCGGGGAGCTCGTGTGCGATGTGCAGCGCGTCGACGGGTTTCGCCCAATTCGCGCTGTTGTCGCGAGGTTCCTTCGCCGCCGCTTCGTCCGTCATCCCATGCCTCCTTGCGTGAACAGCTACTTCGCGGCTGCTTGCAGCGCTTCGTCTTCCGAGCCGAAGATCTCGATGGCTTCGTCGATGCGGGTCAGCTCGAAGATCTGGCGGTAGTGCTCCGTCAGGCCGAACGCGAGCAGCTTCTGCTTCGCGCGGTTCGCCCGGACGAGCAGCGTCACCAGCAAGCCGATCCCGCCACTGTTCATGTAGTCGAGGCCGGTGAAGTTCAGAACGACGGCCTTCGCCGACCCTGCTTCGCTGTAGGCCTCCATGAGTGGCTTCTCGGAATCGGCGGTGATGTCACCGTTCACGTCGAGGACGGCCGTCGTGGGCGCCGCCTGACGGACATCGAGTGTCAGACTTCCTCCTGCCATCTGTCCCTCCTACCCTTGCGCCGCCGCGACGGCGGACTGCTCGTCGTCACACATCGTCACGAAGTCAGAGATGCGCGTGATCTCGAAGATCTCTTTGTAGTGATCGCTCAGCCCGGAGACGAGGATGCGGCGGTCCGACGCGCGCGCTTCGGCTAAGAGGCCCACGATGAGCGCGATGCCCGTCGAGTTGATGTAGGAAACCTCGGCGAAGTTGAGCAGCACGGGAGAGGCGTTGCCGGCCGTGGCCTCGACGAATCCACCCATCAGCGCGTCGTCGGCGCCGGCCATGATCTCCCCACACAGATCCATCACGACGAGGCCGTCCTGCTTCCGGACGGTGGTTTGGAACGTCATCAGCCTTCTCCCCTCAATCTGACGACGAGTTCGACCGTGTGATGCACCTCGTCGGACGTGACGATCATGTCGTCGACCATGTTCTTGATCAGGAACAGTCCCCAGCCGCGCGGCGACTGCTCGCCACGCAGCTTGGCGTCGATGTCCGGCGCGGTTTCGTCCGGGATCTCCGCACCGCCGCCGTGGTCGGTGATACGGATGTGCAATTCGTCGTTCGTCTTGAAAGCCTCGACGCTGACCGGGAGGTCGGGATCGTTGTGGTTGCCGTGCTCGATCGCGTTCATCGTCGCTTCGGCGACCGCCGTCTTGAGCTTGTCGAGTCGCGTCGCGTCGAGACCGAGGTCGCCGACGAGCTCGACGATCCTCTGCATCGCAGCACGTTCGTTGCCGGGCTCGCTCGCGATCTGGAAGTCGGCAAGGCGCTCGATGCCGTCCGCCGACGTCTCGAAATCGGACGCGTCGTAGGGGAGCCGGTCGAGGACGACCATCGTGATGTCGTCCTCCTGGTCCCAGTCCGGTCCCGTGAAGGTGTGCAGCGCCGCGAGGACCTCGTCGCGGAGGTCGGCGTCCCCGTGCTGCTCGACGACGCCGATGATGCGCGGGCACCCGAACATCTCGCCGGCGCCGTTGTGTGCCTCTGCGATCCCGTCGCTCGAGAACAGGACGATCTCGCCCGGATCGATCATCACTTCCTTCTCTTCGTACTTCGATCCCGGCATCAGGCCGAGCGGCATGCCGCGAGCCTTGAGTTCGTCGACGCACTTCGAGCTGCGGCGATACGGGAGGTTGTGTCCGGCGTTCGCGTAGACGAGACGGCCCGAGTGCGGTTCGAGGATCGCGTACAGGCACGTGACGAACATCTTCGGTGGCATGTCCGGACAGAGCAGCTCGTTCGCGTGCTCGAGGACCATCCCGGGGGAGTCGAAGCGCGCGGCGACCGATCGCAGGACGCTGCGCGTCGACGCCATCATGAGGGCCGCCGGGACGCCCTTGTCGGTGACGTCGCCGATGACGACGCCGATGCGGTCGCCCTCGAGGTCGATGAAGTCGTAGAAGTCGCCGCCGACCTCGCGCGCCGAGCGGTAGAACGCGTTCAGCACCCAGCCCGCGACGTCCGGCTGCTCGCGCGGGAGGAAGTTCTGCTGGATGAGGTGCGCGATCCGAAGCTCCTGCTCGTACCGCTCTCGAGTACGGATGTCCGCTTCCTGTTCGCGGACGAGCTGGGCGACGCGCAGCGCCGGCGCGGCTTGTGCGGCGAGATTGTCGAGGAGCTTCCGGTCGTCGGCCGAGTACTGCTGTTCCGACAGACGGGGGCCGAGCGAGAGCACGCCGATGAGCTCGCCCTGGCTGACAAGGGGGACGACGAGCGCCACGCCCGCCGTCCGCATCGCCTCGAGGCCGGGCGAATCGAGCTTGAGCTTGTCGATCTCGACGGGGCCTCCGGCCTGCTGGAGGTAGTGGAGGAGCGGGTCCGTCGGGGCGAGCTCGTAGGTGACGGGCTCGACGACGGCGGCCGCGGCCGGCGCTTCCTCGGGCCCCTCGGGCCGTCCTCTACGGCGGAGTCTGCTACGGGTCCTCATAACCACCCCCATCTAAGTGGGCAACCGTCACGGAACCGTTACGGCGCGAGCTCAGTCGCGGGGTCTCCCGCGGTACGTCCACTGCCATTCCATGCTGCCGCCGTCACCTTTGAGGAGCAGCGTGAGGTGGCTCGGTTGCATCGTCCGGACGGCGGCGCCGCGGAGCTCGAAGGCGAGTGCTTCGAGATCGAGTTCGTCGCGCAGGCGAGTGCTGAACGCTTCGATCGTGCGCTGTGCGTCGTACCGCTGCCGGTAGAAGCGCCGGTCGATGAAGTCTTGGATGCGGCGTCGCAGGGGGATGAAGGCACTCATCGCGCCGATCGTCGAAACCGCGACGGCGAAGTCCCCCTTGATCGGGACGACGCGATGGAACAGGACCAGCACCGCGAAGTAGAGCCCGAGTGACGCGCCGGTGACGAGGCCGTAGACGACGGTGCGGTTGACGACGCGGTCGATGTCCCAGAGACGGAACCGGACGAGGCCGGCGAACAGCGCCACGGGGACGAGCAGGAACACGGGCATGAAGATGCGGAGCGCTGTGAGGTCCGGGGCGATGCCGCGGCCGGCCGTCTGGGCCGCCGTCGCGATGGTGCTCCTCCCCTGCGTGACGACGAACCACATCCCGATCGCGATGGATGGCACGAGCGCCCAGAACAGCAGGCGCGCCTGCGCGTACTCGACCTGTGTCTTCGCGCGCCGGAAGCGGTAGCCCTGGGCAGCGGCCCCTGCGATCGGTACCGCGAGGCCGAAGAAGATCAGGATCGCGACCGGCCGCGTCGCCTCCTGCATGCGCAGGGCGATCGCGATGACGACCGCAGCGAACGGCGCGTAGAGGACGGCCAGCGCCCACGGCCGCCACCGCGGGACGAGGCGCCCGTCGGCGAACAGCACGAGCGCGAAGGCGTAGGCGAGGGCGGCCGTTACCGCGGCGCCCGTCTGCGCGACCGTTTCCCACGACTGCAGCGGCAGCGATTCGTACGCGCTCTGCGCCGCGAGGTTGAACACACCGGCCGTGCCGACCATACCGATCGCGAGCAGGCGGGCCGTCCGGTCGCGTCCGCGTAACCAGAGCAGGAAGCCTGCCAAGACGATGTTGAAGAGGCTGAACGCGTAGCCGAAGACGATGCTGATCGCCGACGGCAGCTTGAACGACGCGCGCGCCATCCGGCTCGCCACGCGGGCCGAGTAGCCCGTGCCGAGCTCCTTCAGCTGCAGGCTGTCGAGGAAGTGCCTGGACAGGTGAGCCCAGATCGCCCCGGCTCCCTGGGCGAGCACGAGCAGGCCGCCGATGGTGTAGACGACGAAGAAGATCCAGAACGCGAAGTCACGAACGCGCCAGCGCGGACGCTCCTCCGCGAGCTCGGTTCGTCCCGCGGTCATGCTTCTCCTTACTGCGTGACGACCAGCGTCCCGATCATCGGCGGATGGATGAGGCAGGCGAAGTTGTAGGTGCCGGGTTTCGTGATGCGAATGCTGATGACGGCGAAGTTGTTCGAGTCGACGACGCCCGTCGACCAGAAGCCGTGGCCGTTCCATGAGCCCGCGTCATCGATGTTCGGTCCTTGATCGTTCGGCGACTGTTCCTTCGGCTTCGGTGCGCCCCCGGCAGGCGTATCGAGCTTCGGGTTGCGCGAGACGGTTCCGTTCTTGGCCACGGTCATGAGCGGGAAATACTTCGGGACGTTGAACGAGATCGTATGGGAGCCGATCATGACCCAGCTGAGTTTCTGACCGACCTTCGCGTTGAGCGTCTTCGGGATGAACGAGTTGATCGTGCCGTTGTCGGAGCCTTCGACGCCGAGTCCGGCGAACCATCCGTTGAAGATCGGCTTGCCGTTGACCATCTTCGCGAAGCCCGCCTGCTCGACGGCTTGTGCGGCGTCGTTCGGGATCACGAAATCACCCTTGACCGCCGAACGATACGCGGCGAGCAGCGGTGCCGCGGACTTATCGATCTGCTTGCGCGCCTCGCGGTTGACCGTCGTCTGCGACGGGACCTTCTTCGTCTTCGGCGCGATGGTGAGCCAACCGGACATGAATGGTCCGTGGTAGTTGCAGTAGAAGAAGTGCTTTCCGGGCTTCGCGTTCGGTGAGATCTTCACCGTGTAGGTGTCGCCGGTCGGTCCCTCGTACGGGATGAAGCCGCTGTTGTAGTACGTCTGGCGGCCTGTGAACTCCGGTTGCTTCTGGTGCGCCTTCGAACATGGCTTGTTTCGACTCCGAGGCGCGACACCGTGCGCGAGGAAGCACGGCTGCGCTCCGTTCTGGTTCGGTTTGCCGCTGTTCTGGTCGAACATCTCCGTCAGGTGTGCGCGCTCGAAGTCCATGAGGAACTTCGGCTCTTGTTGCGGGAGCGCGGCGTAGCCTCCCTTGGCGTAGAGCTTGAAGTAGGGAGTGAGCAGCTTCGCGAACTGATCCGCGTAGGCGCCCATCGTGACGCTGTGGGGCTCGCCGGTCCACGTCTGGCGGAAGACGACGGTGTCGCCGGGATGCACCGCGACGTTGTTGGGGAAGTACTGGGAGAAGAAGCTGTTGAACTGCTCGTGCTGGAAGTCCACGAGGACCGTACGTGTGTTCCCACTGCCGCCCAGGCACGAAACCGACGCCAGTGCCAGGACCACGGCCGTCGTCAGCAGCCTTTTCATGCATTCCTCCCGGGTTGGGGCCTCGGTGATGGTACGTCCGGGCCGTGTGTGTGTCTGTGCATCAAAACTCCCTCGATGGCGCCAGCCATAAACCGACGTGCGCGGGCTGCATCGTTGTCTCGACGACGCGGCCGAGCTCCGTCCGGAGCATCTCGATGTCGACCTCCTCGCGGAGCCGCGCTGCGAACGTTTCGAGCGTGAGCATCGCGTCGTAGCGCGCACGGTTGAACCGACGGTCAACAGCACGCTGGACACGTCCGCGCAGCGGCTGGAACAGGACGACGACCGCGAGCGTCGCGACGGCGACGAGCGAGGACGGAGCGCCCGTTGCGCCGACGACCCCCGACGGGACGAGGACGATGCCCGCGAACACGCCGGCGAGGACGACCGTGATGATCGCGTAGGAGACCGTGCGGCTGATGACACGGTCGATGTCGAACAGCCCGTGCCGCATGATCGCGAAAGCGATGACTGCGGGTGGGACGATGAAGGGCAGCTGCCACACGAGGGAGCCGAGGAGACCGTTGTTCATCTGGTCCGGGAGCGTGAGGTTCAAACCGACGATCAGGACGACGACGAAGATCACGGAGATCGAGAACGCTTTGATCTGTCGCCGCCCGCTCTCGTTCGATCGTCGGTAACGGACGACCAACGATGCGCACGCCGCGAGGATCGCAACGCCGCCGAGACCTGATGCAGGTGCGAGCACACGCGAGATCGCAGCAGTGGCGTTCGTTGCCCACGGGTTGAGCACGGGCGGAAGCCCATCGAGTTTGCCTGGTGTCGCGAGCTGACCGACGGTGGCCGTCAGCGGCAGGACCACGAGCGCGCCGACGACGATGCGCCATCCTTTGCTAACGAGCCGACCAGTCGGGAAGAACAGGATCAGCGCGCCCGCTCCCGCGACGCCGGCGGTCCGCAACCCCTCCTCGACGATCCCGATGGTGCCCGCGACCTTTGAATGCGGATCCATCGACGTCGCGATGAGCCGCATCCAGACGACGACGGCTTCGTTGCACGCGAGCGCGAGGAAGAAGATAGCGATGCGATGTTTCGGGTTGTCGCGGAGGATGAGGACGCTGAGAGTCGAGAACGTGATCGCGAGTCCCGCGAGGCCGCCGATGTAGTCGATCGTGTCGCCGGGAAATACACCGGTGAGATGAAGCGCGAGCGCTGCGATCATCGACGCCACGATCACGAGCCAGAGCGCGGTCACTCGTCTCATGCGCTTCCTCGGAGCCAGACGCCGACGGCCGACGGCTGCATCGTCCGGCGGACGACTGCGCCGATCTCGACCTGTAGTGCATCGAGATCGATCTCGTCGCGGAGTCGCGCGGTGAACGATTCGATCGTGCGCGCTGCGTCGTAGCGCGCACGGTTGAACCGGTGGTCGACCCCGTTCTGGATGCGTCTCCGTACCCGTTGGAACAGCATGGCCACGATGAGCGTCGCTGTGGCGATCAACCAGCTCGGCGCCTCGGAGCGAGAGCCGATCAACGCCGTCGGAGCGAGGACGATGAGGATGAAGACGCAGGCGAGGATGGCCGAGACGACCGCGTATGCGACGGTTCGACTGATGATGCGGTCGATGTCGTAGAGGCGGTATCGCGTCACGGCGATCCCGATCGAGATCGGAATGAACAAGATCGACAGGATGATCAAGACGTCGACCGGTTTGTACTTCGAGCCGTAGAAGTCGCCGAACGGCAGGACGACCGCCGCGATGAGTCCGGCGTACGCGAGCCACTTGATCTGCTCGCGCTCCGTCGTGCCGGCGCGACGGTAACGGACAACGAGCGACGCCGCCGCGACGACGATCATCAGGTTCAAGCTCAGGAAAGCAGCCGATCCGACCTCGCTGAAGGTCTTGTTGTGGACCGGAAGCGGATTCTTCGCGAGCGGGAAGTTGTCCAAGGGGCCGGGGGCGAAGGCCATGAACGTGGACGCGATCGGGACGGCGATGGCCGTCCACCAGATCGTCCATCTCCACCGGGCCGAAGGGAGCGCGCCGTTCGGGAAGACGAAGAGAACGATCGTCGCGAGCGTTACCACCGCCGGGATCCAGAACCAAGCGTTCATCCATGCGCCGTACGCCGCGGCGGGCAAAGGCGCATGGGGACCGAGGAGTCCGTACTTCGCGTAGGCGTATCCCGTTCCTTGTGCCGAGAAGAGCAGTCCGTCGGCGAGGAAGATCCAGCCGATCGCGTTGCGCGGCTGCCGCGTAGCGATGACGACGCCGATCGAACCGATGATGGTCGGGAGGATCGCAGTGAACCCCGGAAACCCGAACCCGCCGATCGCCTTCGTGTCTCGACCGACGATGAGGAGTGTGACCTGGACCGGGACGAGAGCCATCGTGGTCGCCCAGACCGCCCACGCGAGCTTCTTCATCGGGTCGCCGCCGTTGCGACCACGTGCTTGTGGCGACGCAGCCGAACATCCAATAGGTGTCCGGTCATCGCACGACGAGCGTTCCTTTCATCCCGACCTGCTCGTGTATCAGGCAGACGAAGGTGTATGTCCCCGGCGGCGCGTCGAAGGTGACGCGCCCTTGACCACGCGTCGCGACATTTAGATTCACGTGGAGGCCATCGATCGTGAACGTGTGCCAGAAGAAGTCGCGATTCGAGAGTACGACGCCGACGCGACCCGCCGTCGCTTCGATCCGTACCGGGACGAACTTCGCGTGACGGGCGACAAGCGCGACGTCGCCGGGCCGCACATCGGACTTCGTCGAGCGTGAAGACGCGAAGCTCACGACCGCTGCCGCGACGACGAGTGCACCGGTCGCAGCTGCGGCGACACGGGTGACGCGTTCCGGCGTGCCCAGTGCGCCCGCGACGACTGATGCGATCCCCGCGAGCGCGAGCACGCCGAGGACGGACGTCAACACGTCGGCGAGGAACGTCGACCCCCGGGAGAAGTTGACGACCGCGCCGGCGACGCACCAGAACCCGGTCAGGAGGAACGCGACCGTCAGACCGACGACCCCGATACGGCCTCGTCTGAAGCGAAGGAATGCGATCGATCCGCCGATCAGAACCGTCAAAAGAAAAGCGTCGACGTCGCGGAGCGTGATCGCGACGACCAGGGTGACCGCGCCGATCGCGGCTCCGATCCCCCGTTCCAGTGTCCGCCAACTCATAACCGCACCTCCTGCCCTGTGCCAAGGATGCGTCGGCTCCGTCCGGAAATCGTTACGGCTCGCCCTCTATCGTTGGGCCTATCGTTGGACCATGGCCCGCCCACCCGTCCGGCTCCTCGGCCCCCCGCGGATCGAGCAGAAGGGCCATTCCGCGCACGTGGACACGAAGAAGGCGATCGCGCTGCTCGCGTACCTCGCCGTCGCGCGCCGGCCGACGGCCCGCGACGAGGTCGCCGCGCTCCTGTGGCCGGAATCGGACCAGACGCGCGCTCGCTCGGCCCTCCGGCGCACGCTCTCGGCCCTCAACGCGGCGCTCGGCGAGGCCGGCGTCGCGAGCGACGGCGACATGCTCTCGCTGGTCGCGAAGACGGACATCGGCGAGTTCCGGCGGCTCATCGCGAGCGATCGCCTCGCCGAGGCCGCCGCAGCCTACGAGGGTGACTTCCTGTCCGGGTTTACGCTCCGCGACAGTGCGGAGTTCGACGACTGGCAGGCCGCGACGGCGTCCGCGCTGCGCCGTGAGTACACGGGCGTGCTCGCGCGCCTCGTCCGGCAAAGCGACGTGGACGAAGCGATCGACCACGCCCGCCGCTGGGTCGACACCGACCCGCTCGACGAGGACGCGCACCGCGCACTCATCCGGCTGCACACGCAGAAAGGGGACCGAGCGGCGGCCGTCCGTCAGTACAAGGAGTGCGTCGCGATCCTCGAGCGGCACCTCGGGGTTGCGCCGACGGAAGAGACGAAAGGATTGCTGGACGCCGCTCCGTCCGACGGCTCGGCCCCCAACCTGCACGAGCTCATGGGTGATCTGCTCACGTTGCAGGGACGGTACGGCGACGCCGAACGGAGCTACGAGACCGCGATCGCGTTCGGTGCGTCCGGCGACGTGCGAGCGAAGGCCGCGGGTCTCCGGCAGCGTGTCGGCGACTTCGAGGGTGCCGAGGAGCGGTACGCCGCCGCGATCGAGGTGCTCCGTCCGGATGAATACGGGAACCGCGCGCGTCTGCTGGCCGATCGAAGTCTGAACGCGTACAGGCTCAAGGCTCCGGACGATGCCGATCGATACGCGGCGATGGCGCTCGACGACGCGATCGCATCACGCGACGACCGCGCGATCGCGCAAGCGCACAACGTCGCCGGCATCCTCGCGACGCATCGCGGCGAGACCGAGACCGCCCGCGAGCATCTGGAAGCGAGCCTCCGCCTCGCCGAGCAGCTCGACGATCCCGTTGCGATGGCAGCGGCCCTGAACAACCTCGCGTCGGCGCTCCGCTCGTCCGATCTCGATCGCGCGCAACAGCTCGCGCAACGCGCGCTCGAGCTGTGTGCGAGCGTCGGCGACCGCCACCGCGAAGCCGCGATGCATTCGAACCTCGCGGACCTGCTCCGCGCCGCCGGACGAACCACCGAAGCCGAACGTCACCTCCGCCTGTCGGCGGCGATCTTCGCCGTCATCGGGGAGCCGGACGAGCTCCAACCGGAGATCTGGATGCTCACCGAGTGGTGACGCTTCGACCTATTGCCGCTGCTGGATGCGGATCAGGTTTCCGGCAGGGTCGCGGATCGCGCAGTCGCGGAGCCCGTACGGCTGGTCCGTCGGCTCCTGGACGACCTCCGCGCCACTGCGCTGGATCTTCTCGAACGTGCCGTCGAGGTCGCCGCTCGCGAGGAGAAGGATGCCGTAGGTGCCTTTCGCCATCATCTCGGCGATGGTGCGCTGTTCCTCCTCGGTGATGCCGGGGGTCGCCGTCGGCGGGTACAGGACGACCGACGTTGCGGGCTGCTCGGGCGGACCCACGGTGATCCAGCGCTTGCCCGCGTAACCGACGTCCAGGCGGACCTCGAAGCCCAGCGTGTCGCGGTAGAAGGCGAGTGATTCGTCCGGATCGTTGTGCGGGAGGAAGCTCGAGTGAATCGTGATGTCCATGTCCGCCACCCTAGCCCTGGGTCGCGGGCCGCGCTTCTCGATTCCTGACCGGTCTCGTCACCTGTTTCGTCACGCACGACGGCAAGGCTTCGATCGCGCGCTCGGCTTCCTGCTTGTACGCGCTCGGCGAGATGCCGACGAGTTCGGTGAAGCGAGTGCTGAACGTCCCGAGCGATGAGCAACCGACCGCGAAGCACACCTCGGTGACGCTGAGGTCGCCGCGCCGCAGCAGCGACATCGCGCGCTCGATGCGTCGCGTCATGAGGTAGGCGTACGGCGACTCGCCGTAGGCCTGCTTGAACTCGCGGCTCAGGTGTCCGGCCGACATGTGCGCGCCGCGGGCGAGCGCTTCGACGTCGAGCGGCTGCGCGTACTCGCGGTCGATCCGGTCGCGAACGCACCGGATCCGCGCAAGGTCGCGAAAGCGCTGATCCGCTGCGTCGTTCGCTGCCATCTACTCGGCGTCGTCGACCTTCTGCCGCAGGACCTTCTCGGGAGACTCGGCGAGTTCCTCGAGCTTCTTGATGAACTTCGGGAACGCCTTCTCGAACTCTTGCGGCTTGCGCGCGCGCTTCGCGGGATCGGCGGCCGCGATGATCTGGTAGCGCACCATCGAGTGCCACATCCCCTTCTCTTTGAGCGCGTCTTCGACGGCTTTGATCAACTTCCACGACTCGAGCACCTGCTCCGCCCGCTGCTGACGGATCTCGATGGCCTCGGAGAGGGGTTTGTCCAGCACGCCGTCGCACTTCCGGACGACCCCCTCGATCGCGCCGCCGGCGATCCGCCCGTTGCTTTCGTAGGCGAGGCCGACCGTCACGTAGTGGAAGTGTTCGATCGCGTCGGTGATCTCGCCGTCGTCTTCCTTCGTGCTCGGCTTCGTCTCGACGAACTCGCGGTAGATCGACAATGCGATCTGGCACCGCTCCTTGATGTTCAGGTCCTTCTCGACGTTGAAGCTCATCATGCGGACGGCGAGCTTGTCCGGTACGACGACGACCGGGAACTCCTTCACGCCGAGCTCGGTCGCCGCCGTGAACCGGTGCTGACCGTCGATGATCACGAACTTGCCGTCGCGCTCGACGGTGACGAGCGGCGTCACGAAGCCGATGCGCTCGATGGACGCCGTCAGCTGCTTGATGTGCGCGGGACGCGGCTTCCGCTGGTGTTTGATGACCTCGAGATCGCCCTTGCGCACCGTCTGCACGCGCAGGGCTTGTTTCTTGTGCGGGTCCTTGAACTCGAGGGTCTCCGTCACGGCTCTGAGCCTACCCATACCCTTAGGAGCCATGCGCAACGCCATCGAGTGGTGCGACGACCACCTCGAGGTCATCGACCAAACGGCCCTTCCCGCGCGCCTCGACGTCGTGAAGCTCGTGACCGTGGACGACGTGGTCGACGCGATCAAACGCCTCGTCGTGCGCGGTGCGCCGGCTATCGGTGTCTGCGGCGCGTTCGGCGTCGTGATCGGCCTGCGCGAGGGACGCTCGCCCGACGAGCTCCGCCACACGATCGGCGACGCTCGTCCGACGGCGGTCAACCTGCGCCGCGAGGTCGATCGCGTCCTCGCATCCCACGACCCACTCGCCGAAGCCCTCAGGGTCCAAGCCGAAGACCGCGAATCGTGCGCGCGCATCGGCGAGTTCGGCCGCGCCGAGCTCGGTAACGTCCGGCGTGTCCTGACGCACTGCAACACCGGACGACTCGCGACCTCGGGCATCGGCACCGCCCTCGGTGTCGTCTACGCGAAGTTCGAAGCCGGCGAAGCGATCGAGGTCATCGTGACGGAGACGCGTCCGTTACTCCAGGGCGGACGTCTCACCACGTGGGAGCTGCGCGACGCCGGGATCCCCGTCACGCTGATCCCCGATTCGGCTGCCGGCGCCGCGCTCGTCGCAGGCAAGGCCGACGCCGTGATCGTCGGATGCGACCGCGTCGCAGCGAACGGCGACACCGCCAACAAGATCGGGACGTATCAGCTCGCCGTGCTCGCCCGCGCGGCGAACGTTCCGTTCTACGTCGCCGGTCCGCTCAGCTCGTTCGATCTCGCCACACCGGACGGCCGCGCGATCGAGATCGAGTTCCGTCCGGCTGAGGAAGTGACGAACGCCAGCGGCGCAGAGGTCGACGCGTGGAACCCCGCGTTCGACGTCACGCCGGCGCATCTCATCAGCGCGTTCATCACTGATTC
>Ga0307469_10000076_pt1 | contig 37285 bp, 25 predicted proteins | sample atmos_gasesAM2C__FD_203084 | JGI IMG/M metagenome (GOLD analysis project Ga0307469, IMG submission 203084) | Hardwood forest soil microbial communities from Morgan-Monroe State Forest, Indiana, United States - atmos_gasesAM2C_515 | ecosystem: Environmental > Terrestrial > Soil > Temperate... | reverse complement strand
GCGATGCCCGCATTGGTCTGGCTCACCGTGTTAAAGGCGATCGAGACGCCGGGCGCGGTGTTGACGATGCCAAACAGCGCGTTGCTGACATTGTTGCCTGAGACCGTGCCGGTGACGTTATCGACGGCAATCCCGATCAGCCCGGTGGCCAGCGACACGACGTTCCCTCGAATCGATGGGAACAGAGTCGGTGTCGAGCCGGTGCCAGTGGTGAAGATTCCGAAGCCATCCTGGCCATGGACGCTGCTGTTCTGGAAGGTGACGAACTTGTTAGCGCCGTCCGAATTTTCTGCCCACAGCCCCACTCCGCATCCTGCGTCGGTCTGGTTACTGACCTTGGCGTGATTCACCTGGCCGGACGATCCCGGGGCGTAGAAGATGCCCGCGATCCAGGTGCTTCCGGCACATCCCAGATCACCGCCGCTTCCATCCACAGCGATATCCGTAATGTTCACCGGCCCGGCGCTCTGCACTAGGATCTGCGCCGCGATGGATTCGCCGAACCCGCTCACCGCGTTGGCCGTCAGTCCGGTACTTGGGACCGTGATCACGGCCAGAATCTGGTTGGAATCCGCGACGCCCGCCAGATTGACGGGTTGCATGATCGTGACCTGCTCCGCATAGGTACCGGGACATACCAGGATCGTCGAACCGGGGGGAACGCTGCTGACCGCGGCCGAGATCGTGGCAAAGCTGGGGCTCTTGGGTTTACAGGAACCGACTGCGAACGTGGCCGCCATCGCGGGGGAAACCGCAAGCAGCGAAGCGACGATCACGAACGACAACTTCAAACGGCACATAGACACTCCTTTAGATTGGCGGGGAAGTTTGCAGGCCGACGGGAGCACTCACCTGACAAACCTCGATGGATTTCGGTGGGCTGAAGGGATTCGAAATGCTTCGGCAGGGGGGAGCTTGCAAACGCCGAATGAAACTCAGGTGACTAACTACACCCTCCTGATAAAACTCGAACACAGGGGAGGAGGTTTGGCACCACATGATTACGCTCAGCAATATCAAATGACAAGTAAACTTTCAATTACATCCGAGACCAAAATGGGAAGAACGAACATCGGCTGATACTACTGCGCGGACTACACCCCGAAACCTGCTGATGGAAATTCGATCGCTCGCAGTTGCGCGCCGTCATCACGCCTTCGTTGACCCTTGGCGAAAGCGGCCACTATACTTCCGTTGGGGTTGTTCCCCTCGAATACGTATGTCTCTGTCAGCCGTCATTGTCGATGATGAGCAGCTCGCGCGTGACGAACTTACTTTCCTTCTAAAGGACGTCGGCGATGTCAACGTCGTGGCCCAGGGGAAAAATGGGCTGGAGGCGGTTCATCTTATCCGCGAGCACAATCCCGATCTCGTCTTTCTCGACGTTCAGATGCCGGGACTCGACGGCTTCGGAGTCATCAAGAAGCTGCTCGACAAGAAAGTAGCTCTTCCAAAAATTGTATTTGCGACCGCGTTCGACCAGTACGCGGTGAAAGCCTTCGAAGTCAACGCCGTGGACTACCTGCTGAAACCATTCGACAAGAAACGCGTGGCGCAGTCTGTGCAGAAAGTGCGTTCCAAAATGGAATCGGGTGGATCGTCTTCCGATAAGCTCGAGACCCTGGTCCGCATGCTCGAATCCCAAAAGGAACAAACCACGTCGAAAGTGTTGATCCGCTCCATGGGCCGGCTATTGCTGGTGGACCAGCGGGACATTTGCTATGCATCGATTGAAGATGGCGTAATCAGCGTCGTGACGGCCGGTCCGAATGGCGGCGAGGGACAGTCCAATTGCCGCACTCTCGAAGAACTGCTCGACAGTCTGGATCCGAAGCTGTTCTGGCGGGCTCACCGGTCCTTCCTTGTGAATATCAACCGGATTAAGGAAGTCGTACCCTGGTTCAAGAGTTCCTACCAGTTGCGAATGGACGACAAGAAACAGACGGAAGTCCCCGTCAGCCGCGCCCAAACCAAGCGCCTGCGCGAGCTTTTCGGCCTGTAGGCCGGAGCAACTCGGGGTTCCAGGCTCGCATCCGACAAGGCAACCAGTCGTGTGTCACTCAAGCTGCGTTTCCCGGCCTGTCCCGGTCAATTGCAGACTGGAGAGTTTTCATGAAAAAGTCCCCCCTCCTCGCGCTTACTCTGCTGTTGGCCGCAAGCTCGCTTGGCGCCTGGGCCCAGATCAAGCGCGACACGTTCGCCTACAAAGTCGGGCCCCGGGCAATAATTTCCGTCCGCAACCAATATGGGCGTATTACGGTGACGCCGTCTGCGGTCGACCGGGTCGTGGTCAACGTAGTGCACTCCGACGCTGTGGAAATCCTCCATCAGCAGAGCGAGAACCGCATCGAACTGATCACTGGTTCGCAGGTGGCGACGGGAGCCAAGGCAGATAACGTCGACTACCAGGTTCTCGTGCCCGCCGACGCATGCGTAATCCTCAGCACGGCAGCCGGTTCTTTGTCTGCTGAGAATCTTGAAGGCGATCTCATTTTCGAAGGCACCACCGCCTCGGTCGACGCACGCGCCCTGCGCAACGCTCATGTCCATGTAAAAACACTGAGTGGCCCGATCACGCTGCGGGAAATCAAGGGTGGGTATGTAGACATCACAACGGCCAGCGGTGAGGTCAGCCTGCAAGATGTTTCCGGACCCATGATCGAAGTGCATTCTGGCACCGGCCGCATCCGTTATCTCGGAGATCCCGGCCAGGGCTTTTACAAATTGGTCAGCGGGTCCGGCAACATTGACGTTTCCCTGCCTAATGCCGGCATGGCGCACTTCAAGGCCCGCTCGGTAAAGGGAAAAGTCGATCACCAGATTCTGGGGCCCGTTCTATCAGGACTGGGGGGCCAAGCGAATTCTTTGCTGCACAGCGCTGCCGCAGCATTTGAAATTCATTCTTTGAAGGGAAATATCTCGTTGCGCGAGGCGTCTAAGTAGCGAATTCTGCAAAAAGGCACTCCCCCGGCCATGACCAAGGGTCACCCGGATTCCCGGGAGCGCGAGGTATAATTCTCCAAAGCACCACGTGGGGTCGTTTTCTTGATGGATCGAGAAATGAGAACGCGAGCTTGCGCGCTCCCAAGGGCGTTTGCAACGCTGTGCGTTCTGCTGATCCTGTTTGCGGGATTCGCTCAAGCGAACCACGTCCATACCGACAAGTCATCGTCCGCCAGTCACGAGTGCTCGATTTGCTCTGTCGCGCATGCCGGCGCAGTCATCAACGTCGTCTACCGCGCGGTTCCCGTCTTTCAACGCTCGATTCTCGTCATCCGCGAGGAAGTCTCCCCCAAGCCGCTGCTCCTCGCATCCTTCCTTTACATCCGTCCTCCGCCTTCAGTTTAGGACCGTCGCTTATCCCAGACGTGATTTCTAACTGAATTTCATCGTTATTCGACGGAGGTAAGGCATGCTGCCTTCTATTCGCACGTTTGCATTTTTCCAGCTTTTCATCGCTCTGGTCATCGTCACAGGGACTTTGTCCTTCGCACAATCCGGCGGAAATTCGACGTCGGTCACCGGCACCGTGGTGGATCCTTCCGGCGCGGTCGTTCCGAACGCCACGGTCGAAATCCATAATCCGGTAAGCCAGTACCAACGCTCCACCACCAGCGACGACAAAGGGAACTTCAGCCTTCCCAACGTACCGTTCAATCCTTACCATCTCAGCGTTTCGGCTCCGGGGTTCGCCGCTTTTTCCCAGGACATCGACGTGAAATCCCTGGTTCCTCTAAGCATCAAAGTGAGCCTGCATGTGACGGCTTCCTCGGAAGTAGTAACAGTCGAAGACAACGGCGGCGATCTGATCGAGAATGATCCCACTTTCCACACCGACGTCGACAAGGCCATCGTGGATCGTCTCCCCCTCGAGAGTGCCTCTTCCTCGCTCAGTTCGCTGGTCACGCTGGCCACCCCGGGCATCGCCGCTGATTCCAATGGCCTCTTTCACGGCTTGGGAGACCACGCCGAGAATTCATTTTCCGTGGATGGCCAGCCCATTACCGACCAGCAAAGCAAGGTTTTCTCAAACCAGATTCCCCTAGACTCCATTCAGTCCTTGGAAGTCATTTCCGGAGCGCCTCCGGCGGAATTCGGCGAGAAGGCAAGTGTCGTCATCAACGTAACCACGCGTTCGGGTCAGGGCGTGACCACACCCCACGGCCAGATCACCGCGTCCTATGGCAGTTTTGGAACTTCCGACGCCAGCTTCAATCTCGCCTACGGCGGCCAGAAATGGGGGAATTTTGTTTCGGCGAGCGGTCTGAACACGGGGCGGTTTCTCGATCCGCCGGAATTCACCGTCATGCACGCCAAGGGTAACGAGGAAAATGCCTTTGACCGCGTTGACTTCCAGCTATCCAAAGTAGATTCGATCCACTTGAACCTGGGTTTCACGCGCTCCTGGTTCCAGACTCCCAATTCCTTCGACCAGCAAAACGCCACGGCCTGGAATGGTCTGGTTGTGGATAACGCCGGACTGGGCCCGAACGGAATTCCCGTCGGCCCGGCCGACCAGCGATCGCAGATCAAGACCTTCAACATCGCGCCCTCCTGGATGCGACTGGTCAACAACAGCACAGTGTTTACGTTGGGCGCATTCGTACGGCGAGACCAGCTCAACTATTACCCCAGCAACAATCCCTTCGCCGACCTGTCTCCCGCCCTGCAGCAAGAAACCATCGGTCAAGACCGCAGCCTGACTAATACCGGTATCCGCTCAGACCTGTCTTACGTCAAAGGCGTCCATAACGTGAAGGTGGGTGCTACCTATCAACAAACGTTTCTCGACGAGAACAACCGCTTCGGGATTGTGGATCCCACGCTGCTCGGTTCGCTGACCGATGCAAATGGCGCCCCTTGCATCGATTCGAACGGGGATCCGATCGCGGCTCCGTGCACAACCCTGGCTCCATACGACCTGACCCGCGGCGGCACTCTGTTTCCCTTCAAAGGACACACCGACGTCAAACTGTTATCTCTCTATGCCCAAGACGCGATCACCAAGGGAAACTGGTCTCTCAATCTTGGATTGAGAGGCGATATTTACAATGGCCTCACTTCGCACAAAGAGGCCGAGCCCCGGGTCGGCATCGCCTACAACTTCAAGAAGACTAATACCGTACTTCGCACGTCGTACGCTCGAATCCTCGAGACCCCCTTTAACGAGAACCTGGTGCTTTCCAGCAATGGATGCGCCGATCCGGTTCTCAATCCGCTCCTGGTGTGTTCTTCCAATGTAGCCACTCCCTTCAGTCCCGGTTGGCGCAACGAATTTCACGTAGGTGTGCAACAAGCGTTCGGGCGCTACCTGGTCTTTTCAGGGGAATACGTCTGGAAATATACCCACAATGCTTACGACTTTGGAGTTTTCGGGGCGACGCCGCTAACGTTTCCAATCGAATGGCACAACTCGAAGATCCCAGGCGTGGCCGGGAGAGTGAGTGTTCCAAACATCCATGGCTTTTCGGCTCTGGTCGTTTTCTCCAGCGTGGCCGCAACTTTCTATAACCCGCAACTGGGTGGCGCGGGCGCGGTCCCGCCAGGAACTGGAAACACCGGGATCTCGGCCTTCCGCATCGATCACGACGAGAAGTTCAACCAGACCACTCACCTGCAATATCAACCGTGGAAGAACGGGCCTTGGCTCGGCTTTAACTGGCGCTATGACAGCGGCCTGGTTGCGGGTGCCCTTCCCTGCGCGGGCGGTAACTGCAATAACGGCCCTGCAGGAAGCGACACCGTGGTAGACGCGTCCGTGATCAGTCCGAACCAGCAGTTCCAGGCCGGCCTGTTTTGTGGCACAGTCCACGCTACCCCGACGGCGCCCATCAGTTCCGGCCTCGGTGCCAATCTGTGCCCGGCGTCACAGTATGGATCGACCCTGCTCTCGGTTCCCGCACCCGGAACGGAGGATGACCAGCACAACCCACCTCGTGTCAGCCCCCGTCATCTCTTCGATCTCTCGGTGGGCGATGACAACCTGTTCCGCGGCGACAAACACAAATGGAGTCTCCAGCTGACGGCCATCAACATCACCAACCGGGTCGCTCTTTATAACTTCCTGTCCACCTTCACCGGTACCCACTACGTCACTCCGCGCAGCCTCACGGCGGAGCTGGGATTTCACTTCTAGGGGACATTGCCGATCAGCAGCAAGCAAAGCGGCCTCAGAAATTTCTGAGTCCGCTTTCTTGCTGCGACTAGCCTCGGGGGAGAGCCTAGGAGGAGAGCCGGCGGGGCGAACCACCGGCTCCTGAGTCGGAGACCTGGTCAGGAGACCAACGCCTCCAACGCAGTTGTCCACAATCTCCAAACCGTACGGCGTGTTCATGCATCCTCCTCGAAACTCGCAGGGCCCACCGCTCTTGCTGATAGCACCGGACGCGCGTGGAGGCCGGCCAGCCACTAGTTGGTGCGCCAGGAGGAGACCGCCTTCACTCACCCCGGACTCTGCAGCATTTCGCCACTCTCGAGGCGAAAGCCTGCGCCATGCACCCGGCTGAGCAGCGCGCCGACCTCGCGATCCACGAAGCTGACCGCGCTCAGGTCGACCTGCACCGTCCGCTGGCCCAGGGTAGCGAAGACGTTCTTCCAGCACTGCTCCACGTCTGCGACCCATGGTCCGATCAACTGCCCTTCCAGCCGAACGACGACGGCCTCTCCTTTTTCTTCGATGGTGATCCTCAACATGGGGCGCCCTGGGGAAGTGGCGCTACTGCATTGGCACTTCGGAAACCAAACGACCCGATTGTGCCTAGGGAGTTGGAGGCATGGTGCTTGCGCGCTTTCGACACCGCCCGCACGGAATGAGTTGGATAGTATCTGGGACGATCAGAGGGCAGTTTGACGATATTTCGTCAGGCCCGGGAAAACCAAGTGGCGTCGCAGCCTTGCGACTTGGGATTCCTTTTAGCTCGCAAGTCCCTGGCGTGAAATTCCCAGCTTGCGCATTTTTGACTGAAGGGTTGTGCGCTTCAAGCCAAGCTTGACCGCGGCACCGCGTGGCCCCGAGATCACGCCTCCGCACTCGCGCAGAACTCCGAGGATGTGTTCCCTCTCGGCGCCCTCCAGAGTGGTATCGGTCACGTTGAAGCGCTCCTGCGTCTCCTGGGTCTGCAGTTCCGTAAGCGGAGCACGCAGCACCGATCCGCCGGAGAGGATGACGGAACGCTCGATGAAGTTCTCGAGCTCCCGTACATTGCCGGGCCAGTTCCACTTCACGAGCGCATCCAGAGTCGCACTCGGAATGGTCTGGATGTCCTTATCCAGGCGGCGGGCTAATTTTTGTACAAAGTGACGCACTAGCAGGGGAATGTCTCCAATGCGATTCCGCAAAGGCGACATCTCGATGGGGAACACGTTCAGCCGGTAGAACAGGTCTTCCCGGAATTCTCCCTCTCGTACGAGATCGCGCAAATTGCGGGTGGTCGCCGCGATCAGGCGCAAATCGACGCGAATCGTGCGATTGGACCCCAGCCTCTCAAATTCGTGATCCTGCAACACGCGCAGGAGCTTGGGTTGCAGTTCCAGCGGGATGTCGCCAATTTCGTCGAGAAACAGAGTGCCCTTGTCCGCCAGTTCCACGCGCCCGATCTTCTTGCTGACCGCTCCGGTGAAGGCTCCCTTCTCGTGTCCGAAGAGCTCGCTCTCGAGCAACCCCGTCGGGATGGCGGCGCAGTTCACCTTGATGAAGTTAGCGTCCTTTCGCCGGCTCATGCGATGAATCGCGCGCGCCGCCAGTTCTTTTCCAGTGCCCGTCTCGCCCAGAATCAGAACCGTCGACCCGCTGGGAGCAACGGTCCGGGTCCGCGACAGCGCCGCCTTCAACTGCGGGCTCTCACCGACAATTTCTTCGAAGTTGAGCTCGGTGCGGATCTCATCCTGCAGATACAGCTTCTCTTCCGCCAGCCGGTCCCGAAGTGCCTGGATCTCGCGGTAGGCACGAGCATGGTCCAGTGCAATCGCCAATTGCGCCGCGATCTGATGGAGCAGTTCCTCGTCCTGGGGAGAAAAAGCATGGTCTTTCTTGCTGCCGACATTCAGCGTACCCAATGCACCCTTCGAGGTGAGCAGCGGCATGCAGCGAACGGTGCGTATGCCTGCGCTCAGTACTCGGCCTGCAATCTGGCTACTGTGACTGGCCAAGTCATCGCGCGTGAGAGTCTTCGACTCGAGATCGAGGAATGCATTCGCCGACAGGGTCTGGTCGAGCGACACGGATTGGCCCGCCTCCAGCATGGCGGGCGTAGGCGTAGGCGAGAGCACGTAGGCTTTCATGTCCTGCCTGTCGCCCTCGAATAACGTCACCCCGGCAAAATCATGGGGAACGACTCGCGTTACGCACTCGGAAATCCGGGGCAGCAAACTCTGCACTTCGAGACTCGACGCCAGCGTGCGATTCACATCGACCAGAGCCTGCAGCCGCTGCTTCTCTTCGCGGAGCGCATCTCGGGTCAGCGTATTCTCGATGGCCAAGGCGGCCAGTTCACCGACCCGACGCAACAATCGTTTGTCCGGTTTCCCATAAGCATCCCGTATGGAAGCACCAAAGCCCAGGGCACCGAGGCGGTTTTGCCCGCTAGTCAGCGGAACCACATAGTAGGTAAGTATTCCCTGTGCTCGCAGCGGTGCGAGTACCACCGGAAAGCGCGTCTCGTTGCCGACATCGAACAGCAACTCTTGCTGATGCTCACGCACCCAACCGCTGGGTGCCTCGGAAGCAGGCAGCCGGTCGGGAAGCAGGTCAGACAAACGTTCTCCCTGCCACCAGTGAACATGCATCGAGTTATCTTGTGGGTCGTAAAGCGAGAAGTTCAGGAAATCGAAATCAGCGACATCCCGGAGTCGCTTGCTGATCTCCCGGTACAACTCGGGGAGGGCTTGAGGCCGGACCACGAGGTCCGCCATCTCAAGCAGAGCCTCGTAACGGCGGCGCTCGTCAAGTGGGCTGGACTGACTTTCAAGGCTGGACGGCATCTACAAGAAGACCCACGCCCCTCAACGCAAGCCACATTCCTCCAGATTTAGCGCCGATGATAGCTCCTTTTCTAATTGGATGCACCGGAAAAATGACGAATACGCCCTCCACTTCTCGTCAAGGACTTCCCGTTTGAGAACTCTTACATCGCCGACAATCAAGTCCATTTTGTATCTCTTTGTAACTCTTTTGTTCTTCCATCCTGCCTTCTAAGGATTCCCCCGGGCCGTTAACCTAGTAGTACTTTGTATAATTGTCAGATGGCACGCGGTTGGGAGAGTAAGTCGGTGGAAGCTCAGCAGGCGAAGGCATCGGAAGAAAAGAAATCTTCCCGGCCGAAGCTGACTCCCGAACAAGCCCGCTCCAAGCGGCAGCTGGAGGGACTCCGTCTTTCCCGGCAACGCGTTCTTCAACAGCTCGCCGCCGCACACGATCCCCGCCACCGCCAGATGTTGGAGCAAGCTCTGGCGGACCTGGACGGCCGGATCGAAGACATGAAGGTACGCTAGAGTACGCGATTCTCACCCCTTTCATTTCGCTCCATTGAGCGGATCAGTCTCCCGAGCTTCTTGCCTGGAAATGCCCAATCCCCCCTGACGTATAATGAGTGCACCCATGAAAGCCTACGTATACGTCTCGCTCAAGAAGAGTGTTCTCGACCCCCAGGGAAAGACCATTCAGGGCGCACTTAAGAAAATGGGCTACAAGGGGTTAGGGGATGTTCGCCAAGGCAAGTACTTCGAGCTGACGCTGGATGGCGATTTGAGCAAAGCCGAGGCGCAGTCCGAGGTCGAACGTATTGCCCGCGAAGTTCTGACTAACCCTGTAATCGAAGAGTATCGCTACTCCCTCGAAGATTAGTTAGCTGTGTGCGGTGCGGTCTCTGCTCCCGCGCGGCTGGTACTTTTCGTGCGACCTAGGGAGTACTTCGGCCTCGGCCGGAACAGGAGTATCGGTTTATGTGCGGCATCGTCGGATATGTGGGCAAGAAACAGGTCGTGCCGGTCATCATCGAGGGCCTGCGCAAGCTGGAGTATCGGGGATACGACTCTGCGGGAATTGCCGTGGCCGGCAACGGAGGGGGCTTGCAAATACGCCGGGCCGAAGGCAAGCTGCGCAACCTGGAAGAAGTAATCCGGCAGAAACCGCTGGACGGAACGTACGGCATCGGGCACACCCGCTGGGCCACTCACGGCCGCCCTTCCGAAGAGAATGCCCATCCCCACCGGGACTGCTCGGGCAAGATTGTCGTCGTTCATAACGGCATCGTCGAAAATTATCTTTCCCTGAAAAAGAAGCTGGCCGAAGAAGGCCACAAGTTCACCACCGAGACCGACACTGAAATCATCGCCCACCTGATCGAAAAGCATTTCCTGAGAACCGGCAACGGTCACCGTCCCCCGCTCGAAGAAGCTGTTCGCCAAGCCGTAAAAGAATTGACCGGCGTGTTCGCGCTGAGCGTGATTGCCGTCGACGAGCCGAACAAGATCGTTTCCGCGCGCAACGGGCCGCCCGCCGTGATCGGGCTGGGCAAGGATGAATACTTTGTCGCTTCCGATGTGCCCGCGATTCTTTATCACACGCGCGATCTTTTCTTCCTGGCCGATGGCGATCTTGCCGTCATTACCCCCGAAGGCGTAAAGCTCACCGACTTCAACGGCAACCCGATCTCGCGGCCGGTTCAGCATGTCACCTGGGACCCCATCATGGCGGAAAAGGGTGGGTACAAGCACTTCATGCTGAAGGAGATATACGAACAGCCCCGCTCCGTGCGCGACACCACGCTCGGCCGCGTTTCGCAGGACACGGGACACATCTTCCTCGAGGAAATGGAAATCACCGAAGATCAGTTCCGCGCCACTAAGAAAATCAATATCGCGGCCTGCGGAACTAGTTGGCACGCCGGACAGGCCGGCAAGTTCATGCTCGAAAGCCTGGCCCGCATTCCGGTCGAAGTGGACTATGCCAGCGAGTGGCGCTACCGCGACCCGATCATCCCGCCCGACACGATCACGCTGCTGATCACGCAGTCCGGCGAAACCGCCGACACCATTGCCGCCCAACGCGAAGCCAAGGCGAAGGGGTGCAAGACTCTTGCAATATGCAACGTTGTTGGATCGATGGTGACACGCGAAGCGCAGGGCACCATTTACACCCACGCTGGGCCGGAGATTGGCGTCGCCTCCACCAAGGCTTTCACCGCCCAGTTGACCGCACTCTACCTGCTTTCGCTTTATCTCGGGCAAGTCCGTGGCACGCTCACGCCTGCTCAATCCAAGTCCGAAGTCTTCGACCTCACCCGCCTTCCCGGAAAGTTGGAACAAGTTCTGACTCGGGAAGAGCAGTGCGAAGAACTCGCCAAAATCTACTCGCGCGCGCAGGACTTCCTCTTTCTCGGACGCGGTATCCATTACCCGATCGCGCTCGAAGGCGCCCTGAAATTGAAGGAAGTTTCCTACATCCATGCCGAGGGCTATCCCGCGGGCGAAATGAAGCACGGCCCCAACGCCCTGATCGACGAAAATCTCCCGGTGGTGATCATCGCGACGCGAGATCCCCACGATCCACTGTCGGTCGTGCGCTACGAAAAGACGATGTCGAATCTGAAAGAAGTAAAAGCACGCTCGGGACAAGTCATCGCCCTCGCCACCGAAGGCGACGAAGAAATCAAAGAGGCGGCCGACCACGTAATACACATTCCCCCCGCCCCAGAAGAATTAGCGCCCATTCTCGAAATCGTCCCCCTGCAGCTTCTGGCTTACCACATAGCCGTCCGTCGCGGCTGCGACGTAGACCAACCCAGAAACCTCGCCAAATCCGTCACCGTCGAATAGGCTCCTGTAGCGCCGGGCATCCTGCCGGCAGTCGCGAGGGCGTCCCCGCCCTCGCACCAATCATCCAGCCACGACCCACGCATGCCACAAGCAAGCCCCTACTTCTTCCCACCCTCGAACTCCAACACCCCATCGCCTGGCGGAATCGACATCTCCCAAGGCACGGACACCTGCTTGTCGAGTTCGTAATCCGCTCCCGGACCAAGATAAGTGAACTTCTCGAAGACGAAAGGAACGCCCTCCGCCTGCAGCACCGAGCTCCGATCGGTCACCTGCATATGCAAGTGCGCTCCGGTCGTATTCCCGCTGTTTCCGAGCAAGGCCAGCACGTCGCCCGACCGAACGCGATCATGTAAGTGCACCTTGATACTTCCATTCTGCAGGTGCGCGTAGGTCGCGTAGCGGTTCGGGGCGATCTTCAGAATCACGTGATTGCCGGCGATGTTATCGACCGTGACCGGAGGCAGAACGCGGGGCACGTTATCCGCGATTCCATCCACAACTTCGGTGATCTCCCCGTCGGCGACCGCCAGCACTGGCTCGCCCCAACCCCACCAGTTGTCGTTGCGGGTTGCGCCGTCGTGGCGCGAATCGCCATTCGGCCCTACCTTGAGCCAGTCGATCGCGAACCGCTCCGCCGAATAGATGTGCCCGTCCACGGCCGTGATCGCCCGCCGGTGATTCGTGTTATTCGCAGGACCATCGCCCGCCAGCCATACGCCTCCATGAAACGGCGGACGCAGCGTCAACACTGCGTCGTGGCTGATCGGCACCTGGAGATTTTCGAGTGTGGCGTCCGCAGAATTCCCTCCTCCAGTGGTTGCGGCGGAGAAAATCATCCGGTGCCGGAGGCGGGCGGGCACAGTGCCACTCGCCGGCAGCGTGATCCACATATAAATCACGGAACGCGCTCCCGGCTCGATCACGCGCCCCACGTCGACAAGACTTCCGTGCTCCCCCGACGGCATCATCGCCGATCCCACCCGAATCATCGCCGCGGCGAGCGCCTTCTCATCCACAGACGCGATCGGCCCGGTGCTCTCGTCACCGGCGAACACCTCGAGCCGCTTCAGGGTCAAAGGCACGGCGTCGAAATTCGTGACGTGCAGCTCATATACCAGCACCTGCTGCTTGTCCATGCGCACGGGGATCGGCGGCGAGGTGCACACGACCTCGACGCGAGGGCCGCGCTCGCGGGCCAGTGTGTCCAACGTGCACATCACCAGGACGATCACAGTCAGCGGAGTGCGAAAAAACCGTGGGGATCGAAGGTTGGTCTTAGGTCGAGCAGGCCTGAACACAGAACGAACGACCTTCCGCAGTCTTCTCATGGTGCTCCAAACGAGTCCAGCTCAAAATGCTCCCAATCGAGCGCAGGCTCCAAGCAAGCGCGGAGCGCGAAACAGGATAGCCCAGCGCGTAGGCGCTGGGTGCCACGATGCCCAGATCGCAAGCCCCGGAGGAGGGGCGACACACCTCGCCGAGGGCGTAAGCCCGAAGGCGCCTTCTACACCAAATACCGCTCACTTTGCCGGCAGAGCAAACGCCACGTACACACCCCCCGACCCCGACCGCGGATCCTTTCCACCTCCGGCCGCAATGACCACAAACTGCCGCCCGTTCACCTCAAACGTAATCGGCGTGGCATTGCCTGAGAAAGGCAGCTTCGTCTCCCAAAGCAACTTCCCGGTCGCCTTATCGAACGCTCGAAATTTCTTGTCGAAATTCGACGCCCCAATGAACAGTAACCCTCCAGCCGTCACCACCGGTCCTCCATAATTCTCGGTCCCGGTCTTGTCCTGCCCCTTCGCTGCCAGTTCCGGATATTCACCCAGCGGAACCTTCCACACCGGCTCGCCGGTGTTGAGATTGATGGCCGTCAATGTTCCCCACGGCGGCGAAATCGCCGGGTACCCTTCAGGGTCCAAAAACTTGTGATATCCCGTGAACCGGTATTTCATCGAGACCGGCGCCGGCCCGTTGCTCTCCAGTTCCTTGCTCTCCCCGGTCGAGATGTAATTCACCAGCGCAAACACCTGCTCGTCGGTCAGGTTCGGAAACCCTTGCATCCGTCCCTTGCCGTTCTTGATCACGGCCGTGACTTCGGCAGGCGTGTTGCGGTCCACCGCTCCCACCAGCGAAGGCATCGTGGGCGGAGATCCTTCCATCTTTTCGCCGTGGCAAACTCCGCACTGGTTCAGATAGATCAACCGCACGCTTCCCTCGCCCGTGTTCTCGGTCAGCGCGCCCGTCCACGCCACCTCGTTCGCGTTCACATAAATGATTCCCGTTTCCCGGTCGACCGCCGGACCGCCCCACTCCGCACCCCCGTCAAATCCCGGGAACACCACCGTATCCTTGCCCACGCTGAACGGCACGAACTGGCCGTCGCTCCTAAATTTGCGGAAGCGCTCGAGCGCCCATTGGTGCGCTTCAGGCGTGCGCGTCGTGAGTGTTTCTTCGCTGATGCTTTGCCGCGCGTAGGGCGCCGGCTTTGTCGGCACCGGCTGCTCCGTGGCGGCGACTTCTCCGGGAACATCGCTCGGCGGAAATTTCTTGTACTCAATCGGAAACAGCGGCTTGCCAGTGGCGCGATCAAAAACGTAAACGAAGCCTTGTTTGGTAGTCTGCGCGATCGCGTCCACCCGCTTGCCGTCGCGCTTCACGGTTAGCAGTGCAGGAGGCGCCGGCAGGTCGCGGTCCCAGATATCGTGCCGCACTTCCTGGAAGTGCCAGATCCGTTCCCCGGTCTCGGCATTCAGCGCCAGCAGGCAGTCGCCAAACAGATCATCGCCCAGACGATCGGCGCCATAGAAATCCATGGCGGCCGAACCCGTGGGCACGTACACGATTCCCCGCTTGGCATCGAGCGACATGCCCGTCCAGTTATTCGCGGCGCCCGAAGATTTCCAGGCTTCCTTCGGCCAGGTGTCGTATCCAAATTCGCCGGGATGCGGGATAGTGTGAAACGACCAGCGCAGCTTGCCAGTACGCACGTCGTAAGCCCGGATGTCTCCTGGCGGCGCAGGCAGCGTCTCCGGTTCGCGGCCGCCCACAATCAGCAAGTCCTTGTAAACCACGCCCGGACTGGTCAGGTAAATCGAGAGCGTGGAGGGATCGCGCCCCAGGTCGTCCCGCAAGTCGATGCGTCCGCTCTTCCCGAAGCCCGACACCGGCGCGCCTGTGAGCGCATCTAGCGCATAGACAAAGTTCATCACGCCGACCAGGATTCGTTTGTCCTTGCCATCGCTCCAGTAGGCGAGCCCGCGATCGGGCTGCGTTCCGCGAAGGCCCGAATCAAACTTCCAGAACAACTTGCCCGTCGCGGCGTCGAGCGCGAAGATTCTTTGGGTGGGTGTGATTCCATAAAACACACCATCAACTTCAAGCGGACTGGTCTGCAGTCCGCCTTCCTCGCCGGTGTCAAAGCTCCACGCGACCTCGAGCCGGTTCACGTTCTTACGATTGATCTGCGCCAGGCTCGAGTAGTGATCGTTCTCCGGCGACCCTCCGTAGCGCGACCAGTCCTGTTGCCCCGGCTTAGGGTTGCGGGCAACCTCCGCCCGCTCCCCCGCCGGAGCAAACCCAACCGCAAACACGAGCCAACCGATGAGGCCTACCATCTCCGCCGCACGAAGACCACCGCGAACAAAACGCAACCTCCAGCCGAGCAGACTCAACGCCCCCCCCTTAATCTTGTCATCCTGAGCGAAGCGAAGGACCTCTGCACTAAGCTCTTCTCCACGACTTCTGCTCTACTTCTACTATCCAATGGACGCGGCCTCGCGGGCACGGCCTCCCAACCCACATCACATCCTGGCGACCAGCGCGCGTCTTGTAGCGCCGGCAGCCTGCCCGGAGCCTTGTCGAAGGGTCCCGCCGGCTGTCGCGAGGGCGTCCTCCCCCTCGCATCGGTCGCCAAGTGACAAAACCACAGAATCACCCAGCACGCGTGTCCAGCCGGGCGAAGCCCGCCCACTACCGCCCCAAGACTCCTTTCACAGCGAACGGAGAGTATAGCGATTCCACAGCTCAGCGAGTCCCCGAGACCCTTCCGAGACCATTCGCACGCGCCTCTCGATCGGCACAATGTGACATCGTCACAAGCGTCTGTGACAGCTCGAACTCAAGAACCATGCGCAACTGCCATCCCCTGAACAGCTTCTACATCTTCATACATTATCTACAAGCTAACTACGAAATACACAGTTTTGCACAATGTTCCACGTGGAACATATCTCAAGTTTGTGAGCCGCACCGGAGCTGGCCCCTATTTCATCTATATAGTATGGCGTTTCAAACTCTGCATGCGCGCCTGGCCCGAAGCACTTCCCTCTCGGACTACACCAGGCACCTCGAGTTCGAAGTCGAAGCCGGCCATTTCGGATTTGTGCCCGGGCAATGGCTCTCCCTCACGCACACCAAGCCGGATGGCAAAGAGCTTACGCGCGCCTACTCCATCGCGTCGCCACCCGGCGGGAATCGCTTTGCCTTCTGCCTGAACCGTGTGCAGGACGGGTTCATGTCGAACTACCTCTGCGATCTCGAACCGGGCGCGACGATTTCCGGGCAGGGACCGTTCGGTAATTTCATTTTGCGTCCGCCATTGCGCGACACGCTTTTCATCGCAACCGGCACCGGCATCGCGCCCTTCCGCTCGATGCTGCATTGGCTGCTCGCGGACCACACGAGACATCAGGGCAAACAATTCTGGCTGCTGTTCGGGAGCCGCACTGAAAAAGACATTTACTACCAGCAAGAGTTTCTGCGTCTCGCGGCCGAGCACAAGAATTTCGACTATTTGCCGACGCTGAGCCGGGGTAACTCCGACTGGAAGGGTCTGCGCGGCTACGTGCAGGATCACCTGCCAGGCATCGTGGGAGATCGCACCGACATGCACGCCTACATCTGTGGACTCGACAAGATGGTAAGCGCGAATCGGGAGTTGTTAAAAGGGCTGGGGTGGGATCGGAAGTCGATCTTGTACGAGAAGTATGACTAGGACAGGGCTCAAGAAGAACGTCATTCGCGGGTACATTGTGGGTGACGGCAAGTCAACGCTGGCGTGGAACCACCCTGCAAGCAGCGCGGGATCCGCTAACGACCACCGACTATCAGCCAACGACAGCTTTTCGCTGACGACGGCTACGGATTCCCTTCTTTCAGTAGCACCACGTCGGCTACGTCCTGGCGCAGCGTGATGGCTAGCGCCTTGCCGTCGGGGGACCAATTGTAGCTGCCGATCTGCTCAGCGGAGAGGTGCGTGATCTGGTGACCGGGCGACCCATCGAGGGGTTGCCACCAGATGTTGTTCCCGCCATTTTCGCTGATTACATAGCTCAGCGCGTTTTCGTTGGGCACGAGTTGCAGTCCGGTGCTCGAGTCGTTCGCCGAGCCCAGTCGCGAATCCAGGTCCATCAGGCGCGGACTGCCCGCGGCGCCAGCCTCCAGGCTGATGACGGCCAGTTTGGTGACGGCATCATTCGTCCGCGGATCGATCAGGCTGACAACCACGCCCAATGACTTTCCGTCGGGCGAGAAGTAGCCAACACCGTCCATGCCGAACCGATTGGGAATGTTGGTGCCGGGAACCTGTTCCGCTTGGCCGCCATCAATCGGAACGCGCATGAGGCGATTTGTCCCGAGACGCTCGACGTAGTACACCATTTTGCCGTCCGGAGAACAGACGGGATTCGTCTCGATCGGGTTGGACGTCAGCTGCTTCAGCGCCGAACCGTCCGCTTTCGCGCGCCAGATGTTGATCGTGCTGCCTCCGTGATACGCCCAGGAGAAAACAACGTACTGGTCGCCGCACTGGCGCGCGTCAAACAGCGCCGCCGACGCATCGCTGACTAAAACCGTGGCGTTCCCTCCATCCCGATCGGTACGAACAAGCTTGTCAGCCTCAGAGACAAGCAACTTGCCATTCGCGCTCCAACGAACCTGTCGCGGGTCCGCGATTCCCGGCAGGGGCGCCGGAGAGGCAGTCGAAGCACCGGCGACAGGAAGCACCACCAGAGAGCGATTGGTCTTGATCTGCACGGTTGCGGCGCTATGGCTGTCGGCCGAAAGCGTGAGCGTGGAATAGCGATTGGTATCGCGTGTCACGGGATGCAGTTTGCCGTCCGTCGAAACCAGGCCGATCTGGGTTTGATCGAGTCGAGGGCCTCTGAGCGCGTAGATCACCAACAGCGAGCGCCCGCCGGGGAGCCATTGCAGATCGACGATGCGTGCGTCCGGAAGAGCGGCGAGAGTGTTGACCTGTTTGCGCGCGAGATCAAACGTTTCGATGTAGCCGGTGACTGCGCCAGCCGATTGAAAGGAGTATGCGAGCAGCTTGCCGTCCGGTGACCAGGACATCTGCGTCGGGTCGGCACCGCGCGTGGACTGGGTAATCAGCAGCACGGTTTCGTTGCTTCCGTCGAGGTCGGCAGAAAGCAACCGGTACTTGCCTGCCTCCGGATCGTTGGCGCGGATGAAAGCCATGCGTTGGCCGTCGGGCGAAAAAGCAGGGTTGCTGTCGATGTCGCGCAAAACCTGTTTCGGCGCGCCTCCCAGCACAGGAGCGCGGTATAGATTGAATTCATTCGCCTGGACGTTGGCCGACTTTCGGTAGTACACGTAGTTGCCGTCGGGCGAAAACGCGAGAGTGCGATAGGTTCCCGCGGCCGGAGCCATGATCTGGGTATCGCTTCCCGTGGGAATGTTTCTCAACCACAGGCTGCGCGGACCATTGTCGTTCTGAACGTGAAGAATGTACTTGCCGTCCGGCGAGATGGCGGCTTGATCGACTTTGCCACTGTTCGTGATCTGCGTGATGGCAAAGTTCTGGAAGGGCAGCGCTCCACTGCGATTGATCAGAGAGTAAACGCCAAAGGCAGCCGCCGCCAATACTACCAGGGCAATCAGCGAAAGCATTGCCGTCCCGACGCGGTGCTGCCGAGCCACGGCACTCACGCTGGAGCTGCTGATAGGGTGGGGCGCCGGCGACGCGGATCGAACCGCTGGCGCAGAAGCGCTCCCCGGAGAAGTTGCGGGAAGGTTCGCGACGGGCACCTGTCCCGAGGAACCGGTGGTCGCGGCCGTCGCGCGCCCTGAGCCGCTGTCCCGCTGCAGACGCTTGAGGTCGCTGCGCATTTCGGAGGCGTGCTGGTAGCGCATGTCGCGATCCTTCTCGAGGGCCTTGTTAATGATTTCCTCAAGCCGGACGGGGACATCAGGGTTCAGGCGGACGGCAGGAAGGGGCGCTCGATTCAGGATGGCTTCGAAAATGAGAGCCGAGGTGTCGCCACGGAAGGGCACGGCCCCGGTGGCCATTTCGTACAAGACTGCGCCGAAGGAAAACAAGTCGGTGCGCGCGTCGAGCTCTTTGCCTTTGGCCTGCTCGGGCGACATGTAAGCGATGGTGCCAACCGTCGTCCCGGGACTGGTGAGAAAGGCGTCGCTCACTAGCGTGGGCGAGCTCAGGTTGACGGTCTGTCCGACTTCGCGGGACGTGGGTAGAAGTTTGGCGAGGCCGAAGTCGAGAATCTTGGCATGGCCGCGCTTGGTGACGAAAACGTTGGCGGGCTTGATATCGCGATGAATGATGCCCTGGGCGTGGGCGGCATCGAGGGCGTCGGCGATCTCGATGGCAAGCTGCAGCAGGACATCGGTCTCGAGCGGACGGCCGTCGATGCTGTGCTTCAGAGTGACGCCTTCGAGATACTCCATGACGATGAAGGTCTGTCCGGCGTCCTCATCGATTTCGTGAATGGTGCAGATGTTGGGATGATTCAGAGCCGAGGCGGCACGGGCTTCGCGCTGGAAGCGCTCGAGCGCCTGTGGATCCGAGGCCACTTCGGCCGGAAGGAACTTGAGGGCAACGAAGCGTCCGAGCTTGATGTCTTCGGCTTTGTAGACCACACCCATGCCACCACCGCCGAGTCTGTCGACGATGCGGTAATGGGAGATGGTCTGGCCAATCATGCGGGGAGCCGTCCGGAACTGAGATGGTATGGCGGGCCGGGGTGGAAGTCAAAAGGACGGGATAAGGCAGACCGCGACATGGGGAGAGATACGCGGGAGGGCTGGGGGAAGTTCAGGGAATCTGTTGAGGCGTTACCTGAGGTGTAGACATAACAATGCTTCGCTGGTTTCGTGCTGCGAGCTATGAGCCACGAGGTGCAACCATTGAGCAAGCGAAGGGACCGCTAGGGTCAGCGGGTCCTTCTTCGTTCCAGTTTTTGAGGCATCAACAGTATGGACACTCCACTCAATCGCGAAGGCGGCGCGATCATTTTGTCTTACAGGTGAAGGAGCCTAACCAGCATCTTCAGCGTTTCTTCTATCGTTTGTTTTTTGTCGCTTGCCATTAACCACGGTTGTTGAACCAGTCGAGGGCGATTTCACTATATTGACCAACCTCGATGAGGTAGCCGTCGGGATCACGTATGTAGCACCGCCATCCCCATCCGTGATTGTCTAATGGCTCGGTAAGAAAGAACGCTCCCTTGTCGCCCCATTGTTTGTAGCAGGCCCAGATGTCGGCGACCCGCAAATTGAGGAAGCTATTCACTCTGTTCAGATCGGACGGTGCTTCAAGAACGACCTCGGGCTTGTCGGGAGTCGGGCCACCGCCGGAATTGAGAATGATCCACGTATTAGCCAGCTTGATGTAGCAGGGATCGTCTGGCTTGATCACTTTCCCGCCCAGAATTCGGACATAGAAGTCCTTTGATTTGTCCTGGTCGCTCACGGTAAAGAAGTGAGTCGCGAAGAAGCCTTCGTGTGCAATCGGCGCGTCAGGCAGATTCATTCTGTGCCTCCTCTTGTCGATAAATTACGATGCGGTTCGGGAGCATTAAGAATAAGGGGAATAAGGGGACGGGAATAAGGGGACAGACGGAATGCACCCCGATTTTGCGGAACACGCTCGAAACCAAGACAGGTGAACGTCCCGCCTGTCCCGAGTTTCCGCCACGGGACATTCACTGTTTATCACAGAAATAATTAGGGACCGTTCCGTCTGTCCCCGTATTTTTCGTCCCCGTATTTTTCGTAAGGGATCGGATCGTGGACTCCCGCGTTTCGAAAAGCGCGAAACGTGGGGCACCCGGCACCCGGCCCATAGCATCGTGGGTGAGTTCGCTCACACAGCCGGTTAGCGGAGGATTGACACCCCTGCCTTTCGCTGATAAGCTGCGCCGCTAGCTCGGGCTCGCAATGGCGTCATCGCTGATCTTCCTTTCCCCTGACTCCCGGCTCCTGGCTGTGACGCCGACAAATTTCGAATGGCGTTTATAGCACCGATTGTGCGCGCGTTTGCCTCGTCAGCTGGCTACGATTCGCGCTAGTTGAGATCGTTCGCGACGCGTGAAGCAATCTAGCTAGTCTTATCCGATTCAATTAGGTCCCTATCTCAGCGTTACAAAGCAAGAGTAAGTCCGCGTCAAGCGAACAATCACACTTTGCGGAGGCAGTCCCTATGCTAAGGTCACGATCTTTGGCGCTGGTGAGCGCTCTGTGCCTGACTGTGCTGGTAGTGCCGGCAATCTCCAGTGATTTCGACGGCTTGCGTCCCGGACAATTCGTTCTTCACAAACAGGATGTGCCGGTACGAATCGTACTGATTGGATTCGGCAACGAGGTTGACGAGTCGACCATTCGTGGCCTGCTGCCGGCAAGTTCCACACCGGTGGTGCGCTACCCGAAATTCTACGGCCTGGAGGGGCGCGACCTCGGACTTGAATTTGATTTCAACCACCGACTGGTGCGGAAAAGCGCTGGATTTGCCAACCGCTTCTTTAATTACCTGAAGAGCATTGGAACTCCGGGGCCGTTGACGGCGTTCCAGGAGACCTATAACACGCAGGCGCACCGCTCCAGGGATGTGGTCGCACCGGTGCTGTACATCGACGGTCCGTCGGTGGAGCGGTGGCTCAACCGCAACGATGGCGACGATCACCAACAGGGCTACACGATCTATTTCGTGAATTGGTTCGGCCGCCCCGACTTCCAGTTTCACGTCTACACGAAGACCGATGAGGCTGACCCGGACACCGGCTACAACTTTGGCGTGAACCGCGCTTCGCGAAAGATGGTGGCTTGGGGTGGTAGGTCGACGCGCAACTGGCTGTACGACTTCTCCGCGGGACCGGAATCCTGGGCTGGAAACTTCGACCTTGACGATGATGATCTGGACGGTGACGGCTTTGCCGACTACCGCATTCCGGCCATCTGGGATTACAGCGCGACTGGGTACCGGGATCCTAACTTGCTCAGCTACGACATGGGGCTAGTCGCCCGCTTCGTGGCTATTGACCTGCTTTTCGCGGCGTCCCCACTTTACGACCCACTGGTAACCGCGCCCGGTCCGGGCGGGGCTAAGGTCCCGCACGTGGCAATGTTCGAAGACGATCCCGCAACCAGCGGGCTGGCCTTCTTCCACAAGAATGTTGCCGAACAGAAGTGGAAGGCATTCGAGCCCTATTACCCCTGGAGAGTGGGCCTATCGGACACAAATCCCATTGATGCTGGCGCCAAAATGTCACTCGATATCTTCGCGGGCATCTCGACGGCGGACGATTGCTGGAATGCTTTTGGCACCACTGGTGCCCAGCTGTTCTGCTATTTCGACGCTCACAGAGCAGACTATGTTCCTCCCTACCGTCCCCGTGACTACGTGGGCCCGGTGTTCGCGTTCAACACGAACGACGACCTGGGAGGCTTGCTGGGCTTCGCGGACGATAACTGGGTGGATGGGACGCAGACGTACGAGTTCATTTTCGGCAACAATGACTACCGGGCCTTGGGCTATGGTTTCACCTCGACCATTGTTCACGAGTTTGGGCATCACATCGGCATGTCCCACCCGCACGACGGTTACGATCCGGAACTTGGATTCGATTATGGACCGGGAGCGGATCTCTATTTCGCATGGCTGGGGGACGAGAGCGACAGCGTCATGAACTACTTCGCCACGTCGGGCGGCTTCGGGCGCCACAATCAAGACAACATGTACCGCTACGAGTTCTCGGGCTACCTCAATTGGGCCAATGCCCTGGCTGGCGACATCCTGGCGAGCCCAAAGGCGCACAGGGTCCGATCGCAGCTTGAATTGGCCGATCGCGCTGCCGAGGAATCGCTCGAGGCTTTCCGGCACTGGGACTACCTGCAGGCTGCGACACAGGCGCGAAGCGCGTATTCAATCCTGGTGCGGGCTGCACAGACGATCAATGTGTCTTCGCCGAAGCTCCAGGCCTCAATGCGGCAGGCTATGTTGGGGATGGGTCCCAAGAAGGAAGGCTGCCGGCCACGGCCGTTCAAAGACTAAAATCTGCCTCGGGAAGGGACAGAAGTTTTACCGCATGATGGGAGCGAGCGGTTTCGGGGGTGCATCGCAACGAGCCATGTGCCCCTGGCGATCGGCATGATACGTGTGCCTCATCCCGGCTGCTTCCAGCACGAATAAGTAGCCGGGTACCGGTGTCGGCTCCTGCACACCGCGACGCGCCCTGCAACCAAGCAGTTGATCAGGCCAGGTGCGTTGGGAAACCTCCACGACCTTGAGGGATTCCTCAGGCAGCTTAAGACGCTTCGCGAGATCCGCTTTCACGAGCTTCTCAGTATCGGCCTGTGACATCTCCGCCTTCGCTTTGTCAGCACCGCCATGGTAGCTCGATCCCAAAGCGCACATCGCAATCAGTAATAGATGAATAAGCATGAATCGCCTCCCTGCCCGGTCGTGACTTCCATATGCCTGCCTCGATTTGGGCCGCAAAATTCCGCGGGCCGAGCGACCGTACAATTTTACGCCTCTTCTTAGACGATGATCGTCGGGCGGTGGGCCACCCTAACCGTCGCCCCCACTCTCGAGGGTGCCCGTTCAGGGTTTACGCCCTGGGCTAATCACGGTCGCCGCTGCGCGGCTGGGGTGACCCGCTCAATCGCACAGAACACGATTGAAATGGGGCATGCTCGAGTTGTGTGGGCATCCGGCCACGAACTCCCTAGAGCGTGGAGCACCGTCGAGTTGGCTCGACACGTACCTTGCTTGCCTTGGATTAGTGCTGCGGGCGATCGCGGTTGGCCAGGAAGTGATCCTGGCATTGCTTGGCTTGCGCGAGCACTTCCGGATACTCGGGCGACTTGCGGAATCCAGCCAGCAATGGGTCGGTCTGGACATTTTCGTAGGCACAATAGCCGCTGGCCATGGCCGATTTCAGGAGGCGGGCGCTGAACGCGTTTCCTCGGCAATGGTTGTAGTGCACCGCGGTGGCGGCTCTGGGCTCGGGGTCGTGGAACCCCAGCACATCCTTTTCCGCCTGCGCCCAAAGTTGTTCGGCATTGGGCGGTCGAGGATCGGAATAGCAGGCCGCCAAGGCCTGCGAATGGAAGAAAGAACTCTCGGGCATGTTGTGCAGCCGTTCCAATGCTTCCTGCGTCTTTCCCTCTCGCAGCAAAGCTTGCACTTCCACATTGTTCGACCATTCGGAGCCGGCGTCGAGTTTCAAGAAGGCGCGGCCTTGATCATATTGTCCCAGGGTAAGGAATACGCTGGCACACGAACGAAACTGATAGTTACCGGGATCGAGGCGCATGGCTTCGTTACACTCGCGGGCGGCGTCGTGCGAAATGCCGGCGTAGCGCAACACGTACGAGAGTGTGAAGTGGGCGAAGCCGCTCTGTGGACGCCTGTCGACCATGGCCTTGGCTTCCTGCCAGGCGAGAGGCAGCTTGCCCGAATCGGCGTCGAGATTCACGATTTGCGCTTCTGCATCTTCCAGGTTGGGGTCGAGAGCGAGCGCGCGGCGCAAGGCAGGCTCGGTGCGCGACATGATTCCGTTCGCTCCGGGACTGTATTCCTCGTCGTAGTAATAACGTTTACCGAGTGCCGACCAGGCGGGCGCGTAGGAAGGATCGAGGCCCACGGATCGTTCCAGCATCCGAATGGCATCCCGGTTCTGATCGCCGTCGTGGGCAAGGGCAACGCTGCGCAGGTAGAGGTCGTAGGCTTCTTCGTTCGTGGGCCGCGTCCCGCTGTCCCCGGCATTGGTGGCGCCGAGGGCGGGGATCAGGCCCTGACGAACCTGGCTGGTGACCTGCTCGCGCATGGCGACCAGATCTTCGACAGGAACGTTGCGGCTGTCTTGCCAGAGCACGCGGTCGTCGGCGACGTCGATGGCTTCCATGGTTAGCTGCAGCTGGTCGCGCACCTTCTGAAAGTGGCCGGTGACGATGCGTCCCACGTGCATTTCCTCGCCGGCTTGTTGCAAGTCGACGCCGGGCGTGGAGTACTTGCTGGTTGTAGAAAATGGGCGGATGGAAAGCGTGCGGACCGCGCTCAGGGTGGTGGCAATCTCGTCGGGGAGCGCCATGCGCAGGTAGTCCGAATCCTTGTCGGGGCCGAGGTTCTGAAAGGGCAGGACAGCAATGGTGGCTGGAGCGGTGGCGGCTTTCGTTCCCTGGGTGGCGGCGGGCTTGAAACGCCATGCCAGCGATCCTGCGAGCGCAAGCACGGCAACGATCGCCGCTGGCCAGATCCAGCGGGGGCGCTTCGCTTGCTCAGTTTGAATCGGCATGGTCGCGGAGGTGGGTCCAGTGGTGTCGCGCTTGGCGCGCGACAAGTCCGCACGCAGTTCAGAGGCGTGCTGATAGCGGACGTCGCGCTCCTTCTCGAGTACTTTTTGCAGGATGCGTTCCAGTTCGGCCGGGACTTGCGGATTCAAGCGAGCGGCGGCCGGTGGCGTGCCGTGCAGGATGGCATCGAAGATGGCGCCGGAAGTTTCGCCCTTGAACGGGAGCGCGCCGGTGGCCATCTCGTAGAGCACGATGCCGAAGGAGAAAAGATCAGTGCGGCAGTCCAGCGGCTTGCCCAGGATCTGCTCGGGCGACATGTAGGCGACGGTTCCCAGGGTCGAGCCGGGGCTGGTGAGATGCTCCGCCTCGGTCTCGGTATTGGCTTCGGCGATGCCGCTCGCGGAAGTACTTCCCTCTCCTACTTTGGCGAGACCGAAATCCAAAATCTTGGCGTGGCCTCGCTTGGTGACGAAGAGATTCGCGGGCTTGATGTCGCGATGAATGATGCCGGCGGTGTGCGCGGCGTCGAGAGCGTCGGCGATTTCGATGGCCAGCGAGAGGAGCGTTTCCGTTTCCATGGGACGCGCAGCGATGGCGTGTTTCAGCGTCATGCCTTCGAGGTATTCCATGGCGATGAAGCGGGTGCCTTCCCCTTCGCCGATCTCGTAGATGGTGCAGATGTTGGGATGGTTCAGGGCGGAGGCGGCGCGGGCTTCGCGGCGGAAGCGTTCCAGGGAGGAGGCGTCGCGCGAAACGTTGTCGGGCAGGAGCTTGAGGGCGACGAAGCGTCCGAGGGTGAGGTCTTCGGCCTTGTAAACCACTCCCATTCCGCCACCGCCGAGCTTTTCGACAATGCGATAGTGCGAGATGGTTTGGCTAATCATGAGTGGTTACGGGGAAGTGGGGAAATCTTATGGTGGGGGCGCGTTGAAGTCAAAGAACGGGCTGGGACCGTTAGACCTGATAAACACAGAGGACACTGAGAGACACAGAGGAACTCCAAACCCCTCCCTCCCCCGCACACTTTGTTTACGATGTGCTCTGGTTGGAACTGTTAGCCCTATAACCACAGAGGACACTGAGAGACGCAGAGGAACTCGAAACCCTCCTTCTCGATCGCACACTTGCTTACAATGTGCTCTGGATCACAGCTTGCGAGAACTCTGCACAGTAGAATCCACGCGCGGATCGGCCTGACTAGGGCAGATCGGAGCGGAGGCTCGGCATGGATCCAAGGTTCCAGGCGATGCGGCAGAGCATTCTTGATGGAGCACCGGATCGCGCGGCGGAACTGGCGCGGCAGGTTCTGAGGGATGGTGTCGATCCGCTGGAGGCGGTGAACCAGGGATTTGCGGCCGGCATCACTTCGGCGGGCGAGCAGTTCGGGCGCGGGGAAATGTTTCTGCCCGATCTGCTGGCTTGCGCGGAGGCGATGAAGGCGGCGATCAAGGTGCTCGAGCCCGAGATGTTGAAGCGCGGTTCGCGGCGCGAGGTGTTGGGCAAGGTCGTGCTGGGTACAGCGCGGGGAGACATCCACGACATTGGGAAGAATCTGGTCGCGACCATCCTGTCGGCGGCGGTATTCCAGATTTTTGATCTGGGAGCAGCGTTACTCCGGAACAGTTTGTGGCCAAGGCGCGAGAGGTGGATGCGAACATTGTGGGCATCTCGGCGTTGTTGACGACGACGATGGCGGGACAGAAACCAGTCATCGAAGCGCTCGACCAGAACGGGATGCGGCCGCGTGTGAAGGCGATTATTGGCGGGGCGGCGGTAACCTCAAAGTAGGCGGCGGAGATTGGCGCGGATGGCTACTCGCGCAACGCCGGGTGGTCGGGGTCGGCTCTGGTTGCGTGCGCGTGAGCTATAGTGAAGACTCAAGTGGGGCGGTGCAGCACAACCGACGGGTAGTGGATCTATATCCAATCGTGAGTGAAAACAAGATTCCAGTGAGCGTCAGGACATGGAACAACACTGCACGGTTCTCACTGATGACCGCCATGTTGTGCGTGGCGGCGAGCCTTTCCGCTGCAGGGCAGTGGATGGGAAAGCAGACCGGTTGTTATGCGGACTCGATCTCGGCGAATCCGAACCGGCCGACCGTGGCGAATCCGGCCGACATCACGCAGTATGGAGTTCTGGAACTGGAGTACGGGTGGGATCGAGTGTGGCCGGTCAAGGGAGTGACACAAACGTCGGCCAGCGGCTTGCTGAAGTTCGCCGTGCTTTGTGATGTCGAGTTTCGGTGGTACACGACGTCGTTTTTGTCGCAGACGGATCCGAGCGGGACGCACCGGACGTTCGGGGACAACTGGCTGGGGCCGCAGATGCGGGTCTACAAGCAGACGAAGCGTGTGCCTTCGCTGGCGGTCGGCTATGCGGTGAAGATTCCTTCGGCCAGAACCGAGGATGGGTTGGGCAGCGGCCGCGTGGATCACTCGTTCACTTTCCTGGCGAGCAGGGATGTGGCGAAGATTCATTTTGATTTCAATGCCAGCCAGTTTTGGATCGGCGGCGCGAACGGGTTCGACACGAATCAGGAATACAATCTCGCGTTTTCGCGTGCGATCCGCGGGCCGTTGCAGTTCACCGGGGAGTTTTATGGGGAGACGCGGTTGAACGGCACGACGCCCGGGTTTGCGTCTTCGTTGTGGGCGTTGACCTACACGGTCATTCCGCGCTTAGTGATTGATGGCGGGTTTGAGGTGGGGATCACGTCGGGCGGGCCTCAACGGCATTTGTTTTTGGGTGTCACGTATGCGATCGCGAATTTGTATCCCGGACGAAAGAAGTAGTGGGACGGTTCGGTGATAGATCGGCAGGCGACGCTTTCGAGAGAGGGGCTCGCGGGCTCACGTCCCCGAGGCTCGAATCGGATTGACCGGCTTACGCAGGACTTCCGCCCTGGGCTTTTCTGTTCCTCCCCTGCTGGCGCTCGTGTGTGTGAGGACGGCTTGGGGATGGGTGTCTCGCGCAGAGTCTCTGTGCACTCTTGGAACTTCCAAGCAGCTCCTCACGAGGACAATCGGGAGTGCCTTAGTCAGCCTGTAACGCGTTGTTGTGGAATGATTTCCAGATCGCTCGAAGTTTGAAAATCCCTGCATCTCGAATGAGCCCTCCCACATCTAAACCTTGACAACGATACACTCAAGTCCTATTATTGCGTCGGGTGCACGCTTCAAGCAGATGATTTTAATGCACTTATAGGATTCAGGAGGTTCGAAAATGAGCAAGATCATTGGCATTGACCTCGGAACCACGAACTCCGTGGTGGCGGTGATGGAAGGCGGCGAGCCCAAGGTCATCCCGAACGAGGAAGGCGGGCGGACGACTCCGTCCGTGGTGGGTTTTACGAAGACCGGTGAGCGACTGGTGGGGCAGGTTGCGAAGCGGCAGGCGATCACGAATCCCGAGAACACAATTTTCTCGATCAAGAGGTTCATGGGCCGCCGTTATGACGAAGTGAACGAAGAAATGAAGATGGTGCCCTACAAGGTGGAACGCGACGGCGAAAACGTTGCGGTCATTGCGCAGGGCAAGAAGTACACCCCGCCGGAGATCTCCGCAATGATTCTTCAGAAGCTGAAGAAGGCGGCGGAAGATTATCTGGGCGAGAAGGTGACCGAGGCCGTGATCACGGTTCCGGCGTACTTCAATGATGCCCAGCGGCAGGCCACCAAAGATGCGGGCAAGATTGCCGGTCTTGAGGTGAAGCGCATTATCAACGAGCCGACGGCGGCAGCGCTGGCTTACGGTCTCGATAAAGGCAAGGACGAGACCATCGCCGTGTATGACTTCGGCGGCGGAACGTTCGACATTTCGATCCTCGAAGTGGGCGAAGGCGTCATCGAGGTGAAGGCCACCAATGGGGATACGCACCTGGGCGGTGACAACCTCGACCAGCGCATCGTCGAGTGGCTGATTGATGAATTCAAGAAGGATGAAGGTCTCGACCTGCGCGGCAAGGGGAACGAGATGGCCTTGCAGCGCCTGCGCGACGCGGCGGAACGGGCGAAGATCGAGCTCTCCACAACCATGGAGACTGAGATCAATCTTCCGTTTATCACGGCGGATGCCAGCGGACCGAAACACCTGGTGAAGAAGCTGACCCGGGCGAAGCTCGAGTCGATGGTCGAGGATTTGATTCAGCGGTCGGTGGGTCCGTGCAAGCAGTGCATGAAGGACGCGGGCGTCGATGCCAGCAAAATCAACGAAGTCGTGCTGGTTGGTGGACAGACGCGTATGCCGCGCATCCAGGCGCTGGTAAAGGAGTTGTTCGGCAAGGAGCCGCACAAGGGCGTCAATCCGGATGAAGTCGTGGCGGTGGGCGCGGCGATCCAGGGTGGCGTGCTGAAGGGCGAGGTGAAAGATCTGCTTCTGCTGGACGTGACCCCGCTGTCGCTGGCGATTGAAACGCTGGGCGGCGTGGCGACCCCGATGATTCCGCGCAACACGACGATTCCGACCAAAAAGACGGAAACGTTCTCGACTGCGGCGGACAATCAGACGTCGGTTGAAGTACACGTGCTGCAGGGCGAGCGTCCGATGGCGGCGCAGAACCGGACTTTGGGCAAGTTCCACTTGACCGGACTGCCTCCGGCTCCGCGGGGAGTGCCGCAGATCGAGGTGACGTTTGACATCGACGCGAACGGCATTCTGAACGTGACGGCGAAGGACAACGCCACGGGCAAGGATCAGAAGATCACGATCACGTCGTCTTCCGGCCTGTCGAAGGAAGAAGTGGAGCGGATGGCGAAGGAAGCCGATGCTCACTCGGCAGAGGACAAGGCGAAGCGCGAAGAGATCGAAGCCAAGAACCAACTCGACAGCATGGTCTACCAGATGGAGAAGATGCTGCGCGAGTCGGGGGACAAGATCTCGGGCGAAGATCGCGGAGCGGTCGAAAACGCCATCGCCGACGCGAAGAAGACGCTGGAAGCGGGCGACAAGGCGGGCATGGAACGAGCGCGCGAAGCGCTGACCCAGGCTTCGCACAAGCTGGCTGAGCAGATGTACAAGGCCGCTGGATCGCAAGGCGCAGCGGGCGGAGGCCCGAGCGCGGGAGCGGGACCGTCGGGCGCGGCGGACGGCAATGGTCAGGCTAAGAAAGATGAAGGCGTGATCGACGCGGAATACGTCGATGTAGAGGACAAGAAATAAGCTCTCAGCTGTCAGTTTTCAGTGGGGGCGCCAGATGGCGCCCCTGTTTGGTATTAAGGAATTTTGCGAGGGCGAGACGCCCTCGCGACTGCCGGCAGGATGCCGGCGCTAGATTGATACTGGCGCAACCTTAAGGAGACTTGATTTGCAATTTGAAATTAATGATCAGGCATATTTCTTGAATTATGTGGAGGATGAGGGGCTGTGGTATGTGTTCCGTCCTACTGGGAGCGGCGTGATTCGGATTCCGGTGGAGATGGAGGCGGTGCATTCGGAGCATTTTGCGTTTGCGCCCGAAGATGAAAAAAAACGGGTTGTGCACTGAGGCCACCTGCCGGAGTGCCGTCCCCTGAAGGGGACTCCGCTCCTGAGGCATGCTCACCCCGCACTTACGTGCGGGGCTATCATTTGTCGTCGCTGCGCGACTGGCATTAGCCACGAACTCTGAGACCGGGCCAGGAGCTAAGTGCCGGGAACTAGACGCCGGGATCAAACGCCAGGAGTCAGGAGCTAGAAGGTAGCAGCCAAGAGCCAAAAGCTAACAGCTGATTTTTTCAATGGCTACGCAGACCAAAGATTATTACGGCGCGCTGGGGGTTAAGAAGAACGCTTCTACGGATGAGATCCGGAAGGCGTTTCGCAAGCTTGCGCGCAAATATCATCCCGACGTGAATCCTGGGGACAAGTCTGCCGAGGAGAAGTTCAAGACGCTCTCGGAGGCTAACGAGGTGTTGAGCGATCCGAAGAAGCGGAAAATCTACGATCAGCTGGGGTTTTATTCGGACAACATCGATCCGGCCGCGGCCGAAGCGTATGCCCAGCAGGGTGGAACGTCGGGCGGATTTCCCGGAGGATTCCCCGGTGGGCAGCCCTCCGGCACGGGATCGGCCGGTACGGGCGGTGCGCACTTTGATTTTGGCGGGTTCGACTTTTCGGATTTGTTCGAAGGCGGCAGTGGCGGTCGAGGAAAAAGGAATTCCTCCGGCGGGGGTGGGGGGTTCCGCGACATCTTCTCGAGCATGTTTGATCGCGGCGGGGCGGCCCAGGAAGGGCCGGAACCGGGATCAGATCTGGAGTACCAGGTCAATGTTCCGTTCTGGACGGCGATCCGCGGCGGCGTGATGAAGCTGAATATCGCGCGGCGGGAGACCTGCAATACGTGTCATGGATCGGGATTTGTGGAGGCGCCGGGTTCTTGCCCGCAGTGCCATGGGAAAGGAACCATCGAGCAGACGGGCGGGCGGATGAAGTTCAACGTGCAGTGCCCGCGGTGTCACGGGACGGGCAAGAACATTTCGACGTGTCCGACGTGCCACGGCGAAGGGACGATTGAGCGGGTTGAACCGCTCGAAGTGCGGATCAAGGCGGGGACGCGGGATGGGCAACGGATCCGGATTGCGGGCAAGGGGAACGCCGGGGCACATGGCGGGCCTTCGGGAGATCTTTACGTGATTATTCGGACGGAGGATCACCCGGTGTTTCACCGCGACGGCGATGATATCCGACTGACTGTTCCGGTGACGGCGACGGAAGCGGCATTAGGGGCCAAGATTGAGGTGCCCACGATTGATGGCCGGACCCTCCTCAAAATTCCGCCGGGGACGCAGTCGGGGCAAAAGCTGCGGCTGCGGGAGAAGGGCGTGCCTTCGGCGACCAAAGATGGGGCTCGGGGCGATGAGATTGTCGAGGTCAAAGTGACGGTGCCCATGCCTCGGGATGAGCGGACAAAGGAGTTGCTGCGGGAATTGGCGCAGCTTAATCCGGAAGATCCTCGGGCCGAGATTTGGAGCAAAGTGGGGTAAAGCGGACTACCACAGAGGGCACAGGGGATCACAAGGGTAAATCCCTCTTGCCGATGGGTTGTTTTTCCTGGATTTCTCTGTGAGCTCCGTGCCCTCCGTGGTTAAAGTTTTTGCCAGCTGTATCCATCCACCAAGCGCGTGATGCCATCTTTCAAGTGGGCCACGTAGAAGTTGATGAGCAGTCCTACCTTCCTACCACTCAAGCGCAGGTATGACAACAACTGAGCCTGGTGGACGGGGTGAATCGCCTCCACGCACTTGATCTCCACAATGACCAAACTCTCCACGAGCAAGTCCAACCGGTAGCCAAGATCCAACTTCTCGCCTTCGTAAACAACTGGCAACGGCACCTGGGTCTCAACAAGAAAGCCTCTTTTTCGCAGTTCGTGGGCCAGGCAGGCCTGGTAAGTACTTTCCAGTAGGCCGGGACCCAGAATCGAGTGCACTTTCATCGCAGAGTTCACGATGGTGCCGGAAACTCCGTTCACTCCGGGGGTCGGAATTGTGTGTGCGGTGGACACTGGCTCTCCAACTGTCTTGTATCAGGAGAAGCCGAATCTCCCTTGTGATCATCGGCCAGGGTCGCGGTGACAAGAAAGTCTTAAACACAGAGGAGCACGGAGGATTTCATGCGTTTCTCTGTGGGACCCTGTGTCCCCTGTGGTTAAGGTTCTTTCGCATTACTCCCGTACTGTGTCTTTCGCGAAAAAAATTATCGAAAAATCTATTGCGTCGCATCTAAATTGCCGTATTCTCTGTGCTGCGAACTAACTTCGCCGAAATGCCTGTGGAATCGCTGTAACCCAGGAGCCGCGTTACATCAAGGGAGACGCGGTGGTGAGAGTGAGTCGCTTGAGGAGGAAGCCATAGAAATTGGCAACAGCTAGCGCCCCAGCCACCACGTCCCCATCCTTGTCTGTTCTTCCCCGGAACAAGAAATTCGGCAAGCTCACCTTATGGCCCCTGGTCGCCGCCACCTTCTTTATGGTGTCGGGCGGCACGTATGGCACGGAAGACATCGTGCACGGAGCCGGGTATGGGCGAGCCATCCTGATTCTTCTGCTGACTCCCATCCTGTGGAGTCTGCCTACTGCGTTCATGATCGGCGAGCTTTCCAGCGCGCTGCCCGAAGAGGGCGGCTACTACGCCTGGGTGCGTCGCGCGATGGGGAATTTCTGGGGATTCCAGGAGGCGTGGTTGTCGCTGATCGCGTCGGTGTTCGACATGGCGATTTACCCGACGCTGTTCATCCTCTATCTACAGAGACTGTTTCCGTGGTTCGCCGAGGGGCATCGCGGGCTCATGGTCGGATTGGCCGTGGTCGCGGTGTGCGCGCTGTTGAACGTTGCCGGCGTGAAGGTGGTTTCGACCACTTCACTGTGGCTCTTCTTCGCTTTGTCAGCGCCGTTTGTGGCGATTGTGTGTATCGCGCCGTTCAAGTTCGGCGCTCTGGCCGGAGCAGTCACCAAGCCGACGAACTCGGGCATCGATATTCTGACGGGCGTGCTCATCTGCATGTGGAACTACATGGGATGGGACAACGCTTCGACCATTGCCACCGAAGTGGAGAAGCCGCAGCGGACGTATCCGCGGGCGATGCTGGCTGCGGTGGTGATAGTGGCCGTGAGCTACATCGTGCCGGTGGTGGCGATGTGGATGACGGGCCTGGCGCCTGGTGCTTGGGATACGGGCTTCTGGGCCGACGCTGCCGGGTTGTTGGGCGGGCCGCTGTTGCGGGTAGGGCTGGCGCTGGGCGGGATGATCAGCGGGTTTGGGATGTTCAACGCGCTGGTAATGAGCTACTCGCGCCTGCCGCTGGCGATGGCGCAGGACGGCATGCTGCCGAAAATCTTCGCTAAGCGCACGAAGGGGGCGGGATCACCCTGGGTTGCGATTGTGGTGCTGGCCGTTCTGTGGGCTCCCTGCCTGCTGCTCGGCTTCGAACGGCTGGTCACGATCGACATTCTCTTGTACGGCGGAAGCCTGGGGTTGGAGTTTGCGGCTTTGGTCTGGCTGCGGATTCGCGAGCCGGAATTGCCGCGACCGTTCCGCGTTCCGGGCGGCATGTTTGGAGCGGTGGCCATCGGAATCGCTCCCATGATGATGCTGGGCTTTTCGATCTTCCGAAGCCAGCACGAGACGGTGTTCGGGATGAGCTCGTTCGCCTTCGGGATGATCCTGATGGCGGCAGGCGTCGTTGCGTATGGACTCAACTACCTGCTCAGGCCGGACGGATGGACACCGGCAACGGCGGAGAAGCCGCAGATCGTGGCCTAGGATTCGGGGCAGACGAGTCCAGGCGGTGGGGTCGGCTGGAACTTCTGCAGTACTTTCAGGCGTCCTTCCAGGACGCCCCCGCGGTTCGGCAGTTACCCGGCGCTGAAGCGCCGGGCTATTTTCAAGCCTCCCTTTGGGAGGTGTCGCGATTACGACACACGCTCAGGCGGGACAGGAAGGTGTCCCGCGGGGACAGTCGAGGATGAGGAAAGCTTACCTCAGGCGCTAAAGCGCGCACACTTCCAAGGACTTAATGGCACGACTGACGTCGTGCCCCTCCCGCGCCGCTCCCAACCCTTGCCCCTCGCACGACGTGCTTCTCCCAAAACGCTCGTGAATCAGAGTTTTTCCGCATCCTGGGTGGGACAGTGACAGCTGTCCCGCTTTTTACTTTGTTGTAGAGTTAAGGCGGCAAGGGTAAACAGCGATCCATGACGAAACGAAAATCCAAGGGCGCCTACATGATCTCGGCAGTGGCCGAGATGTATGGCATTCATCCGCAGACGCTGCGGCTGTATGAACGCGAGGGGCTGCTCAAGCCTTCGCGCACCGAGGGGAATACCCGGCTCTATACCGATGAGGATCTGCAGAGGCTGGAATTCATTCTGACGCTGGCCCGCGATCTGGCGGTGAACATCAGCGGGATCGCCATCATCCTGCAAATGCGCGAGCGAATGGAGGAGATGCAGCGGCAGATTCAGGATTTTGTGAAGTACATGCAGCAGGAAGTGATCAACCGGGCGACGGCGGCGGCGGATCCGTCGAAGGGGGCGATTGTGCCGTTGCGGAGGCCGGTGGTGGCCGTGCCTCCGGCGGGTCAAAGCGGGAAGAAACGATGAGCTAGAGCACTCCGTCTCTTGCGTTCAAACCAGAACCACGTTGATAGAAAACTACAATAGCCGTCTGGGCCACTCACGCTGCCAAGTGACCCCGGTCACTTTTGATCTTCAACCCCTCCGACTACGATTTTCCTGCGCCGTAGTTTGAACGCTGGAGGAATCCCGTGCGCCGAATTCTGTTGCTCGTCTGCCTCTCTCTTCTAAGTTCTGTCAGTGCCGCAAAAGAAGTGAAGATACATGGTTTCGTCACAGCACTCACCTCGCCCGCAAACTTCGAAATCGATGATTACAAGATTACGAAAGATGTCACTTTGATCTTGGAAATCGAGAAAGACGAATCCGGGGGTGCGACTGCGACATTGAACCCGGAGGATATTCGTGTCGGCACCGAACTCGAAATCAAAGGAGAGTACGAAGAGTCCACGGGGGAATTGAAGGCGAAATCTATCAAAGTTTTCTTAGATGACACGAAGAGAATTAAAAGAACCGCTCTCCTTGAAAAAACTCCATCGCTAGAAAAAACAGAGACCGGATGGCATGGAGTGCTATTCGCAGACGGACAATGAGTCGTGGTTAATGATGCCACCTCGATGACGATGAAGCCCAACAAGGGTGAGCGGAAGCAAGCAAAAGCAGACAAGACGGAACTGGCGTCCGAAGGAGTAAAGCTTACTTCGCTCGATGGAATAGGCCTCGACACCTTCGCTCATTACGAGGGATTTCGGCAAAAGGATGGAACGGTTCTTGCGTCAAAGCTCGAATTCCGTCACGCCGAACTTGAAGAGGGAGAAGCGAAGATGTGGCAGCACCTCTCGCCCAAGGTTAAAGACGCAGATTACATGTCCTTCAAGCCGGGCGAACTCAAGATGGCGAATCAAAAATACAAGTTGGTGCCCAACAAGGAGGCGCAGGACTATATAACGAAACTGGGCGAAGGGCTAATCCCCGCCCACCAACGTGAACTCTCATACGGGAACGAACTCAAGATTCCATTTAAGTTCTTTTTGGTTGAGGACAAGTCGTTCAACGCAGCTGCTTATCCAAACGGCGTTGTGATTGTGCACTCGGGAGTATTTGACGTATGTGAAAATGAAGCTCAATTAGCTTTCATACTCTCTCATGAAGTCACGCACGCGATCGAGAAGCATGTTTGGCAAGAGCATGAGTACCACAAAGGGGCACTCATGGCGTTACGGATCGGCGGGGCCATCGGAACTGGATTCGGCGGAAGAGGAGTGGCCGATCTCGCTAACATGGTCGAGGCAGGCATAAGAAACGGCTATGCGCGCTCGTTAGAGAATCAAGCTGACCGGGTAGGAGTGGAATCGATGCTTGCCTCTGGTTACGACATCCGAGAGGCTCCACGAGCGTGGAAAGCCGTGTCAAAGAAGTATGGTGATCGCGCTACGAATCTCTTCTGGGACAACCACGATAACAACACCACCAGGCGCTCTTATCTGATGTCTGAACTACGAAACAACTATTCCGATGTGGACTACTCGCAGTTGAAGAAGGACAGCGAAGAGTTTCATCGGGTTGCGGAAGCAGTTCAGAGTGCCTCGCACGGCACGAGGAAGGCCAAAATAAAGGTTGCCGAGTCACATTGAATGGGGCTATTCCACCGGGTTGTATGCTTCGCGCCCTTGACGGGCCTGTCGCGCCGTTTTGAGTGAGCCGAGTATGATAGATAGTTTTCATCTCCAAGCCGCTGAAAGCTGGTGGCTGAGTGCTGAATGCTGCCTTTCAAACTCGTCTACAGCGACGACTACTATCTTCCGATCGGCACGCATGTCTTCCCGGCCGAAAAGTACCAGCGCATTCATAAGCGATTGA
>Ga0307469_10000075_pt1 | contig 37497 bp, 35 predicted proteins | sample atmos_gasesAM2C__FD_203084 | JGI IMG/M metagenome (GOLD analysis project Ga0307469, IMG submission 203084) | Hardwood forest soil microbial communities from Morgan-Monroe State Forest, Indiana, United States - atmos_gasesAM2C_515 | ecosystem: Environmental > Terrestrial > Soil > Temperate... | reverse complement strand
GTTGGACATGTCGGTCTCCACCACGCCGGGGGCGACGGCGTTGACGCGGATGCCGCGCGCACCCAGCGCCGAGGCGAAGTGCTTCACCAGCGTGTCGATCGCGCCCTTGGTCGCGGCATAGGCGGACAGCGCTCCGACCGAAGCATGGGCGGCGAGCGAAGACGTGAAGATGATGGCGCTGCCCTCGCACAGGGCCGGCAGCAGCTGCTGCACCAGGAAGAACGGCGCGCGGACGTTCACGGCGAACAGGTTGTCGAAGTCCTCCACTTTGGTGTCCTCGATGCTTGCCGCCTTGGAGATGCCGGCGTTGGCCACCAGGATGTCGAGCCGGTCACCGACGATCGCGCGGACCCGCTTGGCCAGAATGTGCGGACCGTCCGCCTGCCGCAGGTCGGCGCCGATCTTCTCGGCTCGGCCGCCGTCCTTTCGGATTTCGGCGACAACGGCGTCGGCCTCATTTTCGCTGTTGCCGTAGTGGACCAGCACCTGCGCGCCGGCCCTTGCCAGAGCCAGGGCACTGGCGCGACCGATGCCGCGCGAGGCGCCGGTGACCAGCGCGGTCTTTCCAGAAAGAGTGCTCATGATCTTTGCTCCGACAGGAGATAGCGGTCAGTTGTTGGCGCTGTGGCCGCCGTCGACATTGAGAACATGGCCGGTGATGAACGACGCTTCGTCCGACGCGATAAAGACGATCGCATCGGCAAGCTCCTCCGTGAGGCCGAGGCGACCCATCGGAACACCCGTCACCAGAGCCGCCTTGTTCTCCGGCGTTTTGGTAAAACGGGTCAGCATGCCAGTGTCCGTAGGACCGGGCGCCACGGCATTCACGCGGATTCCCGACTTGGCAGTCTCGAGCGCCACCGACTTGGTGATGCCTTCGACGGCGTGCTTGCTGCCGACATAGACGGAGGCCCCCGCCGCACCCTCGTGCCCGTAGGTCGACGAGATGTTGATGATGCTGCCGCCGCCCTGTCCTTGCATGGCGCGCACTTCGTGCTTCATGCTCAGGATCACGCCGAGAACATTCGTGTCGAACGTCGCGGCATAGCTTTCCGCGGTCTGGTCCGTGATCGGGCCGACCTGGCCTTCTGTGCCTGCATTGTTCACCGCGACATCGAGGCGGCCGAACCGTGCAACAGTCTTGTCGACCAGAGCGTGGACGTCATTCTCCTTGCGGACATCGGCGTTGACGAACTCCGCCTCCGAACCGAAGGAGCGCAGTTCTTTAACGAGTGCATTGCCGACCTCATCACGCCGACCGGCAACGACCACCTTTGAGCCCTTCCGGGCGAAGGCGACGGCTGCGGCGCGTCCTATGCCCGTGAGGCCTCCCGTGATCAAAACGACTGGCTTGTCCATTGGCTGCTCCTGATAAAAGAGTGATGCCCATAACTTTCTCTAACAACAGGGCCTTGTCTATCGATCACCCCGCTTCCAAGGCGAGCACAGTAGGCTTCCGTAGCGCGCCTGAAAAAGACTTTGTAGGCTGGGGGGCATATCATTCAGGCATGGAACGGTTATGGAGCTGAGGCATCTGCGCTATTTCGTAGCGGTGGTCGAGGAAGGCAGCCTGACCACGGCCGCCGAGCTCCGGCTCCACACCTCCCAGCCTTCACTGAGCCGGCAGATTCGCGACCTGGAGTACCAGGTCGGCGCCGAGCTGCTTTCTCGCAGCGTTCACGGCGTCGAGCTGACCGCCGCGGGCAAGGCCTTTCTCGACCATGCCCGGCTGGCGCTGGCGCAGGTCGACGCCGCCGTGGAGGCGGCGCACAGGGCCGCACAGCCTGCGAAAAAGATGTTCGCGATCGGTTTCCAGACCGGTCACGAGATGAACTGGCTGCCGCGCGCCATGCATGTGCTGCGCGACGAGCTGAAGAACATCGACATCACGGTCTCCAGCGACTATTCGCCGGATCTCGCCGAGGCGCTCCTCCGCGGCCGGCTGGACGTCGCCTTCCTGCGCGTCGAGCCGAGCTTCGACCTGGGTTACGAGGTGGTGGACCACGAGCCGCTGATCGTCCTGATGCCCAGCGACCATCGCCTCACCAGCCGCGAAGCGATTCACCCGCGGGAATTCGTCGGCGAGATCTTCATCGGCGGTTCGAAGAAAGCCGCCGTGCTGCGGGCCGTGACGGAGGACTATCTGCGCCGCTCCGGGGTCGACATCAAACTGGATCATGGAGTCGATAGCGTTTCGACGGCCATCTCGCTGGTTGCGTCCATGCGCGGGCTGGCCCTCATGCCCGCCTATGCGAAGAATGTGCTGCCTTGGTCAGTAGTCAGCCGTCCGCTGGAGGGTGAACCGCCAACGATCGATCTGGCCGTGGGTTACAGCAAGGCGAACACCTCGCCGATTCTCAAGCTGTTCCTCTCCAGGATCGACGAACTGCGGGCGCCCATGCCCGAAAAAAAGAATTGAATGCTTGAGGCCTGCCTGAGTTGACTTGCAAGACCCTGGCGCCTACTGCAACATGTCTGCGCGCCACAGGCCTGATGATCCAGATGGAACGCCGAAATTCCGCAACCTCCAGCGGCAGCATGGGAAATCAAACGCCCTCGCCAGATCTTCCGGGCACCACGGCCATGATGCAGCAGTACCTGCGCCTCAAGGCGCAGTACCCGGACATCCTGCTGTTCTACCGCATGGGCGATTTCTACGAGATGTTCTACGACGACGCCGAGCGCGGCTCGCGGTTGCTCGATCTCACGCTCACGACGCGCGGCGCCTCGGCGGGCGCACCGATCAAGATGGCGGGCGTGCCCTATCACGCGGTGGACCAGTATCTCGCGAAGCTGGTGCGCCTGGGCGAGTCGGTGGCGATCTGCGAGCAGATCGGCGATCCGGCCACGTCCAAGGGTCCCGTCGACCGGCAGGTCGTGCGCATCGTCACGCCGGGCACGCTCACCGACTCGGAGCTGCTCGAGGAGAAAGCCGACAACATCCTGCTCGCGCTCGCGCGCACGAAGGGAGCGGTCGGTCTCGCCTGGCTCAACCTCGCGAGCGGCGACCTGCGGGTCACCGAGATCGCGCCGCAGCTTCTCGATAGCGAGCTGCGGCGCATCGGGCCTGCGGAGATCCTGGCGACCGAAGGCACGGTCCTGAACGGCTTTGCGGTCACCCGGCTGCCCGAGTGGCATTTCGATTTCGACGCGGGACGCAAGGCTCTCCTCAAGCAGCTCGGCGCGGCGAGCCTCGCCGGCTACGGCTGCGAGGATCTGGAGCCCGCGATCGCCGCCGCAGGCGCCTTGCTCGAATACGCGAGGAAAACCCAGGGACAGGCGCTCGCGCACGTGAGCGCGGTCGTCCCGGAGCGCGCGAGCGAGTTCGTGCGCATGGACGCGGCCACGCGCAGGAACCTCGAGCTGACCGAGACGCTGCGCGGCGAGGCGGCACCCACCCTCTTCTCGGTCCTGGACGAATGCGCGACCGGCATGGGCAGCCGGCTGCTGCGGCATTGGCTGCATCACCCCTTGCGGGACCAGGCGGCGGTCGGCGCGCGGCACGAAGCGGTCGCGGCGCTCGCCGACGCGCACGTTGCGGTCCACAAGCTCCTGCGCCGCTTCGCCGACGTCGAGCGCATCACGGGCCGCGTCGCGCTCAAGAACGCGCGGCCGCGCGACCTCTCGTCGCTGCGCGACAGCCTCGCGCTGCTGGCCGAGCTCGGACCCGCGGTGCCGAAGGGTGCTCCGCTGCTCGGCGCGATGCTCGACGACCTGAAGGTGCCCGAGGACTGCCTCGCCCTCCTCCGCCGCGCAGTGATGGAGGACCCGGCTTCGATGGTCCGCGACGGCGGCGTGATCGCCGACCGCTACAACAAGGAGCTCGACGAGCTGCGCGCGCTGCAGACCGACTCCGGGACCTTTCTCGCGGAGCTCGAGAGCCGCGAGCGCGCGCGCACCGCGATCCCGAATCTGCGCGTCGCCTACAACAACGTTCACGGCTTCTACATCGAGATCACCAACGCCCACGCCGCGAAGGTGCCCGCCGATTACCGGCGCCGGCAGACGCTCAAGAACGCCGAGCGCTACATCACCCCGGAGCTGAAGGCCTTCGAGGACAAGGCGCTCTCGGCCCGCGACCGCGCGCTCGCCCTCGAAAAAAACCTTTACGACGAGCTGCTGAACCTGCTCGGCGCGCACGTTCCGCAGCTGCAGCGCATCGCGCGCGCGCTGGCGCAGCTCGACGTGCTCGGCTGCTTCGCGGCGACGGCGGCGAGGCGCGGCTACTGCCGGCCCGAGTTCACCGCCGAGATCGCCGTCGAGATCGATCAGGGCCGGCATCCCGTGGTGGAAGCCCAGGTCGAGCCGTTCATCGCGAACGGCGCGCGCCTTTCGCCCTCGCGCCAGCTGCTGCTGGTCACCGGCCCCAACATGGGCGGCAAGTCCACCTACATGCGCCAGGTCGCGCTGATCGTGCTGATGGCGCACGTCGGTTCCTTCGTACCCGCCAAGGCGGCGCGCATCGGACCGATCGACCAGATCTTCACGCGCATCGGCGCGGCCGACGACCTCGCCGGAGGCCGCTCGACTTTCATGGTCGAGATGACCGAGTCGGCCAACATCCTGCACAACGCGACCGAGAAAAGCCTGGTGCTCATGGACGAAGTCGGGCGCGGGACCTCGACCTTCGACGGGCTCGCGCTCGCCTGGGCGATCGCGCGGCAGCTCCTGGAGAAGAACAAGGCGCTCACGCTGTTCGCCACCCACTATTTCGAGATGACGCGGCTCGCCCTCGAATACAAGCAGGCGGTGAACGTGCACCTCGACGCGGTCGAGCACAAGGACACGATCGTGTTCCTGCACGCGGTCGAGGAAGGGCCCGCCTCGCAGAGCTACGGCCTGCAGGTCGCCCAGCTCGCCGGCGTGCCGAAGAACGTCATCCGCAACGCGCGGCGCTACCTGCAGATGCTGGAGGAGGCGAGCCTGACTCGCGGCGGTCAGAACGACCTTTTCGTCGCGGGCGGGAGCGAATCCCAGGAACCGCCCGAGCCCGATGCGTTGCGCGAAACGCTCGACGCCGTCAGTCCCGATGAATTGTCGCCTCGCGAAGCGCTGGAACTCCTGTACCGTCTCAAGCGGCTGTGACGCGGTCGCTCCTTGCCGTACTGGCGCTCGCCGGCTGCACGGCGCACATTCCGCCGCCGCTTCCCTCCGCGTTCCATCCGCCGGTCGCTTTCGCCCTGATCGGCGACACGCCTTACAGCGAGGGCGAGGCCGCGGCGCTCGACGCGATGATCGAGCAGATGAACCGGGAGGAGCTCGCGTTCGTGATCCACGTCGGCGACATCACGGGAGGTCAAGGTCCGTGCAGCGACGAGTGGCTCGAAGCGAGGAAGCGCCAGTTCGAGAGATCGAGACATCCCTTCGTCATCATCCCCGGCGACAACGAATGGGTGGATTGCCACCGCAGCGGGTTCGATCCGATCGAGCGCCTGAAGAAATTCCGCGAGCTGTTCGAGTCCGGAGACGAGAGCCTGGGCGAGCGCAGGATCCGGCTCGAGCGTCAATCCGGCCCCTATGCGGAATACCGCGAGCACATTCGTTGGATCGCGGGAAACGTCCTCTTCGTGGGGCTCAACGTCCAGGGGAGCAACAACAATCTCGGCCGGACACCGGCGATGGACGCCGAGCACCGCGCGCGCATGGCCGCCGTGTTCGCGTGGCTGCAGGACAGCCTGCGGCTCGCGAAGGAGCGCGGCCTCGCCGGAATGCTCGTATTCGCGCAGGCCGATCCGGATTTCGAGAGAAAGAGCAGGCGCAAGCGTGACGGGTTCGCGGAGTTCCGCGATGCGCTGCGCGACCTCGCCTTGAATTTCGGGAAGCCGGTTCTCTTCGTGAACGGCGACACCCACTTCTACAAGCTCGACCAGCCGCTCGCCGATCCGCGGACCGGCCTGCCTCTGTCGAACTTCACGCGCGTCGTCGTCTACGGATCGCCGCAGACGAGGTGGATCCGGGCGGGGATCGATCCGTCCTCGCCCGGCGTCTTCCAGCTTAGCCCCGTGCCGCAGCCCTCCCCGGGGCAATAGCCCGTCAGCCCTGGCCTTGCGTCTCGCCTCGGGGCGCGCCGCGCCGCCCGCCGCGATGGTCCATGCGGTCCATGCCGTCGCGGATCGCGACTCGCACCTGCTCGCGCTGGTTCGAGTCGAGCGAGTCGTACAGGCCGAACCAGGCGGCGCGCACCTGCTTGCGCGTGGCGTCCATGTGCGCGCGCATCTGCTCGCGCAGCTGGTCGCGGAGCTCCGCGAACTGCTTCAGGTCGACGCCGGGCTTGTCGATCTCCACGCGCAGCTTGGCGCGCGTCTCCGCCGCCTTGGCGCGCATGCCCTTGAACGCGTCGCGCTGCACGGCCTGCGCTTTCTTCCACAGATCTTCCTGCTGGGGATTGAGGTTGAGCTGCTTGTGAAGCCGCTCGAAGCCGCGCATGGGGCCCATGCCCTCGCGCGGCCCGTCCGGCGCCTGCGCCCAGCCGGCTCCGGCGAAGAGCGCCGCGGCCGCGACCGCGCCGGCCGTCATTGCATGTCGTAGCGTCATCTTTCTCTCCGTGAATGGAAACGACACCGCCATTCTCGCGTCGATTCGTTTCCCAACTATTGCCGGCAAGCTGTAAAACGTTGCAAATTGTTTCCCGCGGGCGCGGGAATCAGTGCAAATCGAGCGCGCGGCCCTTGAGAGCCTCGATCGGGACGTACTTGAGGACGTTTTCGTGCGTGGACTCGAGAATCACCTGCGGCGCCGCGCCGGCCTTGTAAGCCTCGACCCAGCGCAGCACGTGCAGGCACCAGCGGTCGCCCGGGTGCAAGCCCTTGAAGCGCATCTCCGGCCGCGGCGTGGAAAGGTCGTTGCCGCGCGAGCGGCTGAACTCGAGGAACTCGTCGGTGACCTTCACGCACACCAGGTGCGCGACGCCCTCCGTGCCGTAAGTCGCGCAGCAGCCGTCGCGGAAGAATCCGGTGAGCGGCGAATAGCTGCAGGCGAGCAGCGGGCCGCCGAGGACGTTCTTTTCCTTCGACAGTACGGAGCTCATGCGGGGATTCTATCGAGGATGGGCGCTCCTTAACAAGCGGTCGCGGTCATGGCCACGCGCCCTCGTCAGGCGGCAGCCTTCGGATTCGCCCCAAACCGGTTCGCTTCCGCGTTGCTGTCCTGCAGGAGGAACACGAGCAGAACGATCGCGCCGATGAGCGGGATGAGAGTGATGAGAATCCACCAGCCGGTGCGGTCCGTATCGTGAAGCCTCCGCACGGTCACGGAGAGCGAAGGGATCAGCATCGCGAGCGAGAAGATGCCGGTGAATAGGCCGATGCGGGTCTGCGGGTCGATGGATCCAGTGGCGTTGTCAATCACGGCGAGAACGATGTAGATGATCAGATAGAACAGCACGAAGTACCAGTACTCCCTGCGCCGGGACCTTCCGGAGAAGACAGCGTACTTCTTGAGTGCGGTGGTGAACCAGTTCACGTGTCCCCCTTATCGTTTTGACCTCGGTTGGCCTTCGATCGACGGCAGTCGAGGCGATTGCTGCCATCCGACGTGAAATCGCCCTATCTCGCGCGCTAGTCTACGCCTACCCTCGAAGGCACGGTTGCCCTTCATAAATCCTTATCGTAGAAGAAGTAGCCCAGCTTCATCCAGCGGATTCTTCTCGGATGCCCATCGACGACGTAGATTCGGAGCTGACTGAGCTCCGATCCGCCGAAGCCGTCCCACTTGGCAAGTTGAAAGAGGTCGCTCGTCGGCTCCCCGAGAATCTTGTACACCTGTTCCATGCTCATCGTGGAGCGAACGAGCGCGACGCGCTTCAGCGATTCCCGTTCTTGGGCGTTCATCCGATCCACGGCGCGGTCGCCGGTATGGCTCATCATGTTCCACGTCGCATAACCCAGGGCCGCCATACCGCTGGCGATCGCCACGACGATCAGGGCGGTGGATAGTGCTTGCTTGATATTCATTTTAGGGCCCGAAGTGCCGGATTAGCACCGCTTTCGATGAATTTGACATCGGCGATCCAGTTGCGCTTCCTGCGCGCGAGGCGAGACTCGTTGCCCTCGTCGTCGAAGCTCGCCGATGCGCGGCGTAGCAGCGATGGATCGACGCCTTCGAACGCGTTGACGCTGACAACCGCGTAGAGACGATCGTCGATCCGGCTGGTGACGACGGGCACTATGCCGCAACGGGTGCAGATGTGGAAATCCGCGGTTCGGGTGCCGAATGCGTACTTGGATACGAGCGAGGGGTCTTCGACCACTATCTCCAGAGCGCCGCCCGGATTGGAGGTCCATACGCCACCGTGCTTGGTGCAAAACGAGCAGGTGCAAGCGCGAGCCGGAATTTCGGTGGGCGTAGGCTCCCACGTGAGCGAGAAGGAGATGTTTCCGCAGTGGCATTTACCGTGGATCAACACGCACTCGCCTTATGGCCACTATTTGTCGATTCGCTCGATGAGGTGAATGGTAACCCTGTCACCCGCTTCCTTGGCGATGCTCGCACGCACTTTAGCTATGATGGGCAATTTGTGCGTTCCGTCGCCGAGGGCCATGAATGAGCTTTGGAATGGATGACCGTCGACCGTGCCCTTAACTTTCACGAGTCCTCGCGTATTGAAATACTGCGCTGAGCCTGGCATGACGACGTAAGTCCACCCGCCCTTGTTGGGGCTTCGTTGCAAGGTTGCGGTGAACCTCTTGTTGAGCGGACTCATGGTCCCGTGCTAGTGCCCGTCAGACCAGGACAACTGCAGGGATCGGCAGGCATTGACCGTAAAGAGAATCCTCGCACCTGAACCGTCTGGCCGCACGACTCCCAAGGCCGGCCTGCCATTCGAGCCCGTGGAATGAATGATGAACTCCCCCGACGGCGACCAGTTCGGATCATCACCTCCAACGAGTCGCCTCTGATTGGTACCATCCGAGTTCATCACCCATACATCGCGCGGCAGGTTGGGACGTGGATCGGTGGCTTCCACGCCAGACCAATAGGCAATGAGTCTGCCGTTGGGTGACCAGGCAGGGACCTTCTGTTCGATTTCGGCGCGTAACACCGGGTCAAAGTGGGATTGCGTCAGGGGCCCGGCCACGCCCGAGGCGACATCGGCAACCCAGATTTCATAACGACCGCGCAGATTGGACGTGAACGTGATTCGCGTCCCGTCAGGAGCCCAGCGCGGAACGTTTTCATCCACCCGCGGATCGCTCACGTTCGTGAGCCTTCGGGCCTGGCTGCCGTCAGCCTGTGCGACCCAGATCTTCAGTCCTCTTTGCGCAGAGTCGGCCCTGTATGCATAAGCGATGCGCTTGCCATCGGGCGACCAGCTTCCAGCGAGGCTCATGCCTCCTGCGATCAGAACTCGCGCCGCCGAGCCGTCCGCATTCATGATCCAGAGTCGCGGAATGCCGCCTCCTCCCGCCAGCTCGCCGGCGAACAGCAAGCGGGCCCTACCCGGTGACCAAGCCGGAAACCAACTCGGATTCTGGCCGTGCGTAAGAACCCGTTGATTGCCGCCGTCAGGTTCAGCTAGCACGATTTGACTCACCCCATTTGCGTCACAGGCTGCGAACGCGATCGGTGGGTATTGCGGGTTGGGTTCGTTGCCCGTTGAGCCTGTCCCAATGCAGCCCCCAAGGATCACGGTGGCGGTTACTGCCAACATCAAGTTTGCATTCACAGCATCTCCGACTTGTTCGTGCCTGAATTGCTCCCGTTTATTCGCGCCGGAGTCGGTCGGGAAGAGCCTAACGTTTGACATGAGCGGCGTTCAACAGACGGCGCAGCCGGCTGTTGAATGTCCGCTCGATGGAAGGGTTAGACACCACGATTGAGATCAGTGCTCAGTTGTGGGATCCGATGCGGTGCGTCACTGGGTTTGATCGTCGCGCGATGTTAGAGTTGTCGATCCGATAACATTATGAACCACCGCCTGCCGCTCACCGAGCACTACTTGGCGGTTGGGTTCCAGTCCGGTCCAAAGCCGTCCGAGATTTTTGTCCGGTAAGTGCCGGCGGAGTCGGTGACAAAAATTCCATTTACAGGCGTTGCGTCGAAGCACGCGCGAAACAGCAGTACGCGCGTCCCGTCGGGTGACCCTTTCGGCACGCCCTCGATGCAGTGCGGTTGGCCTGGCAGCGAGAGGTCTGTTTCTGGTTTTCCGGGGTACCAAGGGTCGCTCGATACGGCGTAGAGCCGCCGCTCGGTCATGTTCGAAGGTGCCCCTGTCGGAGCCGCTGGGAAACCGCGCGAAGTAAAGATCGTCTTCCCGTCGGCGCTGAAGCCGGGGTCGGCATCCCCGCTCTGCTCCCTCCCGTTCGGCGTGCAGTTAGGGCCGCCATCGGTGACCTGAGTTCGTGCACTCCCGTCCGGACGAATCTTGTCGAGCCGGGTCTTGAAGCAAGTGCCGCTGCTATTGTTCTGTGCCACGACAAAGACGATCCAGTCGTCGCTCGACCACGCCGGGTCACCCCACATCAGGTCGTCCGGTGCACCGCTCGCCGACGATATTGTTTGCACGGAGGAGCCGTCGGCATTCATCACCTTGAGCGCGGTCAACGGGGCGTTCGCAGACAACCACGCGATGCGCTTTCCATCGGGCGACCACACCGGCTGTTGCTCCCGCCCGGTGCTGGTAAGGAGCCTCTCTTTCGCGCTCGCAAAGTTGTAGATGGCGACTTCGCTCTGCGCGCCCGGCTGGGCATACGCGCCGGTAAGGAATTTCGTGTACACCAGCTTCGTTCCATCGGGGGAGAAGTGAGGGAGAAACTTGTTCTTGCCGTCACTCGTGATCTGTTGCCGGTTCGAGCCGTCGAGGTTCATCGTCACGAGCTCATTAATGGTCATGCCCCCGGGTGGGGCCCCTGACATCATGACGATTTGCGCTTGAGAAGCGATTGTCGGCCCGGGTGGTTGGCTTGACCCATTACTGCATGCCACCACTAGAGCCAGCGGAACTGAGACGAGGAGGACGAGCTTCATGATCTCTACTGGTGTCTAACGTCCCACGGCTGCACCAGTTTGTGGCCGCATCTTGAGCAGAATTGTGGGATAGAAAAACCATCCGGCCAAATGGTCTTGCTGCAAGAATCGCAGACGCGAACTAACTTGTAATGAAGGATGGAGATAAGCGTCAAGAAAACAGCGACAAAGAGCGACATAACCCAATCCAGGTCGCCACTCCAGATTATCCCCGCAGCGAATACTGGACCCGGCAACAAGAGCGATCGACGATATAGGCGCTTCCTCAGCTCGGGCGGGACTACGTGCTGAAGGGCAAGCAAAACAATAACCAGTACTGCCAAGGCGCCCATAAAGATCTTAAACTTGGTATTGGGATCCAAGTGAACCCTAACGCAGAGCTAAGGGGCGCATGTGGAGGAGCGCAGCGACGACATGGGCGTCCCTCTTGAGCGACGTGTTAGGCATCCGGAACTGTGGTGGCAAGTACGAAGTAGCAAACAGGATAAGCCAAGAGTAGATATAGCCGACTCGAGAAAGACAGCGGACGGGTTTGGCGATCGCGGTCTCTGACGAAGGCAACGAGCGCCGCCAGCCCGAACAGAACCGATGCGGGCACCAACCAATCCCAGGCGTTGAACCAAACCGACCACAGTTCATGGCTCTCTGAGTATTGGGCGTAGTACGAGCCGCCTTGAAGGAAGACCCAACCAAAGGCCAAAAGGGTGCCCAGTGGGCAAAGGCTACAGGCGAGGGCTAGCCATACAAGCGCGCGCGAATGGCCAGTTTGTGACTCGGGAGAGCTAAAGAACGCAAAGGCGCGGACAAAATGCATTGATAGCAACCATGTAAGCACGACCACAATTGGCCATCTAAGCATTTGGATGCCTAACGTTCGCGTTGAGCGGCGCGCCGCCGCGAACACAAGTCCAACGCGCACCGCTGATCGGCCCGTCCGCTCTCGAACGCGTGGTTAGGCTGCCTCATCTTAACCCCTTACTATTGCTGTTCCTCGGCCAGACCGCGAAGTCTCGCTCGCTGCGCGGCACCGGCGACAAAGCCTCGCGTCTTTGCTTCTTCGACAAATTGTCGCAGGAACGGCATGCCTGCCTCTCGGCCCTTCGGGATGGCGATCGAGAGCTGCTCCACGCCGTAGCGCCCGTCAAGAACGCGAGAGCCCGGCAACTTGTCGGCCACCTCGAACAGATTCGCCTTGTTGTTCGCATAGACGTCGATTTGTCCCTCAGCCAGCATCTTGGCTGCCGTCTCGATCGACGCGGCAGGCACTGGGACGGCATTCTTGAGCTCGCGCGAGAACTTCGCCTCGCTCGTACTTCCCCGAATGACGCCCAGTCGCACTCCGGGTCGGTCCACCTCCGGGATCGTGGATATCGACGATCCGCGTGGGACAAGATAGCCCGCCTCCACGAAGAGGTGCGGTTGCGCGAAATCCATATAAGCGGCCCGCGCGGGAGTCGCGTTGTTGGCAGCGAAGTCCACGCGCCCTGACTTCAATGCGTCGTTGAACTCTGCGTTGCCACGCAAGGAGATCACTTCGAAGGGAACTGAGAGCCGCTTGGCGAATTCACGACCCAGCTCATAGGTGACGCCTCGGTACTCACCGGAAGCGGGGTCGATCAGCATCTGCGCAGGTGGGCCGACAATGACGCCCACGCGGAGCGTCCCGGTAGGCGCCAGCTCTCGCCGAACCTCGGGAGTAGGATCGACTGGCGAAGTACCACACCCTGCCAGGACAAACCCCGCGCCCGCTAGGGCCATGACGAGACCGCGCATAGCCATGGGAATTCTCCCTCGCTTTGTAATACAGCCTAACGTTCACGTTCAAAGGCGCGCCACGCCCGGTGGTGGAAAGACATGATGACCGCTCCGGCGCGTCCTTTGAAACGTGTAGTTAGACAGCGGTAACTGCGTGTTCCTCAATGAATTGTCCGAGCCTCGCAAGGCACCCTCATAAATCCGTTCAAGGGACCCTCTTTTGTGTTTAAAGCGCGCCGCATGACAAAGGTGCCCATCGGAATTCCAGCGCCATTTCGGAATCGCACGATATATGAATCCTCAAGATTTTCGCTCAGCCACACCTCGACCCTCGTCGCCCAATTGACTATAGCTTCCTCAACTGTCTCGATCGGTTCATCAGTGGACGTAAGTCGGCCCATGAGACCTTGACCCTCGAGCATGAGGTTAGTGAGGCCGTCTCGCTTTTCCAGACTTTCGCGCATTTTCCGGTCGAGATTCCTCTTAGTGCGGTAAACAGCCGCAAAGTAGCTAAGGCCAGAAACGATCAGTGCACCCAAAGCGATGAGGACTTGATCGGTCACGTTTCTAATTGCTGTCTAACGTTCCGCATCAGGCGCGGCGGGAGCACGCCCGTCACGGCCAGCCCTGCCACCCAACGCACCCGCCGTCGCTGCATGCGGATGTTAGACGGCGCTACGACCGCGAAAGAACACCGGAGGCTACCGGCCATGCGCCCGACGCTGCGTCGCATCATCGATTTCCGCATGCGATGCCCGTTCACAGATAAATGTCTCCGCTTTCGGCAAACCGCTCGACTCCAGCAGCTTTCGTTGGCCGACCGAGAGAGAAGGTGGCTCGCGACGCCGCTAGAACCTACGACGGTCTCCACGTCGTCAGGCCCTTCACCGCGTACCCCAAGATCCGGTGGTAGTCGAGGTCGTCCCGAAAGTGCGCTCGATGGGCCTCGAGCTCGGCGTGCAGCGTGTCCAGCGCGCTTTGCTCGGCGGGCTTTGCTTGCACGATAAACTTGCGTAGAAACAGCCGGAGCGTGTCCCGGTCCATGTCGAAGACCAGGTTAGCCGTCGAGGTGTCGGACCCGAGCGCCTTCGAGAACGCCTCGTTCCACGGCCGCGGCCACTCCAATGTCGCCCCTGGTCCCTTGTTGAACGATGCGCTCGCCGCGCGCGCCAACAGCACGAAATGATCGGATGCATTTGCCGGCGGTGGAACCGCCGGCCGCACGTATGCAACTGCCGCCGCATGCGCCACCACCGACCCGACAATCGTCAGCCGATTGGTCAGCCGCTTTTTGACCTCCGCGTGGACATCCTCCTCCCTCCTTGTCCACCGCGCCGCCAGCAGCTCCGTGTACCGGTCCAGCGATGTGTCGTCGAGCATCACGTATCCGTTGATCGCAACGACAAGTTCCTTCTTCGATGCGTTCCGCTGGTCGGAGACCTGCGGGTACGCGCCCGATTCCGCCTTACCTCGCGCAAACGCGATCAGCGCGTCGACGTCGTCTGCTTGCAGTGTCAGCACAACGATCGCGCGCTTGTCCTTCTTCGTGACCTCGTAATCGTCGAAGAGGAATGTGTCGCGTAGATCGCTCTCGCTGAGCGCAGCCGGCAGCTCCATATCTGCACGGAAGCAACCGGAATTAAGGATCGCCACGTCCGCGTCCGCCGCGCGGCGCACACACTCCGCGACGAACACCCCGAAGTCGGTTGGCCGGCTACGAAGGGGTATGTCGCGCGCGTCAAGGAAGCTCGTATCCCGCGTGAAGTCGCAGACGACGCCCGGGCGGTCGTTCTTCTGTACGTCCCGCAGGCGCGCGTCGACCCACGCTTCGTCGGCGACGTCCGCCGGCATATAGTCGTTACTGTGCAGCGAGTACCATACGAAATCGTCGATACTCGGAAGGCCGGCAAGTCGCCGTGCGAGCGCGTCGACCGGCACGTCCCAGTCGTCGTCGGCAAAGGGCGCGAGCCCTACCTGCGGTCCGTCCGCCGGCCCTGCCTCGAGCGACGCTCGAAACGCCTGCACGTCGACGGCGGGCAACGGCTCGAGCACGGCGTCGATCTCCTCTTTCGTATCGCGCGGAAAGATGGGACCGGATTTCGTGCGCTCCCGGTATGACCATGCGAGCGCGTTCACCGCCTTGTGGCCACCGGCTTTCAGAACGAAGACCCTCATCGACTTGAGGTTCGAGAGGTTCTTGTACAGCACTGGCGTGCGATCCGCCTCGGGCCAATCGACGTCGTGGTCATGACCACCAAGGACGAAGCAGCGATCCACTGAACTAAGCGCTTCGCGCAGCTCTCGATCCTCCTCGCGTAGCGCGTGCGTCAACGGGATGCGGAAGGGCACTGCCCGCGTCGCGCCCTCGAATGCCTTCAGGAAGACGTCTGGTCTCTGGAACTTCCACCCCTTGAACGCTTTGCAAACGTCCTTGGAGATTACGCCCGTGAACGCGATCGCCGGCGCCGCGCCCGAAGGCCAGAGCGCCATCCGCTGTTGCGGAATCTCCCACGGCGCTTCGATATTGCCGAGCAGCACTTTGCTTTCGAGCTCGCGGAGCCGCCCCACCAACTCAGCCTGTCCGAGATCCATCTCGTGGTTCCCGAGCACGCAGAAGTTGAGTCCCGCACGGTTAAGCAGTTCGACCATCGCTCGGCCCTTGTCGGTCATGCCGATGCGCGAAGGGCTGAGGAAGTCGCCGGAGTGAACGACGACGACGCGGTCGTAGTCGTCGAACGGCAACCCACCCGTACGCCGTTTCACCACTTCAGCGACGATCTTCCGCAGCTCCCGCACCGTGGCGATCAGCCGCGGAAAACCTGGGAACCCGCGCGCCTTCCGCTCATCAAGCAAATAGGTGTCGTTGAGATGGACGATCACCGCGACCAGATGATCGGGGTGTTCGCGAATTCTTTCAACGAGCCTGGCGAACTTCTCGGAGTAAGCCATTCTTCACACTCGGCCAAGCCGTCTAACGTCGCGGTTCAGCGGCGCCGAGCGCAGCGAGGGGACCGCCGCCGGGAGGCGGCGGTGTCCGCTGGAACCGCTGGTTGGGGTGCGCTCTTCTGCTCGCACGTGAGCTGTGCCGCGTCATTGTGAGAGCCAACTGCTTACCACCTGATTGAAGCGCTCAGGCTGCTCGGACATCACCCAGTGGCCTGTATCGAACTCCACCACTTGGTTAGCTTTCCGCGTCAGCAATTCATCGGCCCATGCCGTCGCGTGAAACCTGATGGGCTTGCGGTGGCCGTAGACAAAAAGGATTGGACAAGCGGGTAAGAATCGCTGCGCCTGATGGCGATAGGACTGGCGGCCACCGAACCACAGCATGAAATACGGATATGCCATGCACGAGCTCATATAGGTCGCATCCGATGGGCACCGCGCCAGGCGTGCCATGGAGCGCGTCATCCAATCACCGATCCGACCGTCCATGACCCAGGCCAGTGCGAGCCAAATTTGATACGCGAATGCCATCATTGCTTCCCGAAGTGTCAGGGACTGGCGCCATGACCTCGGGTCACCAATGTCGACGCCGATGATTTTTGAAACCATCTGTGGGTTACGCACGTAGAACTGATAACCGAATACGCAACCCCAGTCGTGCAGCATCAGAATAACTTTCTGACTTGGGCAGAGCTGCTCGATAAGCTTCTTGAGGAAGCCAATGAGTTCGTCGAGTGAATAAGCCTGTCGCGCCTTGGCGGCATCAAACCCGGGCAGAGTAAATCGGACACAGCGATAACGGCTCTTGAGAGCCTGCACCTGAGTTTCCCACAGACGGTAGGTGTCCGGCCAGCCGTGAACCATGAAGATGGTTTCGGCGCCATTGCCCTCAATATGGACGTCGACATCTGCCACAGAAACCAGGTTGTTCATAGCGCAGCCCAACGTTAAATGATCTTCCTAAAACCAGCCTAATCTGGCGCATCAGTCTACGCCCGCAGAAAATACGGCGCAAAATCAGATCGGTCGGTGATCGGTCGCGGATTCCGCTCCACGATAGATTGCAGGCGAAGGCGTAACGGTCTGATTTTTCGCAAGGTGAAACCCCGCGAGGCCCGCACAGGCGATGAAACCGAGCTACGCGCGCTCCGCGATGTACGCCTTCACGCGCGCGGCGTCGGCGTCCATGACTTCGACGCGCTGAGGCAGTGTCTCGAGATTTTCGAAGCCCGCCAGCCGCGCAGGATCGCGGCCGATCGCCTCGCGCAGGGTCTCGGCAAATTTCGCCGGCTGCGCGGTTTCCATGCAGACGAGCGGCACGCCTTTCTCCCGGCGTTCCAACCCGACCTTGACGCCGTCGGCGGTGTGCGGGTCGATCATCACGCCGTGGTCTTTCCACACCCGGCGTATGGTCGCGAGCCGGTCGGCGTGGGTGCTCGACCCGGAAACGAATCCGGTCTCGGCGACCTGCCTGAAATACACCGTACCCGAAAGATCGATGACGCCTTCGCGCTCGAGCTTCTCCCACAGCCCGCGCAGCTGCTTTGCGTCGCGGCCCACCAGATCGTACGCGTAGCGTTCGAAGTTCGAGGACTTGGAAATGTCCATCGACGGGCTGCTGGTCGCCTTCACTTCCGCGGTCTTCCTCACGCGGTAGCGGCCGGTGCGGAAGAACTCGTCGAGCACGTCGTTCTCGTTGGTGGCGACGACGAGCCTTTTGATCGGCAGGCCCATGCTGCGCGCGACGTGCCCAGCGTAGACGTTGCCGAAGTTGCCCGAGGGCACCGAAAAAGAGACTGCTTCGCCATCGTGACGGGTCACATCGTAATATGCCTTGAAGTAATACACCGCCTGCGCGGCGATGCGCGCCCAGTTGATCGAGTTGACCGCGCCGATGCGGTGCTTCGCCTTGAAAGCCGCGTCGCCCGAGATGCTCTTGACGATGTCCTGGCAGTCGTCGAACACGCCGCGCACGGCGATGTTGAAGACGTTCGGGTCCTTGAGCGAATACATCTGCGCCGCCTGGAACGCGCTCATGCGGCCGTGCGGCGAGAGCATGAAGACGCGGATGTTCTTCTTTCCCCGCAGCGCGTACTCGGCCGAGGGTCCGGTGTCGCCGGAGGTCGCGCCGAGGATGTTGACGCGCTCGCCGCGCTTCTCCAGGGCGTACTCGAACAGGTTGCCGAGGAGCTGCAGCGCGACGTCCTTGAACGCGAGCGAGGGCCCGTTCGACAGGCCGAGGAGATACAGATCCGGCTCGAGCTTCTTCACCGGGGTGATCTCGTCGCCGCCGAAGGCCTTCTTCGTGTAAGTCGCGGCTACGATGCCGTTCAGGTCGGCGGCAGGAATGTCGTCGGCGAACTTCGAGAGGACGGCGAGCGCGAGCTCGCGGTAGCTCATGCCGCGCATCGCGGCGAGCTCACGCTGGGTCAGGCGGGGGAATTTCTCCGGCACGAACAGCCCGCCGTCGGGCGCAAGGCCTTCGAGCAGGATATCGGTGAACGCCTGCGGCTTGCCTCCTCCGCGGGTGCTGACGTAGCGCACCCTAGTTCCGCCCCAGCTCCTCGAGCCGGATGCGGGTGACCTTGCCGGTCACGACGGGCAGCTTCTCGATCTTCGCGATCGCCGCGTTGACCGCTTTTTCCTTCGTCTGATGGGTCAGCATGATGATGTCGACCTGCTGCTCGCCTTCGGCCGGCTCGCGCTGCACCATCGCATCGATGGAAATCGATGCGTCGGCGAGGATGCGCGTGATATCGGCGAGCACGCCCGGCTTGTCCTCGACCTGCATGCGCAGGTAGTACGAGGTCACCACCTCCTCCATCGGCAGCACCTTGAGGCTCGACATGCGGTCGGGCTGGAACGCGAGGTGCGGCACGCGGTGCTCGGGGTCCGCGGTGTGCAGGCGCGTGACGTCGACGAGGTCGGCGACCACCGCGCTGCCGGTGGGCTCGGCGCCTGCCCCCGCGCCGTAGTACATCGTGGCCCCCACCGCGTCGCCCTTCACCAGCACCGCGTTCATCACGCCCTCGACGTTGGCGATCAGCCGCTTCGTCGGAATCAGCGTCGGGTGCACCCGCAGCTCGATGCCTTGCTCGGTGCGCTTCGTGATGCCGAGCAGCTTGATTCGGTAGCCGAGCTGCTCGGCGTAGCGGATGTCGGCCTGGGTGAGCTTCGAGATGCCTTCCTTGTAGCACTTGTCGAGCTGCATCGGGATGCCGAAAGCGATCGCCGCCATGATGGTGAGCTTGTGGCCCGCGTCCACCCCCTCGATGTCGAAGGTCGGATCGGCCTCGGCGTAGCCGAGCCTCTGCGCTTCCTTGAGCACCGACTCGAACGGCAGCCCCTTGTCGCGCATCTCCGAGAGGATGAAGTTGGAGGTGCCGTTGATGATGCCCGCGATCCACTCGATGCGGTTGGCGCTGAGGCCCTCGCGCAGCGCCTTGATGATGGGGATGCCGCCCGCGACCGCGCCCTCGAAGGCGACCATTACGCCCTTTTTCTGCGCGGCGGCGAAGATCTCGTTGCCGTGCGTCGCGAGAAGCGCCTTGTTCGCCGTCACCACGTGCTTGCCCGATTCGATTGCGGCGAGCACCAGCTCCTTCGCCACAGTGTAGCCGCCGATCAGCTCGATCACGATGTCCACCTCGGGGTCGCGCGCCACCTCGAACGCGTCCGCGGTGACGCGCGCGGCGCCGGCGGTGAGCTTCTTCGCCTTCTCCACCTCCTTGTCGGCCACCACGCTGATGCGTATGTCCCGGCCGGCGCGGCGCGAGATCTCCTCGCGGTTGCGCGCGAGCACCGCCCAGGTGCCTCCGCCCACGGTGCCGATGCCGAGCAGGCCGACGTTGATCGGCTTCACTTGAGCGGCTTCCTGAAATGAAACGAGCTCACCACCATCCCCTCCCTGAAATAGAACTTGTGCGCCTGGGTGCGCTGCGTGCCGGAGTCGAGTGTATACGCTTCGCAGCCGGCGGCGCGCGCCAGCCCCTGCAGGTGCTCCATCAGCGCGCGGCCCACCCCTTTGGAGCGCTGCCGCTCGTCGGTGACGAGATCGTCGACGTACAGGTGCAACCCCTCGAAGGTGTTCTCCCTGATCCGGTACACGGCGACGCCGCGCACCGCGTCGCCTTCGGTCGCAACGCACATGCGCGCCCCGCCCGAGAACACCCGCTTCATCTTGCCTTCGTAGTCCGCCGGAAGCGCCGTGCGCAGCTGCCGGTGCACGCCCTCGGCGCGCTTCAGCCACTGCGGCTCGACGATTTCCCCGGAAGCGTCGGTGACCGCGACGATGTTCATGGCTTGAGCAGCCCGTCCTTGCGGAGCATCTCCTTGATGCCGCGTATCGCCTGCCGGGTGCGCGCCTCGTTCTCGATCAGCGCGATCCGCACGTGGTCGTCGCCGTATTCGCCGAAGCCGATGCCGGGCGAGACCGCCACCTTCGCGTCCTTGAGGACTTTCTTGGCGAACTCGAGCGAGCCGAGCTTGGCGTAGGGCTGCGGAATCTTCGCCCAGATGTACATCGACGCCTTCGGGTTGTCCACCATCCAGCCCGCCTCGTGCAGGCCGCGCACCATGACGTCGCGGCGCTTCTGGTACTTCGCGCGGTGCTCTCCGACGCACTCCTGCGGCCCTTCGAGAGCGACGATCGAGGCGACCTGGATCGGCGTGAAGGTCCCGTAGTCGTGATAGCTCTTGATGCGCGCGAGCGCGTTGACGAGGTCGCGGTTGCCCACCATGAATCCGATGCGCCAGCCCGCCATGTTGTAGCTCTTCGACATGGTGAAGAACTCGACCGCGACGTCGCGCGCGCCCGGCACCTGCATGATCGAGGGCGCCTTCCAGCCGTCGAACGTGATATCGGCGTAGGCCAAATCGTGAACGACGAGGATGTCGTGCGCCTTCGCGAGCGCGATCACGCGCTCGAAGAACTCCAGCTCGACGCACTTCGCCGTCGGGTTCGAGGGGAAGCCGATGATGAGCATCTTGGGCTTGGGGATGAGCTCGCGGATCGCGCGCTCCAGCTCCTCGAAGAAATCCACGTCCGCGGTCATGCGCACCGAGCGGATGTCGGCGCCGGCGATGATCGCTCCGTAGATGTGGATCGGGTACGAGGGATTGGGCACGAGCACCGTGTCGCCGCGGTCCAGGCACGCGAGCATCAGGTGGGCGAGGCCCTCTTTGGAGCCGATGGTGACGATCGCCTCCGTATCGGGGTCGAAATCGACTCCGTAGCGCCTTTGATACCACGTGCAGATCGCGCGGCGCAGCCGCGGAATGCCCTTCGACACCGAGTAGCCGTGCGTGTCGGGGCGCTGCGCCGCCTCGACCAGCTTCGCGACGATGTGCTGGGGCGTGGGCCCGTCCGGGTTGCCCATGCTCATGTCGATGACGTCCTCGCCGGTTCGGCGCGCCGCCATCTTCAACTCGTTGGTGATGTTGAAGACGTAGGGCGGAAGGCGCTTGATGCGGGCGAACTCTCTCATGGCCAGACGCAAAAAGTTATAATGTTACCGGACACTTACAACACGGGCAAACCTTGAAGCTCCATCTCGAGTCGCCACAAGCGCACAACACGTTTACCGGCTACGGCGAAGGCTACGTGACGGTCAACGGCGCGCGCATCGAGCGCAGCGTCGTGGTGCTTCCGGACCGGATTCTCGCGGACTGGCCGCCGAAGCGATTCGACGAGCTCGCCGCCGAGCACTTCGAGATGCTCGCCGGTCTGGGCCTCGAGGTCCTCGTGCTCGGCACCGGCCCGCGGCTGCGCTTCCCGCCGCCGCAGGTGCTTCGCCCGCTGATACAGACGGGCCTGGGCGTGGAGGTGATGGATCTCCAGGCCGCGTGCCGCACCTACAACATCCTGATGGCCGAAGACCGCAAGGTGGCGGCGGCGCTGTTGTTCGAATGACGCGCCGCACCGCCTCCGCGCTGCTCGGCGCGTTCGCCTTTCTCTGGTTCTGCAACCTCGGCTACCGGCACCTGATCAAGCCCGATGAGGGCCGCTACGCCGAAATCCCGCGCGAGATGGTCGCGACCGGCGACTGGCTCACCCCGCGCCTCAACGGCTACAAGTATTTCGAGAAGCCCCCGCTGCAATACTGGGCGACGGCGGCTTCGTTTCGCGCGTTCGGCACGAGCGAGTGGGCGGCGCGGCTGTGGACGGGGCTGACCGGCTTCCTCGGCGTGCTGCTGGTTTTCTGGGCGGGGAACCGCCTGTTCGGCGCGCCCGCCGGGCTCTTCGGCGCGGCCGTGGCGGCGAGCTCCGTGATCTACGTGATCTTGGGCCATCTCCTGACCCTGGACATGGCGCTCTCCTTCTTCATGTCCGCCTCGGTGTTCGCTTTCGCGGTCGCGCAACGGGAACCCGACGAGCCGGGCCGGCGGCGCTGGATGCTAGCCGCCTGGGCCGCCGCAGCGCTCGCGGTGCTGTCCAAGGGGCTGGTCGGCGCGGTGCTGCCCGCCGGCGCGGTGGCGGCCTACGTCCTTCTGCACCGCGACTGGAAGCTGCTCACGCGGCTGCACCTGCTGCAGGGCGGCCTGGTGTTCCTCGCGATCGCCGCGCCGTGGTTCGTCCTGGTGTCGCTCGCCAATCCCGAATTCCCGCATTTTTTCTTCGTCCACGAGCATTTCGAGCGCTTTCTCACCCGCGAGCACGACCGCTACCAGCCGCCGTGGTTCTTCGTTCCGGTGCTGCTGGTGGGAGTGCTGCCGTGGATCGTGAGCCTGTTTCCGGCGCTGCGGGGCGCCTGGGCACGCTCGACCGAATCGGGCTTCGACGCGCGGCGATTCCTGCTCGTCTGGTGCGCGGTCGTGCTCGTATTCTTCTCCGCCTCGAGCTCCAAGCTCCTGCCCTACATCCTGCCGCTCTTTCCGGCGCTCTCGCTTCTGATCGGACATCATTTGCGCACAGCCGGCCGCGGCGTTCTCGTCGCGCAGGCCGCGGTCGCCGCTCTGCTCGGCATCGCGCTGACGCTCGCCGCGCCGCAGGCGATAGGCTATGCCTCGGGGAGCACGCCGCCCGCGCTGCTCGAGGCGTACGTCCCGTGGCTCGCCGCCGCGGGCCTCGCGCTCGCGGCGGGGGGTATCGTATCTGTCGCCCTGCTGACGCGCGGCATGCGGCTCGCTTCCATGTTGTCGCTGGCCTGCGGCGGCCTGGTGTCCGTCCAGGCCGCGCTCTCGGGCCACGAGAGCTTGTCGCCCGCCCTTTCCGCGTATCATATCGTGCACAAGATCCGGGACCAGGTGAAACCGGATACGCCCTTCTATGTCGTCGAAACCTTCGATCACACGCTGCTCTTCTATCTGGGAAGAAACGTCACGATGGTCTCTGTAAAAGACGAGCTCGCCGACCCGATCGGTCGCGAGCCGAGGGATTTCGTTCCGAACGCGGCCGCCTTCGCGCGCGACTGGCAGGCGGGCGGCGACGCGTTCGCGATGTTCAACGTGATCGACCTTCCCGCCTTTCTCAAGGCGCACCCCGTGCCGATGCGGGTCGTCGCGGTCGATCCGCGCCGCGTGATCGTGAGAAAGCCGTGAACGCGGTCACTTTCGCCCTGCTCATGACCGGAGTCCTTCTGAACGCCGCGGCGCAGCTGCTGCTGAAGGCCGGCACCAACGCGGTCGGCCAGTTCGAGCTCAGCGTGCAGAACATCCTCCCCGTCGGAATGAAGCTCGCGCTGGAGCCGCACATCGGCGGCGGCCTCGCCTGCTACGTGGTGAGCGTCGCGGTCTGGATCGTGGGCCTGTCCCGGGTCGAGGTGTCGATCGCCTACCCGATGCTCTCGGTCGGCTACATCGTCAACGCAATCGCGGCCTGGTACCTGTTCGGGGAATCGCTCACCGCGCAGAAGCTGGTCGGCATCGCCTTCATCATCGCCGGCGTGTTCCTCGTGGCGCGCAGCTAAAGAGTCCGTGGCCGGCGACACCTTCCTGCCCTTCACGCGCCCCTCGATAGACGAGGACACCATCGCCGGAGTCGCAGAAGTCCTGCGCTCGGGCTGGATCACCTCCGGCCCCAAGGTCAAGGAGCTCGAGGCGGAGCTGTCGGCGTTTTGCGGCGGGCGCCCCGTTCGCACCCTCAACTCGGGCACCGCCGCCCTCGAGATCGGCCTGCGCCTCGCGGGCGTAGCTCCGGGCGACGAGGTCATCACCACGCCGCTCTCCTGGGTCGCGACCAGCAACGTCGTGCTGCAGCTGGGCGCGCGTCCGGTGTTCGTCGACGTCGACCCGGCGACGCGCAACATCGACCTCTCGCGCGTCGAACCGGCGATCACGCCCAAGACCCGCGCCATCCTGCCCGTCTACCTCGCCGGCCTCCCGGTAGATCTCGACCGGCTGTACGCCATCGCGGCGAGACACGGCCTGCGCGTGGTCGAGGACGCCGCCCAGGCCTTCGGATCGACGTGGAAAGGCAAGCGCGTCGGCGCCCGCGGCGACCTCGTCGCCTTCAGCTTCCACGCGAACAAGAACATCACCACCGCGGAGGGCGGCGCGATCGTGCTGCCGCGCGAGGGCGATATTCCCCTCGCCGAGAAGCTGCGGCTCCAGGGCGTGACGCGCTCCGGCGACGACGGCATGGACGTCGACGTCGCCGGCGGAAAATTCAACCTCACCGACGTCGCCGCGCGAATCGGACTGGGGCAGCTCAGGCGCCTCGCGGAATTCACCGAGAAGCGCCGCGCGCTCGCCCGCCGCTATTTCGACCGCTTCGACCGCGGCCTCGGCTGCGAGCTGCCCGCCGCCGACTTCGAGAATTCCAACTGGCACATGTTCCAGGTGGTGCTGCCCGCGCGGATCAAGCGCGGCGAGTTCATCGCGAGGATGCGCGAGCACGGCGTCGGCGTCGGCGTGCACTACCCCGCGATCCATCTGTTCTCGCTGTACCGCTCGCTCGGCTGGCGCGAGGGACAGTATCCCAACGCCGAGCGCATCGGCGCCGGAATTGCCACCCTGCCCCTTTTCCCGGCGATGGAGAATTCCGACGTCGAGCGCGCGTGCGAGGCCGCGAGGCGCGTGCTGTCGAAGGAGATGCGATGAACCCCCGCGTTTCCGTCGTGATCCCGGTCTACAACGAGGAAGCCGTCCTGCCGGCCCTGTTCGCGCGCCTGTATCCGGCGCTCGATGCCCTGGGGGTCCAGTATGAAGTGATCTTCGTCAACGACGGCAGCAGCGACCGCTCGGCGGCGCTGCTGCGCGGGCAGTTCGAGAGCCGTCCCGACGCGACGCGCGTCATCCTCTTCAACGGCAACTACGGACAGCACCTCGCCATCATGGCCGGCTTCGAGGCGAGCCGCGGCGAGCGCGTGGTCACGCTCGACGCCGACCTGCAGAACCCGCCCGAGGAAATCGGCAAGCTCCTCGCGAAAATGGACGAGGGCTACGACTACGTCGGCACCGTGCGCAGCGAGCGCCAGGACACGGCGTTCCGCCGCCATGCATCGCGGCTGATGAACGCGGTGCGCGAGCGCATCACCCGCATCCAGATGACCGACCAGGGCTGCATGCTGCGCGCCTACAGCCGCGCCATCGTCGACACGATCAACGGCTGCCGCGAGATCAACACCTTCATTCCCGCGCTGGCATATACCTTCGCCGAGCGGCCGACCGAGATCGAGGTCGCGCACGAGGAGCGCGCGGCGGGGGACTCGAAGTATTCCCTGTACAAGCTCGTGCGGCTCAACTTCGACCTGGTCACCGGATTCTCGGTATTGCCCCTGCAGCTCTTCTCGCTGTCGGGCATCGTCATTTCGCTGCTGTCGATCGTCTTCGTGGTGCTCCTCGCGGTCCGCCGCCTCATCGTCGGGCCCGAGGCCGAGGGCGTGTTCACCCTGTTCGGAATCGCCTTCTTCCTCATCGGCATCACGCTCTTCGGCATCGGACTCCTGGGCGAATACGTCGGGCGGATCTACGAGCAGGTGCGCCAGCGCCCTCGCTACGTGGTCCAGGCGATCCTCGAGAAGAAGAAGTAGTGACCCGCGCGGTCGTATTCGCGTATCACGACGTCGGATGCCGCTGCCTCGAAGTGCTGCTCGCGGCAAGCGTCGAAGTCCCCCTCGTCGTCACGCACGAGGACGCTCGCGGCGAGAACATCTGGTTCGGGAGCGTCGCGAAGCTAGCCCGCTCCCGCGGCCTGGACGTGGCTACGCCTGACGATCCAAACGCGCCCGAGTTCGTCGCGAAGGTGAAGCGCCTGCTGCCCGATTTCCTGTTCTCGTTCTACTATCGATCCATGCTCGCGCGCCCCCTTCTCGCGACCGCGCCGCGCGGCGCGTTCAACATGCACGGCTCGCTCCTGCCCAAGTACCGGGGACGCGCGCCCGTCAATTGGGCGGTCCTTCACGGCGAGACCCTGACGGGAGCGACTCTCCACGAAATGGTGGAAAAGCCCGACGCGGGGCGGATCGTCGACCAGGAGGCCGTGTCCATCGCGCCGGACGATCTCGCCGTGGACGTCTTCGGGAAGGTCGCGGGCGCGGCCGAGCGCGTGCTCGCGAGAAGCCTGCCGCGGCTCGTCGACGGCAGCGCCGGGCTGCGCGCTCAGGACTTGTCCCAGGGAAGCTATTTCGGCGGCCGCAGGCCCGAGGACGGGCGCATCGACTGGAACCAGCCCGCCAAGCGCATCCACGACCTGGTGCGCGCGGTCGCGCCGCCCTATCCGGGAGCGTTCACCGATTTCGAGGGAAAGCGGCTGCGCCTGCTTCGGACCCGTCTCCTCCCGGGCAAGGCGCCAGCCCGCCCCTCTGCGTTTCTGCACGCGGAAGGGTCCCGCTGCTTGGCCGCGTGCGCCGACGGAGGCTCGCTCGAGGTTCTCGAGCTGGAACTGGACGGCGAGCGCCTCTCCGCGCAAGAATTCGCCCATCGCATCGGCGCCCGCAAGGTTCCGGTGCTCTAGGAAAGCACAATGAAAAGAATCCTGATCCTCGGCGTGAACGGCTTCATCGGCCATCATCTTTCCAAGCGCATCGTCGAGAACACCGACTGGGAAGTGTACGGCATGGACATGCAGACCGACCGCGTCGCTGAGCTCCTCGACCACGAGCGCTTCCACTTCTTCGAGGGCGACATCACCATCAACCGCGAATGGATCGAATACCACGTGCGCAAGTGCGACACGGTGCTCCCGCTGGTCGCGATCGCGACTCCGGCGACCTACGTCAAGGAGCCGCTCAAGGTCTTCGAGCTCGATTTCGAGGCGAACCTGCCGATCGTGCGCGGCTGCGTGAGGCACGGCAAGCGACTGGTGTTTCCGTCGACCTCCGAGGTCTACGGCATGTCGGCCGACCGCCAGTTCGACCCCGAGAGCTCGCCGCTCGTCTACGGGCCGATCAGCAAGCCGCGCTGGATCTACGCCTGCGCCAAGCAGCTCATGGACCGCGTCATCCACGCCTACGGGATGAAGGAAGGGCTCGACTACACTCTGTTCCGGCCGTTCAACTGGATCGGCTCGGGCCTGGACAATCTGAACGCCGCCAAGGAAGGCAGCTCGCGCGTCATCACGCAGTTCCTCGGCCACATAGTCAGGGGGGAGCCGATCAAGCTGGTGGACGGCGGGCGGCAGAAGCGCGCCTTCACCTACATCGACGACGGCATCGACGCGCTGATGAAGATCATCGACAACCCACGGAGAATCGCCAGCGGGAAGATCTACAACATCGGCAACCCGAAGAACAACTACTCGGTGAAAGACCTGGCGACGATGATGCTGAAGCTCGCGCTCGAGTACCCCGAGTACCGCAACAACGCGAGGAAGGTGAAGCTCGTGAAAACGAGCGCGGCGCAGTACTACGGCAAGGGCTACCAGGACGTGCAGAACCGCGTCCCCCTGATCGCGCAAACGACCAGGGACCTCGGGTGGAAGCCGCAGGTCGGCATGCGCGAGGCGCTGAAACAGATCTTCGATGCCTACCGGACGCAGATCCAGGAAGCGTCCCGGCTCGTCGAATGAACGCGGGTGGAATGAAGCTCGCCCTCAAGGTCGACGTCGATACCTACCACGGCACCCGCAAGGGAGTCCCGCGCCTGGTCGAGCTTCTGAAGAAGCACGGCGCCGGCGCGACCTTCTTCTTCAGCCTCGGACCGGATCACACGGGTAGAGCGATCAAGCGCGCGTTCCGCCGCGGCTTCGTCTCCAAGGTGTCCCGCACGTCGGTCCTCTCCCACTACGGCCTGCGGACGCTGCTGTACGGAACACTCCTTCCCGGGCCGGACATCGGCAGGCGCTGCGCCGACGTCATTCGCTCGGTTCGCGACTCCGGCTTCGAGGTCGGCATCCACTCCTGGGATCACGTCAAGTGGCAGGACGGAGTCGAGGGCGCCGACCCGCAGTGGACCGAGCGCGAGATGGTCTCAGCGCAAGAGCGATTCCAAAGTATCCTCGGCGAGCCCGCGCGCGCGCACGGCGCCGCCGGCTGGCAGATGAATCTGCACGCGCTGCGCCTCACCCAGCGCCTCGGATTCGACTACGGGTCGGACACCCGCGGCAGCTGCCCCTTCATCCCGGTGTGGCGCGCGGAGATCGTCGCCTGCCCGCAGCTGCCGACGACGCTCCCGACGGTGGACGAGCTGCTCGGCGCGAACGGGCTCACATCGAAGAACGTCGCGGAGCATCTGCTCGGCCTCACGCGCGTCCCCCCGGCCGCGGGACACGTCTATACGCTTCACGCCGAGCTCGAGGGCCGGAAGCTCGCAGGCGCGTTCGAGGCGATGCTGGTCGGATGGAAGAGCCAGGGCTACGAGCTCGTCTCCTTGCGCTCGCTCGCCGAATCGCTCGACTTGAAGAATCTCCCGCGAAACGAGATCGCGCGCGGCCCCGTGCCCGGGCGCTCGGGCTCGCTCACTCTCCAGGGCAAGGAATTTCTCTCGTGAACGGCCTCTACCCGGGATTCAAGCGCAAGCGCATCAGGACCAGCGGCGCGGCGATCAACCTGGTGCACGGCGGCGTGGGGCCTCCGCTCCTGCTGCTGCACGGCTATCCGCAGACGCACGCGATCTGGCACAAGATCGCGCCCGAGCTGGCGAAGCGGTTCAGCGTCGTCGCGTCGGATCTGCGCGGTTACGGCGACAGCGAGAAGCCGCACGGGCTTCCCGATCACGCCAACTATTCCAAGCGCGCAATGGCGCAGGACCAGGTCGAGGTCATGCGGGCGCTGGGGCACGAGGAATTCTTCGTGGCCGGGCACGATCGCGGAGGGCGCGTCGCGCATCGCATGGCGCTCGACCATCCGGCACAGGTGCTCAAGCTCGCCGTGCTCGACATCATCCCGACCCGCACCATGTATTCGCGCGTCACGCGCGAATTCGCCAAGTCGTACTACCACTGGTTCTTTCTCCTTCGCCCCGAGCCCATCCCCGAGACGCTGATCGGCGCGAACCCGGATTTCTACCTCGAGAGCCACATCGGAACTCGCCACGCGGGCTTGAAGGCGTTCGCGCCCGAGGCGCTGGCCGAGTACAGGCGGTGCTTCCGCGATCCGGCCGCGATCCACGCGAGCTGCGAGGACTACCGCGCCGCCGAGTCGATCGACCTCGAGCACGACGAGTCCGACATCTCCCGCAAGGTCGCCGCGCCGCTGCTCGTCCTGTGGGGCAAGCACGGAACGATAGAGCGCTGCTTCAAGCCGCTCGCCGACTGGGCGGAGCGGGCCGAGAACGTCCAGGGCAGGACGCTGGATTGCGGCCATTACCTTCCGGAGGAGGCGCCGGCCGAACTGCTCGGCGAGCTGGTAAAATTCTTCACGTAGACGGCTCAAGACGCGCGCACAGGATGGCCGACCAAGCGGTACGCGATTTCGCATTGCCCTCCACCGGCGGAGGCGAATTCCGGCTCTCGGCGCTCGGGTCCAGGCGGGTGGTGCTGTACTTCTACCCGAAGGACAACACGCCGGGTTGCACCACCGAGGGCGCGCAGTTCAGCGACCTGCATTCCCGGTTCGAGAGAGCGGGCTGCGCGATCTACGGCATCTCGCGCGACAGCGTCAAGTCCCACGAGGGCTTCAAGGCCAAGATGGGATTTCCCTTCGATCTGCTCTCGGACGAAAGCGAGAAGATCTGCAACCAGTTCGGCGTCATGAAGATGAAGAACCTGTACGGCAAGAAGGTGCGCGGCATCGAGCGCAGCACCTTCGTGCTCGACCGCGATCGCATCATCCGCCGCGAGTGGCGCGGAGTGAAGGTCCCCGGACACGCTCAGGAGGTGCTCGACTTTGTTGAAGCCGACTGAGCGGCGGCCCGATTCCGCGTCTTCCCGCCGCGTGAAGCCCCAGCAATCCCGCACCAAGCTGTTCGTCCTGGACACCAACGTGCTGATGCACGACCCGACCAGCCTGTTCCGGTTCGAGGAGCACGACGTGTTCCTGCCGATCATGACGCTCGAGGAGCTCGACAACCACAAGAGCGGGATCTCCGAAATCGCGCGCAACGCGCGCCAGGCGAGCCGGTTCCTGGACGACATCGTCAGCCACGCCGAAGGACCCATCGCAGAGGGGATCCCGCTCAAGCGGCACGACGCGGACAGCGCCGGAGGGCGCCTCTATCTCCAGACGGAGGCGATCAACGGCCATCTTCCGGCGAGCCTGCCGATCGGCAAGACCGACAATCACATCATCGGCGTGGTGATTTTCCTGCAGAAGCGCAAGCCCGAACGCCAGGTGATCCTGGTGTCCAAGGACATCAACATGCGCATCAAGGCGCATGCCCTCGGGCTTCTCGCCGAGGACTACTACAACGACAAGGTGCTCGAGGACACCGATCTGCTCTACACCGGCGTGCGCGAGCTGCCGGCCGACTTCTGGGACGAACACGGGCGGGACGTGGAATCCTGGAAAAAAGAGGGCCGGGCCTACTACCGCATCCGCGGGCCGCTGTGCGAGAAGCTGCTGCTGAACGAGTTCGTCTACCAGGAGGGCGAGCGGCCGCTGCTCGCCGCGGTGCGCGAGCTCTCGGAGAGCACCGCGGTGCTCGAGACGGTGCGCGACTACACGCACGCCAAGAACGGCGTGTGGGGCATCACGGCGCGCAACCGCGAGCAGAATTTCGCGCTCAATCTGCTGATGAATCCCGAGATCGATTTCGTGACCCTGCTCGGCCAGGCGGGAACGGGCAAGACGCTGCTCGCGCTGGCTGCGGGCCTCATGCAGACGCTGGAGACCAAGCACTACTCCGAGATCATCATCACCCGGGTCACGGTACCCGTCGGAGAAGACATCGGATTTCTCCCCGGAACCGAGGAGGAGAAGATGACGCCGTGGATGGGGGCGCTCGAGGACAACCTCGAGATCCTCGACAAGACCGACGACGAGGCGGGCGAGTGGGGCCGCGCGGCGACCCGCGATCTGATCCGCTCGAAAATCAAGATCAAGTCGCTCAACTTCATGCGCGGCCGCACCTTCATCAGCAAGTATCTGATCCTCGACGAAGCCCAGAACCTGACCCCCAAGCAGATGAAAACCCTGATCACCCGGGCCGGGCCAGGCACCAAGGTCGTATGCCTGGGCAACATCGCGCAGATCGACACACCCTACCTCACCGAAGGCAGCTCGGGGCTGACCTACGTCGTGGACAGGATGAAAGGCTGGTCGCATTCGGGGCATGTCACGCTGCAGCGTGGCGAGCGCTCGCGCCTGGCCGACCACGCCGGCGAAGCGCTGTAAAATACGGAACAAGCCGCGGCTCGTGTTCGCGGGTCGCGTTCTACGCAGACTGCATTCCAACTCACATAGAAAGGACGACATGTTTCGTGCTATCCCAAAGGGCGTCGCATCGGTGTTCGCCGCCGCGATGCTCGCCGCGTGCGCCTACGCCCAGCAACCGGATTTCAAGCCTCACGTCGGCCAGCAGGGCAAGGACGTCGTGTGGGTGCCGACCCCGGACGAGGTCGTCGAGCGCATGCTCCTCATGGCGCAGACCAAGCCCGAGGACTACGTCATCGATCTGGGCGCCGGCGACGGCAAGATCGCCATCGCCGCCGCGAAGAAATTCGGCGCGCGCTCGATGGGCGTCGAGTACAACCCGGACATGGTCGCCTTCGCCCAGAAGAACGCCCAGGCCGCGGGAGTCGTCGGCAAGGCGCAAATCGTCCACGGAGACATCTTCGTGACCGACTTCACCCAGGCCACGGTCCTGACGATGTACCTGTTGCCCTCGCTCAACATGAGGCTGCGGCCTCAGATCCTCGCCATGCGGCCCGGGACCCGGGTCGTCACCCACGCGTTCAACATGGAGGACTGGGAGCCCGACGAGAGCTCCGACGTGGACGGCAGGCGGGTCTATTTCTGGGTCGTGCCCGCGAACATCGCCGGCCGCTGGGCGGTGGAGCTCTCCGGCGGCAGCGGTTCCGAGAAGGTCAGCCTGAACTTCGATCAGAAGTTCCAGAAGATCGAGGGCGTCGCCTACCTGGGATCGGTGCTCGCGGGCCTGCGCGAGCCGAAGCTCAGCGGATTCAGGATCAGCTTCGCCTACGTGGACAGTCGCGGCGTGCGCCGCGACTTCACCGGAAGAGTGACCGGCGCCACCATGGAGGGGTCCTTCCGCACCGATGGCGGCCAGGAGGGACGCTGGTCGGCGGCGAAGAAGTAGGCGGGGCGGACGCTCGCGCCGGCGCTAGAGGGTCTTGTGCGTGCCGTCGCAGAACGGCTGGTTGCGAGTGCGCTTGCAGCCGCACAGCCACAGCTTCTCGGCCTTGGTGATCGTGAATTTGACCGGCGTGAATTCGGTCGTCTTGTGCGTGCCGTCGCAGAACGGCTGGCTCTTCGATCCCCCGCAGCGGCACCACCAATAGTCCCCGGGCGCGAGCTCGACCGCGTACGGGGACTTCTGCGCGATGTGGGGTTCGGCCATGACTTGTTTCTCCTTCGGAGACGACGTCGGGGATGACCGGCTCGGGAGTATAGTACCTTGGAACAGGCATTCAGGAAATCGTAAGCGAGCGCAGCGCCATCAAATGAAGTTCCTCTTCGACCTGTTTCCGGTCGTTCTTTTTTTCGCCGCATTCAAGTTCTTCGACATCTACGTGGCGACCGGGGTGGCGATCGCCGCGACGTTTCTGCAGATCGGCTGGCTCAAGTGGAAGCGCCGCAAGGTGGACAAGATGATGTGGATAACCCTGGCCATCATCGTCGTGTTCGGGGGGGCGACGCTCGCGCTGCACGACGAGACCTTCATCAAATGGAAGCCCACCGTCCTCTACTGGGCGTTCGGGACCGCCATCGGAGCCGCCGAGCTGCTGTTCCGCAAGAATCTCATCCGCACGATGCTGAGCGAGCAGGTACACCTGCCCGACGGCGTCTGGACCCGCCTCAACTGGAGCTGGGCGGGCTTCTTCGCCTTCATGGGCGCGGCGAATCTCTACGTCGCCTACAATTTTTCCACCGACACCTGGGTGAATTTCAAGCTTTTCGGAGGCGCGGGCCTGATGCTGCTGTTCGTGCTCGTCCAGGCGGTTTTCCTCGCCCGACACGTGGAAGAAAAACCCTGAGCGCTCCGGTCTCGCATGGAACTGTCCGCCAGGATCCGTGAGCAGCTGGCCGCGCTCGAGCCGCAGTCGGTCGAGCTCCTGGACGAGTCGGGGCGGCACGTCGGTCACGCGGGAGCGGCGGCCGGGGGCAGCCATTTCCGGCTCGTGATCGTCTCGCCGCGCTTCGCCGGCCTGGACAAGCTGGCGCGCCACCGCATGGTCTATGACGCGCTCGGAACGCTGATGCAGCGCGAGATCCACGCCCTCGCCATCCAGGCCCTCGCTCCGGATGAGCTATGATTCGCCTTTCCATCGAAGGAACCGCCATGTTTCCACGTTTTGTACGCCTCCTCGCCGCGCTTTCGATGTGCGCCTCCGCGACGGCCTGGGCCCAGCTGCCCGAGGCGACGTCCAAGCAAGGCAATCAGCCGGTGACGGTCAACGGCAAGCTCATCCCCAAGTCGCGTGTGGATTACATCGCGAAGCAGCGCGCCGCGCAGGGACAAGCCGACAACGATCAGACGCGCAGGCTGATTCTCGACAACCTGATCACGCAGGAAGTGGTCGCGCAGGAGGCCGATCGCAAGGGATACGCGAAGAGCGCCGAGGTGCGTCAGCAGCTCGAGCTGATGCGGCAGCAGGTGCTCGTGCAAGCCCTGATCCAGGACTACGTGAAGACGCACCCCATCAAGGACGAGGACATGCTCGCCGAGTACAACAAGCTGAAAGCGGCGCGCGGCGACAAGGAATACAGGGCCCGGCACATCCTGGTCGACAAGGACAGCGAGGCGAACGAGATCATCGCCCAGCTGAAGAAAGGGGCGAAATTCGAGGACCTCGCCAAGCAATCGAAGGACCCGGGATCCAAGGACAAAGGCGGGGACCTCGACTGGAACCCGCCCACCACCTTCGTCAAGCCCTTCGCCGACGCGCTCACCAAGCTGGAAAAAGGGAAGTATACGGAAACCCCGGTGCAGACCCAGTACGGCTGGCACGTCATCCTGCTCGAGGACATCCGCGCCCAGCCCTTCCCCGCCTACGACACGGTGAAGCAGCAGCTGCAGGCGAGGCTGCAGGAGCAGGAAGTGCACAAGTACGTGAACGACCTGCGCGCGAAAGCGAAGATCAAGTAGCCGGCGCCGGCCCTAGCCCACCCATTTCCGCGCATTGCGGAACATGCGCATCCACGGGCTGTCTTCACCCCAGCCCGCCGGATGCCAAGATTGCTGTACGGTACGGAAGCTCCGCTCCGGATGAGGCATGAGGATGGTGAAGCGCCCGTCTGGCGTGGTGAGCCCGGCGATGCCCTCGGGAGAGCCGTTCGGATTCATGGGATAGATCCCGGTCGGCGCGCCGCGGTTGTCGACGTAGCGCAGCGCGACGATCGCCTTCGCTTGCGCTGAAGCAAAGAGCGCGCGGCCTTCGCCGTGCGCTGTGGGAACCGCCATGCGACTGCCCGCCATTCCCGAGAAGAACAGCGACGGACTCGCGAGGACCTCGACCATGACGAGGCGCGCCTCGAACTGCTCCGAGCGGTTCTTTACGAAACGCGGCCAGTGCTCGGCGCCCGGGATCAGCTCGCGCAGGTTGCTCATCATCTGGCAGCCGTTGCACGCGCCGAGCGCGAAGGTGTCGCCGCGGGCGAAAAAGGCGCCGAACTCGTCCCGGGCGCGTTCGTTGAACAGGATCGCCTTCGCCCATCCCGCTCCCGCGCCTAGCACGTCGCCGTAGGAAAATCCGCCGCCCGCGGCGAAGCCCTTGAAATCCGCGAGCGAGGCGCGCCCCGAGATCAGGTCGCTCATGTGGATATCGTGTGCCTCGAACCCCGCGCGGTCGAACGCGGCCGCCATCTCGACCTGACCGTTGACGCCTTGTTCGCGCAAAATCGCGATCTTCGGGCGAGCGCCCTTCGATACGAAGGGCGCCGCGACGTCCTCCGCCGGATCGAAAGTCAGCGCGGCGGACAGGCCAGGATCGTCGCGATCGAGGATGCGGTCGAACTCCTCGACGGCGCAGCCCGGATCGTCGCGCAACTGCTGCATGCGGAAGCTCACCTCGGACCAGGCGCGCTCGAGCTCGGCGCGCGGCGCGGCGAACAGCGGCTTCGCGTTCCGCACCACGCGGATCTCGTCCCTGGCGTTGAGCGTCCCGATGACCTGCGCCGGAAGCCCCGCGAGACGCTCGAACACGCGGCGGCGATCGGACGCCCGGATCTGGATCACCGCGCCTAGCTCCTCGGCGAAGAGCGCGCCGAGGACGCGCTCGAGATCGCGGCCGTACATCAATTCGGGTTTGCGCTCGTTGCCGTCGACGTCGTGCGCGGCCTCGTCGTACGCGAGCAGGTCCAGGTTGATCGTCACGCCGGAGTGGGACGCGAACGCCATCTCGCATACGGTCGCGAGCAAACCTCCGTCGGAGCGGTCGTGGTAGGCGAGGAGGAGTCCGTCGCGGTTCAGGTCCTGCATCGCGGCGAAGAACGCGGCGAGCAGCTGCGGGTCGTCGAGATCGGGCGCCTGGTCGCCGCACTGCCCGAACGCCTGCGCGAGAATCGAGCCGCCGAGGCGGTTGCGCCCCCGCCCCAGATCCACGAGAACCAGCTCGGTCTCGCCCAGGTCGGTCGCAAGCTGCGGGGTGAGCGTTCTGCGCACGTCCTCGCAGGGAGCGAACGCCGAGACGATCAGCGACAACGGCGCGATCACCTCGCTTTGCTTCCCGCCGTCCTCCCAGGCGGTGCGCATCGACAGCGAATCCTTGCCCACCGGAATGCTGATGCCCAGAGCCGGGCACAGCTCGAGCGCCACCGCCCGCACGGTGTCGAACAAGGCCGCGTCCTCGGCGCCGTAGCCGGCCGCCGCCATCCAGTTCGCCGAGAGCTTTACCCTGCCGAGATCGCCGACCGCGGCCGCGGCGAGATTCGTGAGCGACTCCCCTACGGCCATGCGCCCCGAGGCCTCGGGGCTGATGAGCGCGAGCGGCGAGCGCTCTCCGATCGCAAACGCCTCGCCGACGGTGTCCTGGAAGCTCATCGCCGTGACCGCGCAGTCGGCGACGGGCACCTGCCACGGACCGACGAAGGGATCCCGCGAGCACAGACCGCCCACGGTGCGGTCGCCTATGCTCACGAGGAAGGTCTTGCGCGCGACCGTGGGATGCCTCAATACGCGATGGCAGGCTTCTTCCAGAGAAACATCTCCGAGAGCCAGGGGAGCCGGATCGGCGCGGCCGCGCTTCGCCTCGCGCGTCATGCGCGGGGGCTTTCCCAGGAGCACCGACAGGTCCATCTCGACCGGCGTGTTCCGGAACTGCGCGTCCTCGACCACCAGGCGGCCGTCGTCGGTCGCGACGCCGATCACGGCGTACGGGCAGCGCTCGCGCTCGCACAGCGCCCTGAACTGCTCGATGCGCGCGGGCGCGACCGCGAGGACGAAGCGCTCCTGCGCCTCGTTGCACCAGAGCTCGCGCGGGGTCATCCCGGGCTCTTCGTTCGGAAGAGCGCGCAGGTCGATCCTCGCGCCCCGGCCGGCGATGTGGACCAGCTCGGGCAGCGCGTTCGACAGCCCGCCCGCGCCGACATCGTGGATGGAAAGGACCGGGTTGGCGGCCCCGAGCTGCCAGCAGCGGTCGATGACTTCCTGTGCCCGCCTCTGCATCTCCGCGTTGCCGCGCTGGACCGAGTCGAAATCGAGGTTCTCGGGATTCGCTCCGGTGTCCTTGCTCGACGCGGCTCCCCCGCCCATCCCGATGAGCATTCCGGGACCCCCCAGGTGCACCAGCAGCGCTCCCGGCGCCACGTCGCTCTTGTGGGAGTGCGCCGCGTCGATGTTCCCTATTCCCCCGGCGATCATGATCGGCTTGTGATAGCCGCGGGAAACGCCGTTCTGCCGCATCTCGAACGCCCGGAAATAGCCCGCGAGATTGGGCCGCCCGAACTCGTTGTTGAATGATGCCGCGCCTATCGGCCCCTCGAGCATGATCTGCAGCGCCGAGGCGAGGCGCGCCGGCCTCGGCGAGGCGTCCTCCCACGGCTGCTCGAAGCTCGGAATGCGCAGATGCGAAACCGAGAAGCCGCACAGGCCGGCCTTGGGCTTGGCGCCGCGCCCGGTCGCGGCCTCGTCGCGGATCTCGCCGCCTGAGCCGGTCGCAGCTCCCGGCAAGGGCGAGATCGCAGTGGGATGGTTGTGCGTCTCGCACTTCATCAGCGTGTGGGTGAGCTCGTCGCTGTATACATAGCGCCCGCCGGACTCCGGGGCGAACCGCGCGATCGTTCGCCCCTGCATCACCGCCGCGTTGTCGGCGTAGGCGACCACGGTCCCCGCAGGATGGCGCGCGTGCGTCGTCTTGATCATCCCGAACAGGGTCTCGTCCTGCGGAGCGCCGTC
>Ga0307469_10000074_pt1 | contig 37530 bp, 28 predicted proteins | sample atmos_gasesAM2C__FD_203084 | JGI IMG/M metagenome (GOLD analysis project Ga0307469, IMG submission 203084) | Hardwood forest soil microbial communities from Morgan-Monroe State Forest, Indiana, United States - atmos_gasesAM2C_515 | ecosystem: Environmental > Terrestrial > Soil > Temperate... | reverse complement strand
ATCTTCGGCCGGATCGTACACTCGATGACCGAGCTGGTCGCGCAGGAAAGGCGCCAACTTGCGCCGCCAGAGTTTTCCTCCGTCGTCGGCAAACTCAATTGGACCGCAGAGATAGGCAAGCATGTGGATTGGGCGGGGAGACTCTAACACGGAGGAGCGGAACTAGCCAGAGCGAGCAGCAGAGGAAAAATGGAGCGGGATAAGGGAATCGAACCCTCGCCTCGACCTTGGCAAGGTCGCGTACTACCACTATACGAATCCCGCGCGGAGAACGATTTCGCTGCGCCATTGCTTTTATAGCATGGCGCCGGCACACGGACAAGTGCTCCGACATGGGCCATTTAACGCAAGAAACCCGCAAGAGTCGACGGGACCTTACCAGCCGAGCGCCGAGGCGGCAGCGAGCAGTTAGTCCACTTCCATAATGCGCGTTGCTTTCACAACCGGGGATTTCTTCTGGCGCTCCGCGAAGCGCGACGCGCGTTCGCGGTCAATATACACACGCGCGAATTTTTCGCCGTCGTGGTAATAGACGGTCACCTGCCAGTGCCGGTGCTTGCGTCTGCGATCACGGTGGTAACGGCTGGACTTGCTGGGCTTCGTCTTCTTCACGATGTGATTTCCCCCGAGACTGGGACTATGGCAAGTTCCATGAGACCGCGCAAGTGTCAAGTTAAGGGTTAACGTTCCAATAAAAATCCCTCAAATCCTGCGACTTTCGAGCCCAACGGACGTCTAATCAACTAGCTAATAGGGCCCAGGAAATTTGAAGTACGGGGAACTTTTTCCATGCTCGTGCCGTACTAATATGCGAGTGAGGAATTCAACCGATGGGGGATTTCATGGTAATGCGCTGGCAGCCAGAAGTGAAAATCGAAGATCTGAGAAACCATCCCGCCGAGGCGGTAAATTCGCTCAGGAGCCTTTTGTTGGGCGGCGCGAAGGTTACCGCTGACCCGAAAAGGACTGGCTTCTACGAGGTGGAAAGCGGCTCGCTCGTTTACTATATCTATTCCTCGCCCACGACGGAGAAAATTCTTCTCCTCGCCACCTGGCCCAATGAATCTGTGCTCGCAGGTTGTTGCTCCGCTGCGTAAAGACGATCCGGACGCTCCTGCATCGATTACGATTGTCTTGCGCAGTTACAACGCGAAATCGTCCGGCTTGAAGTTCAACTGAGTTAAAATCTGCTTCTTCAATTTGTATACGGCTGGACCTTCGCTGGTGCGCGCATAAACGAAATCGCCCGACTCCTTCGATATCTGAATCGTCAATTTCTTGCCGGATTTTTCCGTGAGCAATACTTCCACGGCGGGTTTGGCCAAAGTGGCCACAATGCCGGCGCCTGGATGATCGAGGACCTCTTCGGCATGCGCTGTCGTCAAAGGGCTGAAAAGGTTCCAGACTGACGCCGACTTGCCCTTCTTGTCTGGAGGCGCCTCGATGGCCCACTCCTCATCTTTGTCCGACTTCCGGACAAAGATGGCCGTCCCGTGTTCATTGTGAAACTCCACACGGCTCACCTCGGCGGGATCAAAATCCGCCGGCTTCTTATTGCGCAGATCCGCGTAATTCTGTGCCAATTGTTTATAGAGCTTGTCGTCAATGCGAAAAATCATCGAGCGCGAAGCGTCGCGTGCAAAATAATCGCCGCCATCTTTTCTCCCCACCAGCAGCGTGGCGGTCTTCCCTTTCACATCCACGGCTTGAAGCGTGACCACGGGTCTTGTGAGGCCGTACTTCTCCAAGTGGTCCGGGGTTTCATTGGCAACGCCCGTAAAAGTTGCGTTTGCGATGGCGCTCAAAAACGCATTCACGTCTCGCGTGTCACCGGGCGCGTCCGCTGGTTTCTTGAATTTCCAGGCGCTCTTTTCGCGCGTCAAAGACAATTCGCCAGAAGGATTCCGCAAGTCGAAGGATGTGATGTCCCCGGCGGTGAAGTGCAGCACGGAATGACTGCGCAAGCCCTCGACGTTTGTAACCGTACTGGTGAGGAGGGTTTGCGGAAGCAGCGCGACGTCTTTCGCCCCGTCCAAAATTGCATACACCGAAACGCCAGTGAAATCCTTGTCTCCCAATTTCAGCGAGTGCTTCGTACCATTCTGCAATTGGAAATCAATCGAGATGGCAGGCGGGTCGAGACCGTACACTTTCAGCCGGTCCGGCGCTCCGGGCTCCGTCTGTGCTACGCGTGCCGTAGCAATTCCGTCGGCAATTCTTTGCACGGCCTGATCACTCGCGTCCGTCTGGAGGGGTTCGACAATCCACCACGCTCCGTCACGCCTCTCCAGATGGACTGCCGGCTCTCCTGCTGTGGCCGACCGCGCGATCGTCAGCGATTTAATGTCTGCTCCTGAACCGATTGAAAAGGCGGTCTTGCTCTCATCCGCGGTTGCTTTCTCTTTCTCCTTATCTGCGCGCTTCACATCGAAAAAATAAACGGCTGCGCCCAACAGGACTGCCCCCAACAGCACAAGCAAAGTGGTCGTCTTGATCATAATTATTCCACTGGAGTCTTCTGACGGCGATATTTACCGCCGCTTCCACCATATATAAATTCCCGAGAAAATCACGAGGCCAGGTAGGACGAACAGATCGAACCACTTGAACGCCGTGGATTGCGCCTCAGTCAGCGTCACACGGCGGTTGGTCATCGTTTTCGGCCGGATGGATATCAAGTTCTCGTCTTCTGCCAGCCAGTTGATGGTATTGAAGAACAGATCGCCATTGTGCTGCAGGCCCACGGCTTGGTTGGCGGCGAAATCGGAGTCGCCAATCACCACCAGGCGCGCGCTCTTGTCGCCTTTCTTGCTGCTGCCGGCGACACCCAGCGAGAGCGGGCCTGCGATACCGGTCTTCGGATCGAATGAAATCTCCCGCTGACCCTTTTTTAGGCCAGGGATAGTGAAGCTCCGCGCGGAAGTTTTCAGCAGTTCCACGCTCTGCGGCTCGGCTTTCGACCGGTCGGCGATCGCGGCCGTCCGCGTCACCGGGAAGAACGTCATGCCACCCTGAAGTTTCTTGGTAATTGGACTCGTCCCGTAGTCCACGACAAGCGGCACAACCGGCCCCGTCCCGAACAGCCGCCCCACTCCGCTTGCATCAATCACGAGATCATTGCCCACCTTCACGTTCCACGCCTGAAACACGGTGTCGAGCTTCGGGTCTGTCTCAGGATCCACCTCGATGAGCGCCTTGCCGCCGCCGGCCAGATATTTCTCGATCACTTCTGCTTCCTGCGGAAAATACGCCTTCGTTGGACCCGCAATCACCACAACACTGCATTCGGGCGGCACGCCGTTATCCGTGACCAGGTTGACCGTTCTTGTGAGATAGGCCTGTTTTTTCAGGCCCTGGTCCACCAGGGCGTAACCAGTTCCTTCCGTGTCGGCCAGCGTTTTTTCCCCGTGTCCAGCCACGAAACAAACCATCTTCTGCGTGTCGCGCGTCAACTTTAGGATTGCAGTGGTGATGTCCTCTTCCGAAAAATCGCCACGCATTCCCGGTTCGAGCGGCTCCCTCTTGTTCCCGTACGCGATGACCACCTCTTTCATGCGGGTGGCGCCGTAGTCCTTGGCCACCTCCGGCTTCTTCTGCGGATCCACGTTCTGAAATTTCAGATGGGAGCTCAGATTCTTGAATTCAGCCATCAAGTCGTCGAGGGCTGGATCCGCGGTCTTGTCGAACCGCACGATGGTGACGTCGCTTTGGAGACCAGCCACGACACGCTTGGTCTGATCCGAAAGCGTGTACAATTTTTCCGTCGTCAGGTCGAAGCGCTTGGGATGCCGCGCGCCGACGAAATTCAGGACGCCCAGAATTGCAATCACGGCGAGTGACAGGATCATGGTGTTGGTTCCGAGCTGCGATGAACGCCGTGAAAAGAAACCGAGGATGCTCGGGAAACCCAGCACGATCGCGGCTAGTAGGAACACTCCGCCTGTAATCACCAGAATCTTGGCGGGCAGCATCAAGCCGCCCTGACGGACGTAATACACATAACCTGCAATCAAGAGCGCCACCCCGAGGGTCGCTCCAGTTCGCGCCAACTCTGCCCGATCCCACTTCATCTAAAATTTCCTCCCTGCAAGATGAGTCTGCACAATTCCGGCTAGGCTCGGCGCCAGCGCATCGAATCCACCGAGCGCACGGTCAAAAATATGAACAGAAACATGAAGCTCACGTAATAAATCAAGCTGGAAGTGTCCACCACGCCTTTCGTGAAATCGTCGTAGTGGCGGACAACCGAAAGATACGAAAAGATTGCGCCCAGCCCGCTCTCCGCGTTGCGCCCCAGGTCGAGCACCCAGATGATCAGAAAGGCTGCAAACGTCAGGACCGCAGCGATCAATTGGTTTTCGGTGAGCGAAGAAATGAACGACCCGAGCGACAGCAGCGCCCCGCCGAGCAGCAGCACTCCCGCGTAGCCAGCCACCAGCATCCGCCACGGCGGCGTAGGCTCGCTGCGAAGGAACATGTAAACCAGGTAGCTTGCCGTCGGCAGAAGCATCAGAGCGTAGAGCGTGAGCGAAGCCAGAAACTTTCCGAGGACGATTTGCAACTCCGTCACCGGCGAGGTCATCAGCAATTCCATCGTGCCGCGTTTGCGCTCCTCCGCATAGACGCTCATGGTCAGAATAGGCATGAAGAAAAGAACCAGGGTTGAGAGGATGCCGAAAAACTGGCGCATCACCAGACCGGGCACGTCCATTTCCGGCGGCATGCCATAACGCATGCCCTGCATTTGCGCCTCAAATGACTTTTGGATGAAGTAGGTCAGGAAGACATTGAAGAAAAATGCGCTCAAAATCAGGAACAGGCCGATGAAGATGTAGGCTATCGGAGATGCGAAATAGTGTCCCAGTTCCTTGCGATAGACAGCATAAAGACCTTGCATCGTCGCTTTCGCTCCTTCAGATCGATGACTCGGCGTGGGCCGCGTCGTCGGTGGTCAACTGGAGGAAAATATCCTCCAGGCTCAAGCTGACGCCCTTGAGTTCGTACAGCGGCCAGCCTTTTTCTGCGATTTTTGCTGCAATTGCGCTCCGGATATCTTTTCCCTGCGCAGTCTCTACCGTGGCGTGCAGGCGGCCATCCGCGCGCGCCGGCTCCACGTGCACACGGCTGGCCCCCGGAATCTGTGCGAGCAAATCCCGCAGCGGCTTCTCCGCCGCCTGCACTTCGACGCGGACCTTCTGGCCGCCCATGAGCTGCGAGGTCAGATTCTGAGGCGTATCTACCGCGGCAATTTTTCCTTTGTTGATGATCACCACGCGGTCGCAGGTCATGCTCACTTCCGGCAGAATGTGCGTCGAGAGGATGATGGTGTGGGTCCCGGCCAACCCTTTGATCAAATTGCGCACTTCGATGATCTGTTTCGGGTCGAGGCCCACGGTCGGCTCATCGAGTATGACCACCTCCGGATCGTGCACCAGCGCTTGCGCCAGGCCGACGCGCTGCTTGTAGCCGCGCGAGAGCCGCTTAATGAGCTCGGTGCGCTTGTCCACGATATTTGTTTTCTTCAGCGCATCAGTAACGCGGTCCGCGCGTTTCTCAGCTGGCACATTCTTAATTCTCGCCACGAAATCCAGATACGCCTCGACCGTCATGTCGGGATACAGCGGGGGATTTTCCGGAAGATACCCGATCCGGCGGCGGACTTCGAGTGAGTCGTTGAACACGTCGAAACCAGCGACCCGCGCTGTCCCGGATGTGGCAGGCATAAACCCGGTTAGGATTCGCATCGTGGTCGTCTTCCCTGCACCATTAGGCCCGAGAAAACCCAGGATCTCTCCCTTGTTCACCGTGAACGATACATGATCAACCGCCGTCACCAGGCCATACGTCTTTGACAGATCCTGTACTTCGATCAATGCACTCCTCCAAATTAAGGGGGACCAGCAGGACTGCCGGAGTCCACCGAGCGAACATTTATACTAAAAATCCGTCGAAAATGAAAACGCTAGGTCCGCGCGGCAGGCCCCTCACAAACTAAAATAATACGATGCGGAGCATATTTGCGTGCGTTGCCCGGCGGGTTTCAAGCACCGGCATTGACACCCACCCACATCCAGCATAACTTCTGCCGCCAACAAGCTGATGCCGGATAACTCGCGCCACCGCGGAATCTTGTTCGCTCTGCTGGCGGTGGTCTTTGCCGTCGCCGCACTGACGATGCTGGGGCATGCCCGCGGTGCCGGAGTCATGCCCGCGGCACTCGAGGGCCTGCGATGGCTCGCCATCCTGCTGCTCGCTGTCCATGCGACCTTGCGGCGCTCCTTGACCGCCTGGATTTTTGTCGGCATGGCCGCCGGTGCTGAGCTGGGCTACGACGCGCCCCCGACCGCGATGCACTTCCAGGTTCTCGGCTCGATTTTCCTTCGTCTGATCAAGGTCATCATCGCCCCGCTACTTTTCGGGACGCTGGTGGTGGGCATCGCCGGACACGCAGACCTGAAAAAAGTCGGCCGCATGGGAATCAAAGCGATCGTCTATTTCGAAATTGTCTCGACCATCGCCATTCTGATTGGCCTTGCGGCCATCAACGTGAGCCGCGCAGGAATGGGCATTCAACTACCTGTTGTCGCAGAAGACCTGAAGAACGTGGTTCCTCACTCCGCGAGCGAGCTCATTCTGAATGTGTTTCCTGAAAACATCGCCAAGGCTGTGGCGGAAGGCCAGGTCCTTCAGGTGGTTGTCTTCAGCCTGTTGTTCGGCTTGGCGCTGGCGATGGTGCCCGATGAAAAAAGGCGCCCGATGCTCGCGCTGGCTGAAAGCCTCTCGGAAACGATGTTCAAATTCACAAATCTGGTGATGCTGGCGGCGCCGGTCGGCGTCTTCGGCGCGATCGCTTACGCCACAGGACACATGGGGCTGGGCATTTTGCTTCCACTGCTGAGATTGCTTGCCACCATGTATGTGGCGCTGCTCGTTTTTGTTTGTGGCATCCTGCTGCCCATCGCTCTGCTGGCAAGAATTCCCGTGGCGCGATTCGCGAAGGCGGTGGCCGAGCCTGTTGCAATCGCGTTCGCCACGGCCAGCTCCGAAGCTGCTTTGCCCCGCGCGATGGAGAACATGGAAGCGCTGGGCGTCCCTCGCCCTACAGTCGCATTCGTGCTGCCAACTGGATACAGCTTCAACCTAGACGGCTCAAGCCTTTACCAGTCTCTCGCGCTGATTTTCATGACTCAGGCCGCTGGACTGCATTTCACCATCGGGCAGCAGCTTTTCATGATGCTCACTCTGCTCCTGAGCAGTAAGGGGACGGCTGGAGTGGCGCGCGCCTCGCTCGTGATCGTGCTCGCTACAGCCACACAGTTTCATATTCCGGTCGAGCCATTTTTCCTTCTCTTCGGAATTGATCAGCTCATGGACATGCCGCGCACCGCCGTCAATGTTCTCGGCAATTGCCTGGCGACGGTTGTAGTGGCAAGGTGGGAAGGCGAATTCCCGCCCAAAGAAAATTCGCCGCCTCGCGGAATCTGACCTCCGACTGAACTCCGCTAAAACGTCAGCCTGACTCCCACCTGAGCAGCAAACGGAATCCCGACAGTTGTCCCTGGCCCAAAGAAATCACCGAGCCCGCCTGCCGGGAACTCGAGTTGTTTAAGGCTGGTGATCGGAACAAATTGTGTGCATGCGGGTGGATTTTTGCAAACGCTTGTCGCGTTCGAAGGGTCATTCACCGGTGCGGGCAACGCGGCAATATTAGCCACGAAGTTCGCACCCGGATTATTCCTGTTGAATAGATTGAAGACCTCGATGAACGGGATCAATGACCAGCGCTCGTGGAAAGTGATCGGCCGGCTCACGCGCAGGTCCACCTGGATGTAAGGCGTACCGCGGAACGCGTCCAGACTTGTCTTTATACCATTCACGACGACACGATCGGAGCCATCCGCATTGGTGATTGTAAATGGCCGGGCACTCTCCGCCTGAGTGAGGGTGGTGAGCTCGAATCCGCCGGGAACATGCAGAGTACCCGCGAGGACGAACCTATGGCGCACATCTTCGCCTGATGGCCCATAGTCGCCGTGTGAGAAAGCATGCAGCGGATCGCAGACGCCGTTCACATAATCAAACAGCTCGCCCAACACACATCCCCATGTTTTCGCGTTCGCAAGGGTGTAGTTGGCGATCAGATTGAACCGCCGCGAAACGCTTCCCTGCAAATGGATTGAGAGGGCATCGTAGCTCGAGCGATTATCCGAGCGAAAGACGCTGATATTGGGCACGAACTGCTGATTGCTCGGGCCGGGAGAGAAGAGGTTTACACCTGCGGTGTAGTCATAGCGTCGGTAGCTGTGATTTCCTTGCTCGTGAGTATAGTCCGCGCTCAAAAGCCACGTTGGATTGAATGCGTGCTGTACGCCCCCGGTGACATGCAACGCATAGGGCGTCTTGTAGCGCGGGTCAATCAGAAACCCCGGCGCGCCTCCTGGGATGCAACCGGGATCTCCCGGACTTCCGCAGGGTGCCGTCAGCGGTGAATTCACAGCTTGGAACGCGGTCACCCAGCCGTTCTGCGCCAAGTCGTCATAAAAAAGGCCGATACCGGCGCGAATTACCGTGCTCTGCGATTCACCCGGCGAATAAGCGAGCCCCAGCCGCGGAGCGAAGGCCGCACGGTAATCATGCGGTGCGCTGGCGACGAGCGGAATGCCCAGCGACTTCAGGGTCAGCAGCGCGGGGTTTTCCAACTGGCTGCGGCCTGACGCAGTAAAAAGCCCCCACGTCGTGTCGTAACGAAGTCCGTAATTCACCATAAGTCGTTCCGTGACGTGCCACGAATCTTGCGCGTACAACCCGAGCCGCTGCACATTTTGCGTGAAGCTCCCATTGCCCGCCGGTGTCGTCGTGCACACCGTGTTCGGATTGGCGGGAGGCAATCCCGGAGGCGGGGCAAAAAGACAATTGAAATCCGAAGAGAACTGATTTGGATTCCCCACGTAGAAACTGGGATTATTCACAAATTGAACGAAGTACTCCTGCGTAGCGGTCAGAGCGCCGCTCAGCACCGGCTCATGGATGAAGTTCACTCCAAAACGCGGCGCGTGCTCTTCCATAGTGTGCGAAACGTCGTATCGAAACTGATATTTTTGTTGGTTGCGCAACACCGGGAAAGCAGTGATAGCCGTCACGAACTGATTGTCCCCAAAAGTCTCGAGACCGGAAATCGTCTGCGACGTCGAGCTGAAAGGAAATGCAAGTCCGAGGCCAAGGTCCGAATTTCGGGCCTTGGTGTGGTGCAAAGTACTGGCATCGAAAGTGAATGAGCCCAGCCACGTGGGACTGAACGTGTACTGCTCGTTGATCAGAAAATTGAAATAGTTGGAATGCGATGTTACTCCGGTTGAGGGCAGCGTCCCTTGTTGCACCAGGTCGTTGTCGGTGACGTAGCTATCCAAGGCGCCACGGAAAAACCACTGCGAGCGCGGAGACTGCGCCCAATCCAAGCGCGTTGTCCCGAGAAAATCATTGAATGGCACCGGCACATTCAGGGGCACATTTATAGAACTCACTCCGGGAATCAGTCCCATTGCGGCAAGCTGCGCAAGCGATTTGAACTGCGCCTGGCTGGCGGGGCTGTAGACAATGCTGGCACGCTCATGGACGAATTCAAGAGACGAGAAAATCCACAGTTTGCCCCGCTCGATTGGCCCGCCCAGCGTTCCCACGTAATTCTGCCGCGAGAACGGCTGTTTCGGGTCGGGCGCAGGATTCTCGATCGGGAATCGCGCATTCAACGCCGAGGCTCGTTCGTAAAAGGCAGCGACGCCGTGCCAGTCGTCGCTCCCGCGCTTGGTGGTGATCACTACGGAGCCGCCGGTCGTCCGCGAAGAGTCCGCACTCATCTGCGCGGTGCGGACGGCAAACTCCTGAATCGCGTCCGGCGAAAAATTCTGCAGGAAACCACCGATGTAATCGTCCGAGTTGTCGCCTCCGTCCACGGAAAGCTCGTTGTTCAATCCAGAGCTGCCTCCGGTGGATACGGCCGTGATGCGCGCTTTGGTCGGATCCGACGGTTCGACCGGCACCGTCCCTGGGGCCAAGTAGGCAATGTTGGCAAAGCTGCGGGCCGCGAGCGGGATCGTTTCCAGATCCTGCTCTGAAATTATGGCTTGGTGAGTGGCGCTTGAAAGTTCAATCGGTTGCGTGGTGATGGACGACAACTGCCCCGGCACATTGATTGTCTGCTGCACGCCTCTCGGCTTCATGGTCACGGTGATGTCCCGCGAGGTGGCCACATTGACATCTACATCAGAGATTGCCTCCGCGAAACCAGCGGCGGTCACTACCACCTGGTAACGTCCCGGCACCAGGTCCTCGAGCCGAAATTCACCGTGACTGTCGCTGGTGGTTTCGCGTTCCGCCGACACGCCCACGGCGCGCACTCCGATTTTTGCCCCGGGGACCCTCCCACCAACCACATCGACGATTCTGCCCGCCAGACTGCCCCGGAATTGCTGCGCCTGCGACACCGAAGAAATCATTGCCAGCACCAAAAGCCGGACACCGATTCGTCCCCGGGTCACTTCGAATCCCCAATCGATCCTCGCTTGAATGGAACCGTCACGGCGGGCGTGAGCTTACCGGGAGGCCACGGCTACTACCATAAGTAGTATCAGAGGAAATTTTTGTTACAGGCGCCAACCTCTCTAAGATCCGCGGAGGCGCGCCTTGGGTCTCAGGCTGCGAGTCGTTCGAGGATTTCATGCGCTGCGCGAAGGATTGCAGGCCACTGCATCGCGCCGGCTAGAACAACGGTCACAACCACGGCCACACCACTCAGTAGAGTACACCAGAGCCAGAACGACGCCGGCACTGCCGTCTTCGCCCGCAGCAACCGATCCACTCGGGTTGAAAGGTCGTGATCACCAGCAATCAGCGACGCCAGAGAGATCGATGGCTGGGGTGCAGCACCCATTCGCGCAACGCGGACAAGAGCCGCTGCGAGCAAGAGCGAGAGGCGCGTATCACCATTCGTCGCCTCGTCGTCCGCCGCCCACTCGGAGAAGCACGCCCACGCTCGCTCGAGCGCTGCCGAACTGTGCGTCAATGGGAAAATCTCAGGCGTCAGCAGCCACACGAATCGTTTCAAATTGTCGCGCGAAACTCGATGAGCATTCTCGTGCCTAAGTGCCGCGTCCAGTTGCCCCGGAGAAAGCACACTTAGCACGCTGCGCGACACCAAAACCCTTGGACGAAACACACCTGCCAGCGCAAGCACGGGAGTTTCGACATCGAGCACGCTGGTAGGAACGGCAGCCCCTTCCCGGGATATTTCGCGGCCAATCCGTCTGCATTGACGCGCGTACCGGCTCGAGCGAAGTGTGGCGTGCAGGACACGGGCGATCGAAATGCACCAGATGGCTGCTCCCAGCAAGGCGGCGGCGCAACAGGCCAGCCCCACGGTTTCGTCAGTCGCCCGCGGCTCGAGCCACAAATAGCTTGGCACTCCCAAAGCCAGCACTACGATTGCAGCCAGCAATGCAGGCAGCACGCGCAAATGAAAGAGGAACCAGGCGGCCCTGCGTGGTCTCATCATTTCTGCCAGCCGGATGGCCGCGGGCGCGGCCAGCCAACTCGCTAATGCTAGCGCCGCGTGTGCCAAGAAAAAGGAGGCCAGAGAAAGACACAAGAGTCTCAGGGAATAAGGGAGACTCATGAGCCCTTCCGCCCGAAAAGTTCCTTGCGTCTCATGCGAATCTTCTTCTCCAGTTGGTCCAGAAGCGCCGCATCGTGTTCGCCGACCACATCCAAAAAGGAGGAAAGCAGCAATTCGCGCGAAGGCTCCGGCCCCGCCAGAAACCCGGCCACAAGTTCCCCGGCCCTCTTCTGCTCCCATTCCTGGCGTGAAAGCTTCGGCAGGTACACAAACGACCGGCACAGCTTGTGTCTGTCCAGCAAGCCCTTCTTGAAAAGGCGGTCGAGCGTAGTCATCACCGTCGTATACGCTAATCGGCGGCCGAGTTTCTCAACCACATCCCGAACATTGCTTTCGCCTCTCTCCCAAAGAATCTCCATGATGCCGAATTCCAGCGGGCCCAGCTCCGATTGCCGCAGTGGCTCGCGAAATTTCGTGATGCGATTCTTGAGGAAGCGGATCATCGTTGTGCATCCGGCTTTGCGTTTCGCACTCGGACTCTCAATTCGTCCGTGGAGTTGCATCCCGACCTCCTGGACGCCCGGATCGAATCCCTGAATTCTATGCCCAATCGCGATGATTTCAAGTCCAAAGGATTCCTCCCGCGTCACCGCCGGACTTCATTCTTGGGCGGAAACGCGTCTGGGTATCTGGTTAGGCTACGGCATTTTGCGGTGGAGCATTTTTTCTCTTGAAGGCGAGGATTTTGCGAATCCTACAGTGCCGGAATTAGCCCCGCTAGTCCTAGGAGTCGCAGAACCACAAGCGAAAGCCGAAAAAAAGCGAGTGGGCGGGCCTTGACAAAACTACTGGCGGTAGTATCTTCCGTGCGCTGACTGATTATAACTTTTCTTAAGGAAGGGTGAACTAGGCTCCTTGGTGAATCTCCGACCGCACTTCGACGGTTCGCAACGCGCGCTCCAGTTCTCAAAAGTCAGTTCAGGCAAGAAGGCGATTCCTCGACTCCGTTTCGAGGCCACAATTGAACTGGACAGGTAAGGCAAAGATCCGCTCATCGAGGAGGATAAAGATGAAGACAATTTCGGCGCTGGTTATCTCTCTGCTGTTCTTCACGGGCAGCATGTTCGCGCAACAGAAGCCGGGCACGGCACAGCAGGATTCAAGTTCAGGGAGCGATAATAAAGTTGCGAAGAAGTCTGTTCCGAAGGCGGAAGCTGGGAAGAAACAGAGTGCCGCGGCAGTTGACGCGGACGGCGTGCCCCTGGCGCGCGCCCGGCACGTCGAGAAATTGGCAAAGGCAATCCCCGGGAACGGCGGCGAATCTCCGAACGGTCCGGCCGGGGCGGCGGAGGATGCATTTCAGCAACGCGCCTTTCCAGACACCGATATACCGCTTGAGCGGCTCCTCGCCGCGCGTTCTGCCGCCGCAAATCTGAAGTCGCGAAATTTCCCGACGGGAAAAGGCAGGCCGGGCACGTGGGTGACGGTAGGACCAAGCGAGGCTATCTACCCGCTTACACCGCTTCGCACCAGCAGCATTTACGTGCCGAACAAATACGATGCAGCCAGCCGCACTACAACCCTAGCCATCTCTCCGAGTTGCGTGGCAGGCCACTGCACACTCTGGGCGTCTCCAGCGGGGGGCGGCATTTGGCGAACCAAGAATGCTCTCGACGGGGAACCGAACTGGACGTTCCTGTCGGCATCGTTTGCCATCAATTCCGTTGGCTCCATCGCCGTCGATCCGAACGACCCAAGCGGCAATACGCTCTGGGTAGGTACCGGTGAGGCCAACGCTTGCGGCAGTGGATGCGAGGCGGGCGTCGGCCTGTATAAAACAACCGATGGTGGCGATACGTGGAGCGGGCCCATCGGTGCGTCAGTGTTCAACGCGCGAGGCGTAAGCACAATCGCGATCAAACCGGGAGATCCGAACACTATTTTTGCCGGGTCGACTCGGGCTATTCGCGGCGTAGCCTCTGTGTGTTGCGATGGCGCGGTCTCATTTATTCCTGGCGCTGCAAAGTGGGGCCTCTACAAATCAACGGATGGCGGCAGTACTTGGACCTTCGTCCACAACGGTTCTGTTGACCCAACTTTATGCCAAGGCAACACGCTCGAAGCGGGCAACGGAACGCCCTGCTCGCCGCGAGGCGTCCGTCGCGTCCTTTTCGACCCTTCGGATGTAAACACCATTTACGCAGGTTCGTACGCCCGCGGGGTGTGGCGCTCCATCGATGGAGGAGCCACCTGGATCCAGATCAAGGCATCGCTGAATGCGGCATCGACCACCACTCGGCCCGAGTTGGCTGTCAACACTTTGCCCAACGGCAAAACGCGGATGTATATCGCGGAGGGCAATACGGGCGCTCCTTTCTCACGGCTGTTCCGCAGCGATGATGCCACCGCCGCTGCTCCAGTTTTTCTATCACTTACAAGTTCGAACCCCGCCAACACCGGCTATGGCTCCTTCAACTATTGTGAGGGGCAGTGCTGGTACGACAACTTTGTAACGACTCCGACCGGAAATCCTGACGTCGTGTACCTGGGCGGCTCGTATGCCTACAACGAGACCGGCGGACTCTCAAATGGCCGCGGTGTCGTGCTTTCAACGGACGCAGGAGTATCGTTCACCGACATGACCATGGATGCTACCGATGCGGTGCACCCGAATGGCATCCACCCTGATCAGCACTTTCTGGTCACCAATCCAAACAACCCGTTCCAGTTCTGGGAATCGTCCGACGGCGGCGTCATTCGCTCGAGCGGTTCGTTTGCCGACGTCTCCGCCAACTGCAATTCGCGCGGGTTGTCTGCGACGGCTTTGGCTCGCTGCCAGCAACTCCTCTCCCGCGTTCCAACGTTGCTCACGAGCTTGAATAAAGGGCTGCGGACGCTGCAATTTCAAAGTCTCTCGGTGAATCCTTCCAATGTCAACGACGTCCAGGGTGGGACGCAGGACAACGGGACCTGGGAATCCACGGGGAACCCGCAAAAGTGGACGCAGACCATCTTTGGCGATGGCGGCCTTTCAGGATTCGACGTGGCTAATTCCCTGTTCCGATTCCACACTTTCGCCGGACCCGAGCCGGATGTGAACTTCAGCGGCGGCGATCTGGCGGACTGGAACTGGATAGGCGATCCATTCTTCATCACGCCGGAGCCAGCGCAGTTCTATTTCCCGATTATCTCCGACCCCAAAGTCAGCGGGACGATGTATGCGGGCACGGGCCACGTATGGCGGACCAAAACGCACGGCGTGGGCGCGCAATCCGTGAGCGATTTCCGCGCGAATTGCAATGAATTCTTCGGCTCCTTTACGGTCCCGTGCGGTGATTGGGCGCCGCTTGGGACGCCCGGTGCCTCCGGGCAGCTGACAGGTGCGGGTTTTGGCCCTACCCGCGCGGGCGGCAATGGCGTGGCGGCGATCGCGCGCACTCCGAGCGACAGCTCCACGCTGTGGGCGGCCACATCGCCCGGCCGCGTCTTCGTCAGCAAGAATGCGGACGCAGAGCCGGCCTCCTCGGTCGCGCTTGCGCGGATTGACACGCTGGCGGCGAACAGTCCTAATCGTTTTGTCAGCGGCATCTACGTCGATCCGGCAAACGCCAACCACGCCTGGGTCTCGTACAGCGGCTTCAGCGCCACGACGCCAGCCACGCCGGGCCATGTATTCGATGTGGCCTACGATCCGGTCGCAGGCACCGCTACATGGACCGATCTCAGCAACGACCTCGGCGATATTCCCGCCACTGGCATCGTCCGCGACGATGCCACCGGCGACCTCTATGTCTCCACCGATTTCGGCGTCTTCCTCCTGCCGTCCGGCACAACGAGTTGGACGCTGGCCGCACCAGGGATGCCGAACGTGGAGGTTGCGGGCCTCACGATTGTGCCCGGCGCTCGCAAGCTCTATGCCGCCACCCACGGTCTGGGCGCGTGGTTGCTGAATCTGCCGTAAGCTCGAGAAGTTGATGACAACAGTGAATAGACCTCTCTAAAAACTCACAACTGACGCGGGGGAGCCTCTTGGGAGAGCTCCCCCGTTTTTTTGCGTCCATGCCTCTGCACAATCAGAATTTCATCACAATGAATGCTCTGTCGCCTCGCCCGATGCGCGCAACCGGCTCGCCGGCATTGAGTCTCGCCGTCCACGAGACAGAAAACAAAAGTGATCGCAGGCAACGACCGCCGCATTATACGCATCTCCCTTGGCTGAAGAATGGCACGCATTACCCCACACGAGTGCTGGCTACAAGAGCAATCTAACGCGCCGCTGGCGACTAGGGTAGCGCCCGGAGATGTGCGTTGACACTCTCCGCCGGTTTTGTTATTCAACTTGTTTCGCTTATTGCGCCGATGGTTCGATTTGGGGGTTCTTTCAACCTCAGCCGGGGCGGATCCAAGAGAAATCCAAAGGTGATATGACGACGTCGAATCAGTATGCCCGGTCTGGAAAAACTCCGACGATTGGGCGCGGAAAATTCGCTCGTCACGCGGAATGGTTCGAGAACCGCTGGCGCTTACCCGCATCCAATCTTTTCGCCAGCGTCTTCATCTTCGCCCTTGCTGGTTGCGGTGGCGGCAGTGGCAGCTCAAGCATCGTCCTCGAAGTGCAACCAAGCATCGCGCAGACTATGGACGAAGGCGAGCATCAGGTATTCACAGCCTTTGTGGCTCCCGACCCGAACAACAAAGGCGTCACATGGTCACTTTCCGGAACAGGTTGCGCCGGTGACGGCTGCGGCAAACTTTCTGCGACCACGGGCTCCCCAATCACTTACACGGCCCCAAGTGGTCTGGCGGCAAATCTAGTGGTGACTCTGAAATGCGTCGCTAACGAGAATAACAACACCACCCAGAGTGTCACGATTACAGTCGTGCTGCCGCCCAAATTCGCCACCAGCCCCGTTCCACCTAACGGCTCGAATGGCGTGCCTTACAACTTCCAGATTGTGGTCACCGGTGGCGTAGCGCCCCTGACGTTCAGCCTGAAATCCGGCAGCCTTCCGGAAGGCTTGACCTTGAATCAGACGGGGTCAATTGTTGGAAGGCCCACAGGCCCGGGACCGGGCCCAAATCCGGCACTCTTTACCGTGCAGGTTGCAGATAATGTGACCACTCCCACCCCGGTGATTTCCCCGCAATTCTCGATCTCTATCAGTCCTGCTCCACCGCTCTCCATCACTTCTTCCGGCTCGCTCAGCCCGGCTACGCTCAACTCCGCTTACAGCACGCGGATCAACACCACAGGCGGAGTCCAACCGTTCAGATGGAGCATTGCGTCGGGTACTCTTCCTCCGGGGCTCGCTCTCGATCCCGTTTCCGGAGTCATCTCCGGCACACCTACGCAGGCAAACACCTTCAATTTCACACCGACAGTCCGGGATTCCACGCTTCCCAACAACCAGATCGTCAGCACACCTAGCCCACTTTCGATCACGGTGTCCGCACCTCCACCGCTTTCAATAACTACGCCTTCGCTCCCGGACGGCCAAACGCTCACGCCTTACAGCGCGGCCGTCGCAGTGACTGGCGGCGTGGCCCCTTACACCTGGAGCGTCAGCACCGGCCAGCTACCGTCAGGTCTCAGATTGAATCCCAACACTGGCCAGATCACAGGCACACCGATCCTGGTGACGCAATCCAATTTTACGATTCGGGTCACAGATTCGGAGACCGCCCCTGCGCAGACGCAGATTGCCACATACACCGTTGACGTCACTGCAGGTACCAGTAACCCCAATGGCCTGCTGAAAGGTTCCTACGCCTTCCTGTTCAAAGGCTTCGACGCGGCGGGCCCAGTAATGGCTGCCGGCGTATTCCTCGCGAATGGCACCGGGTCCATCACCAGCGGCAGCGAAGACGTGAACCGCCTGACCAGCCTTACCCGCGTTACCTCCGCCGCCACACTTACGGGGACCTACGCTATTGGCTCCGACGGCCGCGGGACCATGACCCTCACGGCCACCGACAAGCACCTCGCGACCATCACTTCCGCCTACCAATTGGTTGTTGATTCCGATGGCAACGCCCGCTTCTTTGAAAACGACTCGGCGAACACGACGCCACCGCCCTTTCCCACTCGCGGCTCCGGAATCATAAAGCTCCAATCGGGAACAAGTTTCGCTGCTGGAAACTTCAGCGGCAACTATGCCTTCGCCTTCTCCGGCAGCAACCTCAATGGAACGCCATCCGCTCTGGCAGGTTTTGCGCACGCCAACGGCAATCAGGATTTTACCCCCGGCTTGGTTGATTTCAATGACGCGGGGACGTTCAATCCGCAGAATCAGCTTTCTGGCAACTTTGCAGTTGCTAGCGCAGCCGGCCGTGGCATTGCCGTATTCGATTTTGCCCCGCTGGGCAGCTCTCAGATATCCCTGCAATATGCCTTCTACTTCGTCTCGCCTACCGATCTCTTCTTCGTCTCTTCAGACCTCACAGACGCAACTCATCCGCTCCTCGCCGGCGAAATGATATTGCAGGATCCCAGCGTCAAATTTGACCAGACCGCCCTCAGCGGGCCGAGCATTGCGACAGGCACGGGCTTGGACACCAACGCCAGCGCCTTCGTCGGACGCCTGCTGACGGCTGACCCTGCATGCGCCGGCCCTTCCGCCGTTTCGCTTGTGTTCAACCAGAACGACGGCGGCGTCAATTCCGCACCCGCTCCGCTCTGCGGAACCTACTCCGTTAATACGAATGGCCGCGTGTCCTTCACCAACTTGGGCTCGCGTGTTGCCGCAGCGTATCTCACGGGCCAGAATCAGGGCTTCCTGATCGGGAGCGATACCCCCGCTACGGTTGGCCAGGTCGAGTCGCAAACGGGCTTTCCCTTCAGCCTTACATCCGTTCAGGGCGGTTACACGCTGAGCGCTCCAGCCACCGCAGAGAAGAATGTCAAGAACTTGTTGGGTCAGCTCTCTTGTCTTACAGGCAATGGCAGCATGTCCGGGACGGTGGACGAAATTGACCCGGATGGAACCCCGAACTCCACTGCATCTGCCACACTGACCTTCACTTTGACCGATGCCGCCAGAGGCCGCGGGATAGTGGCGACCAACACGGCCCTGCTGCCTACGAATCTGGCCTTCTATATCGTCTCGCCGAGCAAGATTCGCTTGATCTCGACGGACAACAGCGATCAGCACCCCCTGGTCATCTTCCTAGACCACTAAGCGGGCCCTGCCTCATGACTGCTCGGTGCGGGCACGTAAGCCACGGATTCTTGCTTGTGCTAGTATGTGCGGGCACCGGAACCCTTGGTGTCCCGCTTGCGAGTTTAATTCAGGTGAGGGAGGCCTACATGCTCTCTGATTCCAGGTTCGCTGATTGGTGCTCATCGCGGCGCAGGAAATCAGTTGCAATTTTCGCGGCGATACTCTTCTGTGGACACTACGCGCTGATCCAGGTCCTGTCCTGGCGGGGAATCAATGAAGGCGCAACGCTGATTGATGATTTCACGATTGCCGCGCTGGGCAGCGCCGCTCTCTGGTTCTTTCTAACTTTGCAGGCGGAGCGCCAGGAAATTGCCCACGCCTGCGAACGTCTAATTGTTACCGCCAAGTTGAATAGCCAGATTCGTCAAGCGATGTCGGCGGTCGCCACCTCCGTCGTGCTGCCAAATGAAGAGGACCGCTTGCGGCTGGTGGACGAAGCCGTCGAGAAGATTGACCACGTGCTGATGGACTTAGTTCCGACGACAGATGAGCAGGAGAGGCTTCGCCTCTACCTCGAACAATCCCGATAGAACTCATCCGGCTCTGGTGAGATCCTGCCGTCTGGCCGGGGATTTGGCTGTGAAGTTCCGTGCGCCCTCTACGCCTCTGCGGTAAATGCCGTTTCGGTTTGACCTGCTGTAACAACGATCTCAACAAACCCAGACGCCCTTAGCCTTTCTTCTCCGAGTCCTTCTCTTTCAAGCGCAGCGCTGCTGAGTTGATGCAGAATCGCAAGCCAGTCGGCTCCGGCCCATCATCAAACACATGCCCCAAGTGTGCATCGCACTGGCTACAGAGCACCTCAGTTCGCGCCATCCCATGGGTCGTGTCGCGCTCCATCTCCACGTTTTCAGCGGCGATCGGCTGGTTGTAGCTCGGCCACCCCGAGCCGGAATGATACTTGGCATCCGAACTGAATAGCGGCTGCCCGCAGCAAACGCACACGTATGTCCCGGGCGTTTCCGTATCCTCATACTCCCCGCTGAACGGCGGCTCGGTTCCCTTCTTCCTTGTGACGTAATACTGCTCTTCCGTCAGCCTCGATCGCCATTCCGCGTCTGACTTCCGAATTTTTTCGCTCATGCTCCTAGCTTACAATGCTGCCCGCACATTTGCGAATATCACCTGTCGGCAGCGGGAGGACACACCGCCGCCCCGGCATGGGGAAGCTAACCGGCCCTCGGCCCCGGAGGACCGGTCGCTCACCTGCGATTCGCATTCACAATGCAACCTGAAGATTGCGGCTATTTTGCCGGCAGGTAGCTTAAATCTGCGCGAAACTGGATGGCCTCGCTCCACACGCTTTCAACCGACGCATCCAGTCTTTTCACGATTGAATCCGCTTCGGACTGCCCAAAAGCTTCCTTGAGCATGTCGCGAAACGGCTTCATGTCCGGCTTGTCTTCGAAATCGGCCCAGTTCGAATGTGGGATCACCAACACGTAGGAATCGTCGCGCCCGCCATTCACCAGTTCGTACCACTCGTAGTTGACAGGCCATTTCGTCTTCTTGATGGCCTCGTCAATCCGGGTAACTGCGCTCCGGAAATCAGCGCCGCCCCCAATCCGCACGTTGTAATTGATTACTTCCGAAAATTTCGCCGGCGTCGTCATCGCGGCAGGCGCGTTGCTCACCTTCGGCATCAAAGAGTAATACCGCGCCACCAGCGATTGCACGTAGGGTGCAACTGCCTTCTGGTATTCCGCGAGATCGTCCTTATCAGGCAGTGCCGGCTTGTCGAAATCCGCCCAGTGCTGTCCCACTCGCCCGACCACATATGTTCCAGTGTGCTCTCCGCTCAGTATTTCCCAAACGAGAAGCGGCTGCGGATCTTTCTGCTGCCTGTGCCAATCCGCCTTTTGTTTCCTTCCGTCCTCGTACTGTTTCACCATTCCGTTTTTCGGCGTCTGGAATTCCAACGCCGCAATATTGCCGGGTTGCGTCTGGGCGCCTACCGATGCGGCCGCAAGCAACACCCCGCCAAACATCGACACCAACCTGCTGAATTTCATCTGTATTCCTCCGGAGGTTTTAAGGGGGCCAAATGCTCGGCGAGCGTAGTCCCCGCCGCACAACATGTCAAGCGCCGCCCTGTTCACTTGCCCTGAAGACGCGAGACGAAAAATTTCAGGAAGCGCTCCGAATCAATCCCCACGGCAACATTCACATTCGGCTCGACTGGATTCACGCCCACCGATTCGAGCTGATCGCCGTGCAGTACAACTTTGTCAACTGTGCCATGACGGTTCCCTATTGTTTCACCCCGCGCAAATCGTCCTGCCGTTTCCACGTCCACGTGCATCGCCCTCGTTTTCAAAAACGAAGGATCAATCGCCGCTCCCACAGCCAGCGCATCGTGTATGGCTCCGCCTCCGAATCCTGTGCCCTGATACAGTCCGATCTGAAAACGCGCCACCGCCGCCCCAAATCTCGCTTGCGGTCCGGCATTCTCTTCGAGCCGCGCGACATCCGCATTTTTCATTAGCGTGATCTCAGTGACGTCCAGGCCCACCATGGTCACCGGCCAGCCAGCGTTGAACACCACGTCGGCAGCTTCCGGATCGCAAAAGACATTGTATTCGGCGGCCCCATTCACGTTTCCGCCCGAAATCGAGCCGCCCATCAGTACCACTCCCTTTACCAACGGAATGATGGAAGGATCCTTCAGCACCGCCAGCGCGATATTTGTTTCCGGGCCGACAGGAATCAATGTGATTTCGTGCGGGTACTTGTGCACCAGCTCGATAATCAAGTCCGGACCGAAGCGCTGGTCCGCTTTGCAGCGCGACGGTGGCAAATCAGCGCCGCCCATTCCGTTCGGTCCATTCCAGAATGGCTCGATGATGAGCTTGCCGTGTAACGGCCCCTGCGCCCCCTTCGCGACAGGCAGATCGCAGCGCCCTGCAAGCGACGTGATTTTCAGGCCATTTTCCAACCCCACGGCCGCCGTCACATTCCCCGCCACAATCGTCAACGCCTCGACCCGAATTTCCGGCGAATTCAGCGCCAGCAGAATAGCCAGCGCGTCATCAGTCCCCGGATCCGTGTCGATGATCACCCGATGCAGCGCCTGAGCAAATGCAGGGCCCGGACTTCCCGCCCCAAAGAAAATAATGAACACGGCAAGAGCCGCGACTATAATCCGTGCTGCACGCAATCCGTATCTGATCATTTGATCTGCTCTCCCTGTCAATTGCGCGATGATATCACTGCGTTCTCACTGAAACTGCCAATTCTCGTATTTAGTTCACGATAAATTCTGCAAAGATCCCACATCCTCGGCCTTTCGCAGTTCGGGGAACAGCCAAGCCCAAAACATGGTCACTAAGATCGCTCCGACGCCACCCAGCAGCACCGCCGGCACAGTTCCAAACCATTGCGCGGTCACTCCGGATTCAAACTGTCCGACCTGGTTCGACGCGCCAATGAAAATCATGTCCACAGCGTTCACGCGCCCGCGCATTTCGTCGGGCGTTCCCAGCTGTAGAAACGTCGCGCGAATGATCACGCTCACCATGTCCGAAGCGCCCACCAGCGCCAGCGCGAGCATGGAGACGAGCAGGCTGCGCGATATTCCGAACAAAATCGTAAACGCACCATACGCCCCCACGCACCACAGCAGCGTCGATCCCATTTTCCTCCGCAGCGGCCGGTGCGCCAGCAGGATGGCCATCGCCGCCGCGCCAATTCCCGGTGCACATCGCAAGAGGCCCAAGCCCCATGGTCCGGTCTTTAGTATTTCGCGCGCATACACCGGAAGCAGCGCGACTGCCCCTCCCAGCAGCACGGCAAACAAATCGAGTGAAATCGAACCTAGCACCAGCTTCTGCCGCCAGATGTATCGCAACCCGGCGAACACCGTCTTCAAGTTCATTTCTTCTCGCGGCCGCGGCTTCGTTCGCAAACGTATCCGAAGTGTGAAGACGGCCGCCGCAGCCGCAGAAGTCATTGCTCCCGCATATACAGCCACCGGCCCTCGGAACGCCGCGTACACCACTCCCCCCAGCGCCGGACCTAGAATTGTCGCCGCCTGGAACACGCTTGCAGCCCACGCCACGGCATTCGGGAAATGCTCTTCGGGAACCAACTGCGGCAGGATAGCTCGCGTCACTGGTCCGGTGAACGAGCGAACAACGCCTACCAACACCATCACCACGTATATGGGATAAACGGAATGCTCGCCGCGCACCGATTGCCAAAGCAACAGTCCGAAGCACACCGCAAACCCGCAGTGGCACGCGATCAACAACAGCCGCCGGTCAAAGCGATCCGCCGCATGCCCCGATACAAGGAAAAGCAGTATCCCTGGGAAAAATTGCGCCAGACCAATCAGACCGAGATCAAGCGGCCGTTTCGTAATCTCATACACTTGCCACCCGACCGCCACCGATTGCATTTCGGTTGCGATCACGCTGGTGAAGCGAGCCAGTTGAAAAAGAACAAAATTTGGATGCGTAAAAGCGATACGCCCCGCGAGCCTGGAGTCCCCCGAACCATCCATGGCGCACTACTCTGCCACAGGAATTCCGTTTTGCACCAGAATCACAGAGCCACGCAATCCTATGGATTCTCTCCAGTCCATTGCGAACGACGCAGCCCCCCGAAGGTTTCGGTGTCCGCATTCGAAATTTCAGTTATCTTTCAGGTGAGCGGTTCACGATTTCTCAGGGGCACGCCCGTGCGAGTGCTGATTATCGAAGACGATCGCAACATGGCCGGACTCCTTCAAAAGGGACTCGAGGAAGAAAATCACATCGTCAGCCTGGCACTCGAAGGGCGCGCCGGCCTCGAACTGGCGGAATCCTACCAGTTCGATGTGATCGTCCTTGATTGGATGCTTCCGGGCATGGACGGCCTCGAGGTCGCCCGCCGGCTCCGCAAGAGCGGGAAAGCGACACCCATTCTTATGCTCACCGCTCGCGACGCTGTTCCCGATATCGTGAAAGGTCTCGATGCCGGAGCAGATGATTACCTCACAAAGCCCTTTTCCTTCGCAGAATTTCTCGCGCGGCTGCGCGCCCTCGGACGCCGCCCGGCTGACGCGCCTCCTTCCGCGCGTCTCGAAATCGCCGACCTGGCACTCGATCCATCAACGCGGCAGGTCTTCCGCGGGCGCCACGAAATCCGCCTGACGCCCACAGAATATCGCCTGCTCGAATTCCTGATGCGCCGCTCCGGCCGCGTCGCCTCGCGCCGCGCCATTGTCGAAGCGGTCTGGGGACTCGAAGCTGAAGTGGAAGAAAACACCCTTGACGCTTTTGTCCGCCTCCTTCGCGCCAAAGTGGACGAAGGCCACAAACTGAAACTGATCCACACGGCCCGCGGATTTGGCTACTCCGTGAAACGGGAATCGGACGAATGAAGCTGCAATCCATTCGCCTCCGCCTCACGCTTTGGTACTCACTGACCCTTGCGTTCTCTCTTTCACTCTTTGGCGGCGGCGCCTACTTCGCCATGCGCCACAGTATTTATGCCACGCTCGACGCGGAGCTCCGCCAGCGCCTTGAGGGCGTACGTGGAATTATTTCAGAAGACGCTCCCCGAGGTACGACGGCACTCGAAGATGAATTTCACGAGTTTGCACTGGGGCAGGGCGCGCGAGGGCGCATGCGAGTCGCAGACGCCGCGGGCCACATCTTATTCGCTTCGCCTGGGTTGGAATCAGACACCGTTCGCGCGACGACCCGAAAGCAATCTGCAGGATTCAACCAGAGAATTTCCGGGGAGCACTTCCGTGTCTTGCGAGACAGCGTCGATGTTGCCGGCAACCGCTACGACGTCACCGTGGCCGCCTCCACCAAGGAACTAGGCGAGGCACTCGAACGATTCCGCCACGTTCTCTATTTTGCAGTTCCATTTTTCCTGTTGCTCGCGGCGCTCGGCGGCTACTGGATGAGCCGCCGCGCACTCGCTCCCGTGGACGAAATCACGCAGAGCGCGCGCACCATCGGCGCGCAAAATCTCGCCATGCGCCTTGCCGTTCCGCAAACCGGCGACGAACTGGAGCGGCTGGCAATTACCCTGAACGAAATGCTCAGCCGCCTCGACGCTGCATTCCAGCGCATCAGGCAGTTCACCGCCGACGCCTCCCATGAGTTGCGCACTCCGATTTCCGTCATGCGGACCAGCGCCGAGTTGGCGCTCCGCAAGCCCCGCGCCGAAGCCGAATACCGGGAAGCGCTTTCGCAGATTCTCGCCGAAACCGAGAAAGTCTCCCGATTAATCGAGCAGTTGTTGCTCCTCGCTCGAGCCGATTCCAGCTCGATGACGATTCCAATCGCACGCACCAACCTCAGCGAGATTCTCGAGAAGGTCTGGCGACAGTCAAGCATGCTCGCAGGGTCAAAAAACCTAAAATCGGAACGGTTCATTCCCCCGGTGCCGGTCTGGGTGCGCGGCGATCCTGCTTCTCTTGAACGGCTTTTCCTGATCCTGCTGGATAACGCGGTGAAATACACATCTGATGGCGGGCGGATCGAGCTGCGTCTCTCTTCCGACGACGGCTTCGCCATCACCGAAATCCGCGACACCGGAATCGGCATCGCCCCCGAAGACCTTCCGCACATCTTCGACCGTTTTTATCGCGCCGATCGCGCCCGCTCTCGAGAAACTGGCGGCGCGGGCCTGGGTCTCGCAATCGGCCGCTGGATTGCCGACGCACACAGCGGCGAAATTCGCGTCCAAAGTGAGCCATTCAAGGGCTCCTCATTCCAAGTTCGACTTCCCCTCTCGCGCGAATGAACTCTCCACAGCCGAGCGGAACTTGCGCCCCGGCAATTTCTGTTTCCCGCCACAGTTTTCATGTGATTTTCAGTTTCAACGCCTACTCTGCAAAATCAGGTTCAAAGGAGGGATGAACGGTGAATAGGCGGCTCGCGATTTTTGCCTCCATCCTTGTCTCTCTCGTAACTGCCGGTCGCGCGGCCGCGCAGCAACTGCCGGCACTCACGCTTGTTGAAGCGCTTGACCGCGCGGAAAAACAGAATCTTGATCTCCAGGCTGCGCGCGCCCAGCGGGCAGTAGCACAGGCTGGTGGCCGCGTTGCGGAGAAGCGCCCCAACCCAACGGTTTTCTTCAGCGCGGCACGCGACACGCCGCACGAGAGCCTGTTCTTCGATCAACCGATTGAGCTCGCCGGAAAGCGGGAGAAGCGGATCGACCTGGCGAAGCAAGAAGCCGCGCTCACGGAAGTTTCCATCAGCGCGTCGGACCGCCGCGTGCGCCGCGAAGTCCGCGTTGCGTATTTCACTCTCGCCTTCGCGCGCCGCGTCAACGCGCAAAAGACGGAAGCTGCACAGCTCGCTGCGCGACTGCATGACATTGCTCAGGCTCGCTTCGAATCCGGCGATATCCCCCAACTGGAAGTCACGCAAGCACAACTCGAGCTCTCCCGCGCGAACGTGGAGGCCCAGGTTGCAAAGCGCGAAGAGGACATCGCCGCTATCCAATTAAATGTTCTCCTCAACGCGCCCTCTTCGACTTCGTGGGAGCTGGCCAGCGCGCTTGACGGCTTCCCGCAGCCGCAAAGCCTGGAAGCACTGGTGGGCCGCGCCACAGATTTGAATGCTGAACTCGCTCGATTGCTGCAGGAGAAAAAGGTGGAGGAAAGCCGCACGAGCTTGCTGAAGGCCGAGCGCATCCCGAATATGGGCATTGAGTTTGGAGTGGATTTCAATTCCCCGGGGCAGGGCGGCTTCCGTGAGGGCGCGCGCGGACAAATTTCAATGGAACTCCCCATCTTCACAAGAAATCAGGGAGAGATCGCTCAATCGGCCGCCATGCAGCACGCTCTAGAACAGGAAACCACTGCAAAACGCCGGTCGATTGCGGGTCAGGTGGAAAGCGCCTACTACGCGCTCAGCTCCCGCGAAGCGGAAGCAAACTTGTACAAGCAGACGCTCGTCCCCGCTACCAAGCAGCTCGAGGAGCTCGCCGAAGAAAGCTACAAATCTGGCAAAGCAAATATCCTGACGGTTCTCGGCGCCCAGCGGGACGTACAGCACGTTGAAAGCGAATATTTGATCAGTCTGCTTGCCATGCAGACTTCGTTCGCAGAACTAGAAGAAACCACGGGAGCGCCTCTCGATTAAACGAGAAACGCGAACATGCGAAGACGAATCGCGATTTACATCACGAGTGTAATTCTAGCAGCCGTCTCACTCGCCGGATGCTCACACAAGTCCGGTGCCGCAGACGACGCCCAAGGTGCCGCGTCGGGAACTGCAAATGCTGAAGTGACGCTTACTAAGGTCACGCGCGCCGACATCCGTGAAACGGCCGCCGTCAGCGGCACGGTTGCGGCGCTCCCAAATCAGGACGTGCGCGTCAGCGCTCTTGTCACCGGCCGAATCAACGAAATGAAAGTAGCCGAAGGCGATGCCATTCAAATCGGCCAGGTCATTGCCCGATTGGATGCACGTCCCTACCAGGATCAGCTAGTGCAAGCGGAGTCCGCCGCGCAACAGGCCAAAGCCAATCTCGAAAACGCGCAGCTTTCGCGCAAACGGAGCGAAGACCTGTTCCAGCGCGGCATCGCGGCCCGCAAAGATTTTGAAGACGCGCGCACACAGGAAAGCGTGGCCGCCGCATCGGTGAGACAGTCGGAAGCTGCCGTTGCGCTCGCGCACCTCCAGCTCGGCCGTACTCGGATTCTTTCACCGCTCAACGGCCGCGTCGCCAAGCGCTTTGTCAGCGTTGGCGAGCAGGTGGACGGGACAGCGGCGCAGCCAATCGCCGAAGTGGCAAATCTCGCGGAAGTTGAGCTGATCGCAAACGTTTCCTCGAACTATCTCTCGAAACTCCGCGTAGGCGAGTCGCTCGAGATCGAAAGCGACGCGGCTGCGGGAAAACCGATTGCGGGCAGAATTGTCGCTGTTTCTCCCGCCGTGGATGCCGCCACAAATCTCGGCGTGGTTCGCATACGAATCGCAAATCGGAATGCGCTGCTGCGCCTCGGCATGTACCTCTCGGCGCAGATCACCGTCGAAGATCACAAAAACGCACTCACGGTTCCGGCGGAGGCCATCTATCGTGATGAGAAAGGGCGGCCGCACGTTTATCGCGTGGAGAAAGACACAGCCACCGCTGTTGATGTCACGCTCGGAATCCAAGCGAAAGATCGCGCCGAAATACTCACGGGTGCGAACGATGGCGATACCATCATTCTCAGCGGCGGCTATGGCCTCCCCGTCACAGCTAAGGTTCACGCCAAGCCATGAACATTGTGGCCTTCTGTCGCCGCAACTCCTACGCGCTATATCTAGTGACGGCCTTTCTCACCATCGCCGGATTCGTGGCTGTGTTCCAGCTCCCGAGCAATATTTATCCCGAGCTGAATTTTCCTCGCATCGTAATTCTCGCGCATTCCGGCGACCTCTCGCCGGAGACAATGCTGCTCACGGTCACGCGCCCGCTCGAAGAATCGGCGAGCACGGTGCAGGGCTTTCGGCGCGTCCGTTCGAAGACGATCCGCGGCAACACGGAAATTTCCATACTCTTCACTCCCGACATGGACATGCAGTATGCACTACAGCTTGTCCAGGCCCGCAGCAGCGAAGCGCGCGGTTCATTGCCCGGGGACGCAGAAATCCAGGTAGAACGCATCTCGCCCGCCGTATTTCCAGTGCTCAGCTTGATTCTGAACGGCAACGTGCCCGATGCGGATCTTCACGACGATGCCTTCTACATCTTGCGCCCGGATTTCAGTCGCGTTCCAGGAGTCGGCCTGATCCAAGTGCAGGCTACGGACACGCGTGAAGTCTCTGTGATCGTGGACCCGCAAAAAATGCTGGCCCACCACCTTTCTCTCTTGGATATCTCGGCCGAGCTCAAAGCTACTAATCAGGTGAATTCTGTCGGCCGCCTCTCGAAGGATTATCTGCAATACCTCGTTCTCACCACCGGCCAATTTGCCAGTCTCGACGACATCCGCGGCACCGCCGTGGCGATTGAAAACGGTGTGCCTATCCGCGTCCGCGATGTGGCGGAAGTTCGCGACGGTGTAGCGGACCGCCGGACCTTGATCACCGGCAACGGGCAACCTGCCGCCCTGATAAATATTTCCCGCCAAATCGGCGGCAATATTTTGCAGCTCGCATCCGACATTAAGACTCAGATTCAAAACCTCGGCTCAGCGATTCCAAAGACCCTGCGGATTTCAATCGTCTATGACCTGGCGGAGTTTGTTTCTGAATCCATCGGCAGCGTTCGTGACGCCATCCTGATCGGTGCATTCCTCGCTGTGCTGATTCTCTTCGGCTTCTTGCGCGATGTACGCACTACTCTCGTTGCCGCCGTTTCACTTCCCCTCTCCGTGATTGGCACTTTCTTCCTCCTGAAAGTTTTCGGCGGCACGCTCAACCTGATGTCCCTTGGCGGCCTGGCAATCGCCATCGGACTGATCATTGATGATGCGGTCGTGGTGATCGAAAATATTTACCGCCATCTCGGCCTCGGCGAGCCGCCCGCTCAGGCCGCCGAATCCGGCACGCGCGAATTGCTTGGCGCCGTGATCGGATCCACCGCTACAACGCTGGTAGTATTTCTTCCGCTCAGCCTGCTGAAAGGTTTTGTCGGCGAATTTTTTTCCGCGCTGTGCATGACGCTTAGCGCCTCCATCCTTCTTTCTCTCGTTTACGCCGTCACTCTGATTCCTTTGCTTTCCCAGCGTTTCCTCGGTTCGCAGACGCATCGCCAGGAATCGACGCACTTCGTCGAGCCGGTGAATCGCGTCTATGAGAAATCTGTGCGTTGGGCGCTGAAGCACCGCGGCATCGTCGCCGGAGCTACCGCTGTCACAATCGTCCTCGGCGTCCTGCTCTTCGTGAAGCTTCCGACAGGTTTTCTTCCGGAGATGGACGAAGGCGGCTACGTCCTCGACTATCGCACCCCGCCCGGCACTTCACTCGACGAGACGAACCGCATACTCACCGAAGTCGAGCATCGCATCGCCGCCATGCCTGAAACGGCGTCTTTTTCCCGCCGCACTGGCGCCGAACTGGGCCTTTTCGCCACGGAACAAAATAAGGGCGACGTGTTAGTGAAAATGAAGCCGCTCTGCCACTGGCCACGCACGTGGATCGGCTGCCCTGCCACTGAGCGGCGACGCGCAACGGACGAAGTGATCGACGACCTGCGCGCGCAAATCACGCAAAATATTCCCGGCCTACATGTCGAATTCGTGCAAATTCTGCAGGATATGCTAGGCGATCTCGAAGGTTCGCCTGAGCCCGTGGAAATAAAATTGTACGGCAATAACATGCAGGTTCTCGAGCAGCTGGCCGACCAAATCCAGCCACGTCTTGAAAAAATCAAGGGTCTTGTGGATTTCGTGGGCATCTCGAAAGGAAATCCCGAAATTGTATTTCATGTGAATCCCGCGCTGGCGGGCCGCGCCGGCCTGACGCCGGAACAAGTGACGCAGCAAGTGAGCGCCGGCCTGCTCGGAATTTCCGAAACGCAATTTCGCCAGGCCGATCGCACTATCGGCATCCGCTTGCGCTTCCCCGATTCTTTCCGCGGGAATTATTCGAGCGTCCAGCAGTTCCCCGTCGTGACCCCTGCCAAACAAATCGTGCCACTTTCATCCGTCGCGCAAGTGGAGGAAGTTCGCGGCGAAAATCAGCTGCAGCGTGAAAATCAGCGGTTGATGGTCACCCTGACCGCGCGGCTCGATAACCTGGATCTCGGCAGCGCCATCCGCCAGGTTGAGAAGGTAGTCAAGCAGACGAAGTTTCCGTTGAACACCTCGTACGAAATCGGCGGCCAGTACGAAAGCCAGCAGAGCTCGTTTCACGATCTGCTTTCCGTTCTGGGCTTGGCGCTCGGTGCGGTTTTTATTGTTCTCGTGATTCAGTTTCGGTCTTTTGGCCCGGCGCTCATCATTCTCTCGGCCGCGCCTCTTTCGCTTCTCGGCGTCTTCGCCGTGCTGATGGTCACCGGCACGGCGCTCAATGTTTCTTCCTTCATGGGAATTATTCTGATGGTGGGCCTCGTCGTGAAAAACGGAATCATTCTTTTCGAGTACGTTCACAAATTGCTCGAAGAGGAAATGCTCCCGTTAGATGAGGCACTGACTGCCGCCGGGAAAATTCGCATCCGGCCCATTCTGATGACTACCCTTACTACTTTGTTCGGCCTTCTGCCCCTGGCGCTTGGCCTCGGCTCCGGCGCAGAGCTCCAAAAGCCGCTGGCCCTTGCGGTGATCGGCGGCTTGCTACTATCGACATTCATCACGCTGCTGGCGATGCCAGTCCTCTATTCTCTTCTGGTGCGCAGGGCTGCCACCGCTTGAACTGTGGTGTTCATATCAGAGACGGCTGGTTGGCAGAATGATGCCGTTCATGCGAAGGTATTCCACCAATTGCCCGTAATGGTTAAAAGTATGAAGCAGCGTTTCGACTGCAAGTCCAAGACGAGTCGCGGAGCCCTGCAGCGGCGAAATTGGAGGCGTCTTGATCACTGCGTTCTGCTCGTCGATGGTCGCGACGGCTTTGTGAAGATAAACGAAGGACCCCTTCAAGTACTCGATGATGTCGGCCTTGGTCTTCAGCGAGTCCGGACCCATCTCATCCCCTGCATCAGCCGGCGGCTCATCGCCGAGAATGCCCGCAGCCAAGATGTAATTCGTGGCAGCCAAGTGCTTCACCTGTTGCGCGAAAGTGCGCACACCCTTGTATTCGCCGGCGGTGGGCGCGAATGAGTATTTGGTGGCCGGCATCGCGTCGGCCACCGCAATGACCTTTTTTTCTGCTTCGGAAACAAAGAAATCGACCACACGGCCGGAGCTGCGCCGATCTTCCAGATTGTCCGCCTGCGCTCTCGCGCCCGCCGCGCTAGCCATAAGTAATGCGATTGCGAACATCCAATTCATTGCCTTCATAATGAATCTCCTTGAATCGGAAAATCTGTGTGCCGTGCTATTCGCCATGCGCTACTGGATTTCGAATTCGTGCCGCATGAATTCCTTCACTCCCTCTTTTCCTTTCAACCTCAGCCATAGTGGCCCACCATCCCGCTGCACTTCGATTTCAAAATCGAAGAAGGGGCAACATTTCCGTTCGCTCGAAACATACTCGGCGAGCTCGCCGATTGACACTTGTTCGGTTTGCAAGCGAAACGCGTAGCCATCCGTCAGTTCTCTCGTTACCATCCGCGCGGCTTTGAGTTTTTCGACAAGCTGGTGCAGCCGCTCCCTTTCCGCCGGGCTGAGAGCTTTCAAGTTGCAGTAAAAACCGGATTGGTCGGCCGATGCCTTCGATTCGAGTTTCGCCAGAGGAGCGCTTCTTTGCCGATGCGCGTGGGCGGATATTCCATTGACGACAACAACAGCAAAAATCGATGCGAAGAGAGATGCAGAACTGAACCAGTTGAAGCGTACTTGGTGGACATTCACGGTTGTTCTCCTTTGGGGGCTTGTCTCAACCACGCCAGAAATGGTACAAGTTGAAGTTGACTTTAAGTCAAGGAGTATTTGGGGGGTTATGACCATTGGCGAGCTGGCGGCAAGCGCAGGGCTAGCGCCCTCTGCGATCCGCTTCTATGAGAAAACTGGACTTTTAAAGGCGCCACCGCGCGCGAATGGAAGGCGCGTCTACCGGGAAGACGCCGTGCACCAATTAGTGATCATCTGTTTCGCCAAGGCGACGGGATTTTCGCTCACTGAAATCAGACTCTTGGTTCATGGCTTTCCGCCAAAGACCACTGCTTCAGCCCGCTGGAAGAAGATGGCTCGTGGGAAGTTGGTGGAACTGGAAGAGATCCTGTCGAAGGCGCAGGGAATGAAAAGACTGCTGGAATCAATGATGTCGTGCCGTTGCCGCACCTTGCAACAATGCGCTCAAGGGCTCGCTCGAAGCGAAAAGAAATGGCGCAATTGAGGACTTCGCCTCACCTTCGGGGTTTCCGGCCGAACCAGTCTTGCTGTAGGAGGTTTCTTTCATCCCGGCATACCCGGCGCCTTTGGCAGTCGGGCGTGCCACTATTGCAGAATCCACTCTGAAGTTTTTTCGATGAAGCGAAATCCGTATTGCGTGCTAGTCCCTTCAGATTTTTCTGAACGGACGCACCGCGCCTGGCCGGCGAGATTGCTGGCACGTTGAGCAAGAAACACTTGAACGACAGAATCCTTCTGCAACTCTGCAACGCAGCGGCATAAGAAGCCGCTCAAGCTGACGTCCTCAGTGACGGCCGCTTCGTCAAATTGTGCTCCATGAATGTCGACCCCGCGGAGCCTCAGTGGGATTGATAACTGAACGCGCACCTCGCTTCGTGGCACCGCAATCTGCCTCTTTATCTTCGACAAACGGGCCTTGAGCGCATCAAAATCGATCGGCTTCTCAAAAAAGCCGGCGGCGCCCATTTCCTTGCAAGCATCTGCTGTTGTGGCTCCCTGGTCTCCGCTGACAACAAAAATCGGTATCAAATGGGTCTTGCTGAGAGAACTGAATGTGCGGCACAGGTCGAAGCCCGAAAACTTAGGCATGCGCAGGTCAAGGAGGATGGCGTCGGGCTTGTGTTCCAAAGCCAGACCCAGTGCATGCTCGGCATCATCCGTGTCAATGATTTCGTAATCATCGGCCAGGTTCAGACGGAAGAGTTTGCGTACAGCCGGGTCGTCATCTACGATCAGCAGTCGTCTCACACACATCCCCCTCGCAATGCCTATTTTGTAGCTTGGTTTCCTGCAAGGACCGGCACACCTCTGGCGCCGGGCTGGTTCGGTGTATCTGCATCCAATACCTCACGGATCTTTTGGATAAGAGCCTCTTCGGAGAAAGGTTTGTGGAGCAAATTTGTGCCCTCGTCGAGGACTCCGTGGTCCGCGATGGCGCTGTCCGTGTAGCCCGACATGTAGAGCACTTTCAACCCGTTCTGCAGCGTGGCAAGCCGCTCGGCAAGCGCTCGTCCGTTGATTCCCGGCATGATTACGTCGGTCAGCAGCAGATCGATTCGGTCCCGCTTATCCTCCACCATCTTGAGTGCTTCTAGTCCGCTCGCGGCTGCCAGCACACGGTAACCGTTCTGTTCCAGCAGCGTGTAGGCGAGTTTTCTGAGCGCCTCCGCATCTTCCACCAGGAGCACAGTCTCCGTTCCGCGAAAGGATTCAGCCAAGGGCGCAGCGCGCACGGGCGCGCTGACGGGTTCGTCGATCTCGGGCAGATAAACTTTGAAACAACTTCCCTTCCCCAACTCACTCTCCACCAAAATATATCCGCCGCTCTGCTTCACCACGCCGTAAACGGTTGCCAGCCCGAGTCCCGTGCCTTTGCCGCGGTCCTTGGTGGTGAAGAATGGTTCAAACATGTGCGCAAGTGTTTCCGGAGTCATTCCGGTGCCGCTGTCGGTGACAGAGGTCATGACGTAACGGCCAGCTCTTGAGCCAGGATGCTGGCGGGTAAAGGCTTCATCAAGGGTCGTATTGACAGTCTCGACCACCAATTTCCCGCCCTGAGGCAGGGCGTCGCGCGCATTGATCACCAAATTCATAATCACCTGCTCTACTTGTCCCTGGTCTGCCTTCACTTGCCCGATATCGGCGCTCAGTTTCATAACCAGTTCAACGTCTTCGCCGATCAGACGATGCAACATCTTGCCCATATCGGTGATCAAAGCATTCAAATTCAGGACGGCGGGCGCAAGCACCTGCTGCCGACTGAAAGCCAGCAGTTGCTTTGTCAGCGAAGCGGCACGCTGGCCTGCTTTCTCGATTTCTTCGGCGTGCTCGAAGAGGGGGTTTCCAACGCCGAGTTTCTTGATTAGGACCTGGCTGTAGCCAATGATCACGCCAAGAAGGTTGTTGAAATCATGCGCGATTCCGCCGGAAAGTCTTCCGACAGCTTCGATCTTCTGGGCGACTTGGAGTTGACGTTCCAGCAACCGCCTTTCGGTGATGTCCTCTGCGAAAATTTCAAAACAAACAGCGTCACCCCCGTCACATGCCATAGGCCACCCGCTACAACGCGCCTTAATGAATGTCCCATCCTTGCGCCTCCATTCAACCTCCACATCCTGGAATCTCTCGTGCCTGGCAAACACCTCGATCAAGCGCTTATGTTCCAGCGGGTCGCGACATAGGTCGATGGCTGGATTTATCCTCAGCAGTTCCTCCGGCGAATCGTACCCGAGCATTTTTTGCAGCGCCGGGTTGACGCGGAGTAAACGCCCTTCCATGCTCGCGCGATAGATTCCGTAGGGAGCATTTTCGATTACGGAACGGAAGCTGGCCTCGGACAGGCGCAGCGCTTCCGAAGCCTGTTTCCGCTCGGTGATGTCACGATTGACGATGATGAGCTTTTCTGGCTCGCCTGCGGCGTTGTGGATCACGCTGGAGGTGGATTCCAGCATCAGCCATGTGCCGTCCTTATGCCGGATGCGGTATTCCAGGCTTCGGCCGATTCCCGTCCGTCGTGCTTCATCGGCAGCCTCTTTTAGGCGGGCGTGATCACCGGGATGCACCTGTTCGAATGCCGATGAACTTTGTAACTCTTCCAGCGAATAACCGAGGACCCTCTGATAGGACAAGCTGTTGTAAATTCTCCGGCCTTCCATATCAACGACCGCGATCATATCGGCCGCATTGTCACTGATCAGTCGGAACAGTTCCTCTCGCTCCACAAGCTGGTGCCGAATTCGATGGATTTGCAGTTGCTGGTAAATTGTATAAACGTCAAAAATCAGAACCAGCCCCACCAACCCGCGGACTGCCTGCGGAAGAAAGAACTGCAGGAAGGTATCTTCACCAGTCCGAAACACCGGCAGAATGAACGAACTCAGCCCTGCCATCAGAAGCAGGGTGACAACTATGGCGGAAGCCCACAGCCACCATTCTCGCCTTTCGATTCGGCGGAAACTTAGAGGCACTTGATGCGGTTTGCACCGCTTATCCTGCCGATTCTGTGCTCGAATCCCCTTCACGAAAGCTCCTGTCATGATCCCTGAAATCGCTCATGCGCACTGGAGTCCTCACGGGCGCATTGCGCCGCCCACCCGGAGGCCCTGCGATCCAGAGTGCACGATGGCAGCCAATGAGAAACTCCTGCCTGTCTGGCATCAGAGTTACAAATTGCCGCGTACCGCGAAGGGGGCCGCTCGTCCGCATTTCTTCACAAAACTACATCGGCATTTGCGGCGTGTTTCGTTAGCAATCAAACGTGCCAAGTTGAAACAATCGCCACATCGAGAAAACAAATGCTTCCCCCGCCCGCGGAAGGAACAGCGGGGAGGTTTGCGGCCCGTGTCGCCGTGACGGAACAGGCGGCACCGGGAGCTTTATTTTTCAGATTGACTCAGTTGGCGTGAAAGAGTAACCGGGAAGCCATCGGGAATTTTCGCTGTCTTGACAAGGTCTCGCATTCAGTCACAATAGAGTTCCCTTCCGGAAATTCCAGTTCTCGACTCCAGTATCTTGCTTTCGATATCGGGAACCGCCCACGTGGTGGAAGATTTTCCACGCGCGCATGAGGAGGCAAGTCGTGGATGCCAAACGCGAAGCCGTGCTCCAGAATCGCGCCGCGGCTGCCAAAGGGAGGCGCATTTGTTAGTCGATTCTCATAGTGCCCGATTGTTGGTCGTGGATGACGAGGCCGCTTGCCGAAACGTCATGAAGACCATGCTGGCCGACCTCGGAATGAGTTGCAAGATAGCTTCGAGTGCCGCCGAGGCGCTAGCTGTCCTCCAAAATGAGCCAATGGACGCTATCATAACCGATCTCAATATGCCTGGAGTCTCGGGTCTCGGTCTGTTGGCGGAGGTTCGGCACCTTCATCCCAATCTTGTTTTCTTGATGGCCACTGGAGTGGACGATGTCCGATTGGGCGTGGAAGCCATGCAAAACGGCGCCGACGACTACCTCATCAAGCCGCTGCAAATAGATTCGATCATGGCGAGTCTCGACCGCGCTTTCCATAAGAAATATCTGGAACGCGAGGTGGAGAACTACCGGCAGAATCTGGAGAGTATGGTGAGCGATCGAACCATGCGGCTGCAGAATGCACTCAGCCAGGTCGAGCAAACTTATGCGGACACAGTGGACGCCCTGGGAGCAGCCGTTGATCTGCGCGACGAACAAACCGCGGGCCACTCGCGCCGTGTGGCTCTCTATTCGATTAAGTTGCTTAGGGCAATGAATGGTTCCCTTGCGCAGCTCAAAAGCCTTGCAATCGGCGCGTCTTTGCACGACATCGGGAAACTGGGCACGCCGGATGGAATTCTTCTCAAGCCCGGGCCGCTGACAATCGAAGAACGGCGAATCATGCAATGCCACGTGCAAATCGGATACGACCTCGTCAAGCGGATACCATTCCTCGCTGCAGCCGCGGAAATCATCCTGATGCATCATGAACGATCCGATGGCAGCGGCTATCCGCAAGGCTTGAAAGGACCTGATATCCCGCTCGGCGCGAGGATTTTTGCCGTGGCGGACAGCGTGGACGCAATTACGTCCGACCGTCCTTATCGTTCCGCACTTTCCTTCGAGCATGCGCGGCATGAAATCGAGCGCCAGGCAGGAAAGCTATTTGATCCGGATGTCGTTCGCGTATTCCTGAGTTTTCCGAATGAAACCTGGCAAGCCGTACGCGGGCAAGCATCAACGATTCAACTCAGCGCGGTCCTCGCGGGCATTTCCATTGAGCAGTCCGGCAATTCATTCGAATTCGTGAACAACGTCGCAGGCTGAACACGGCGCGTGTCAGGGGTAAAGGC